>Ga0070741_10004589_pt1 | contig 32071 bp, 41 predicted proteins | sample Coa_R1_4_FD_66440 | JGI IMG/M metagenome (GOLD analysis project Ga0070741, IMG submission 66440) | Surface soil microbial communities from Centralia Pennsylvania, which are recovering from an underground coalmine fire - Coalmine... | ecosystem: Environmental > Terrestrial > Soil > Unclassified ... | reverse complement strand
CTTCCTGGGATGACGGTGTTCACGCGCATCGACCATGTCGAGATCGGCGCGCGCGATTTGCCGCGCGCGATCGACGCCTACCGGCGCATCGGCTTCGACGTGGACGCCGAAGGCCTCGCGCCGAACGAGGACGACTTTCTCCGCCTCGTGCGCGCGGCAGGCGACGGCATCCGCGCCATCGCGCTGCGCGGCGAGGGCTCGCCCGCGGAAGGTTTGCCGATCGTCGCCGCGAAGCCCGGCCCGCTGCCGCCGGCGCGGCGCCATCCGAACCGGATCCAGCGCATCGAGCGCGTCTACATCGCGGTGCAGGACCTCGCCGCGGCGGCGCAGCGCTACGCCGCGGCGCTCGCGCTGCCGGCGCCGAAGATGGAGCGGGGCACGGTCATCATGGCCGACATGGCGGTCTTCGGCCTCGGGCCGACCGGTCTCACGCTCGCGCAGCCGTACGGGCCGGGCGTTGCGGCCGATGTGCTCGCGCAGCGCGGTCCCGGGCCGTTCCAGGTGCTCTTCCGCACCGCGAGCATGGACGCCGCGGCGCGCTGGATGTCGGAGCAGGGTATTCCGCCGCCTGCGCGCGGCATCCGGAATACCGGCGAGCAGGCGATGCTGGTGCCGCCGCAGCACGCGAGCGGCGTGTACATAGGCTTCGTCGGCCCGGCTTAGCCGGACGTTCTCAGGCTGACGACGTTGCCGGCGCCGCTGCCCGCGGCAAGGCGCAGCACCTCGTCGGGGCCGGCCGGCTTCGTGAGATGCGCGTCGAATCCCGCGGCGCTCGTCGCCTCGAGGTCGCTCTTCTGTCCCATGCCGGTCAGCGCGACGAGCGTCAGGCCTCGCGCCCACGGTTCCGCGCGCAGGCGCTGCGCGAGCTCGGTGCCGCTGATGCCCGGCATGTTGAGGTCGAGGAAGGCGAGGTCCGGCCGGAAAGCGCGCGCCGCCTCCAGCGCGCTGCGCCCGTCGTAGCAAGCCTCGACCTCGAAGCCTTCGAGGCGCAGGATCTGCGCCAGCGAGTCGGCGGCATCGGCGTTGTCGTCCACGACCAGCACGCGACGGCGCGGCGCGCCCGCGGGCCGCGGCAGCGGGACGGCAGCCGGCGCGGCGGCCGCCGCGGCGAGGGGCAGGCGCACGACGAACTGCGCGCCGCGCCCCGGCCCGCCGCTCGTCGCCTCGATCCTGCCGCCGTGCATCTCCACGAGCGAGCGCACGAGCGTCAGGCCGAGGCCGAGGCCGCCCGCCGACTGCGTGCGGCTCGCGTCGAGCTGCACGAACATCTCGAAGATGCGCGGGCCGTCGCCCTCGGCGAAGCCGATGCCGTTGTCCTTCACCGCGATCAGCGCTTCGCCGCCCTCGGCGCGCGTCGCGACCTCGATGCGCCCGCCGCCGGGGGTGAACTTGGCGGCGTTGTTGAGCAGGTTGGCAACGACCTGCGAGAGCCGCACCGCGTCGCCCTCCACGTGAAGGCTCTCGGGCGCGTAGCGCACGACGAGCTCGTGCGCCTTCGCCTCGAGCGCCGGCTTCGCGGTCTCGATGCCGGTGCGCACGACCGAGTCCACGCTCACGCGTTCGCGGCGCAGCTCGAGCTTGCCCCGGTCGATGCGGCTCACGTCGAGGAGGTCGTCGATCAGCCGGGTCAGCTGGCGGATTTGCCGGTCCATCATCGCCTGCGTCTCGGTCCCGGCCTGCGGGTAGCGCATCCTGAGCAGCGTGAGACCGTTCGCGAGCGGCGCGAGCGGGTTGCGCAGCTCGTGCGAAAGGAGCGCGAGGAACTGGGTCTTGTTGGCATCGGCGCGCTGCAGCTCGGCGGTGCGCGCGCGCAGCGCCTGGTCGCGCTCGCGAATGCCGCGCGAGGCGGCGTTGAGGGCTCCGGCGAGGTCTTCGAGCTCGCGGATGCGGGTCCGGACGCCCAACGGCGCGTCGCTCGTGCCGAGCGTTGCCGCGGCCCCGGCGAGCTCGGACATCGGCCGGGAGATGCGCCGGCCAAGCCAGAGCGCGATGCCGAAGGCGATGCCGAAGGAAAGCAGCGCGCCGCCAAGGAGCAGCCACGCCGAGCGTTGCGCCGGACCGAGCACCAGCTCGGAGGGGATCGCGAAGCCGAGCGTCCAGCCGGAAAGCTCGGAGGCGACGTGCGCGGTGTACGTGTCCAAGCCTTCGACGGTCTTGCCGCGATACCAGCCTTCGCGCGCGGCGCGGACCGCTACGAGGTAGTCGCGCCCCGCCATGCTGCCGATGGGCTTCGGTGGCACCCGCGCGACGAAGCGGCCCTGGGCATCCACGAGCCCGCTCACCCAGCCTTCCGGAACCTGCTGCTTCTCGAACAGCGCTTGGAAGGCCTCGGGCTTGAGCACCGCGGTGAGCAGATAGGCGAGCCTGCCTTCGCGGATCACGGGCACGCGCAGCGGAATGCCGGGCCTCTTGGCGAAGGTGCCGCCCGGGCGCACGCCGCCGACCGTCGCCTCGCCCGTCTCCACGGCGCGCTCGAAGGACTCCCGGTCGTCGGGCTTGTCCGGCAAACGCGTGCCCCAGGGCTGGAGGGCGTTCACCACCTGCCGCCCCGCGGCATCGATCAGGATGATGTTCAGCCATCCGGGCTGGGTTTGCAGCACGTCGCGGGCGTCCTGGTGGAACCCGGCGACGTCGCCCTGCGCGAGGCGGCGCGATGCGGCGAGCGCCTGGAGGGTGACGATCGAGCCCTTCAGCTCCGCATCCACGGCGCTCATGAAGGCGCGGTTGCGGTTCTTCACCGCGGCGACGAAATTGCGGTTCTCGTGCTCGACGAGAAGGCCGGAGGCGAGCAGCGCGAACGCGACGAGCGGCACCGCCGTGGCGAGCACCAGCATGAAAAGATGGCTGCGGAGCCGCATATTCTTTGCGCGGAACGCTAGCACGGAAGCTCTGTAGCGCACCCGCTACACGCTGTCGCGCTCAGAGCGACTCGTGGAGCAGCCCGCCCTTGCCGGCGCGTTTCACGCGGTACATGAGCTCGTCGCAGCGCGAGAGGATGTCCTCGACCGAGATGGCGCGGCGGTTGAAGGTCATGAGGCCGATGCTGAAGCTCACGGGCCAGCCATGCTCGCTCATGCACGCGGCGAGGTTCCTGCGCACGCGCTCGATGACCTTGGCGCCCTGCGCGGAGTCGGTCTCGGGAAGGAGCAGCGCGAACTCGTCGCCGCCCAGGCGCGCCACGGTATCGCTCGCGCGCAGCGCGCGCGACATCGTCTCCGCGGCGGCGAGCAGGCAGGCGTCGCCCTCGGCGTGGCCGCGGCTGTCGTTCAGTCCCTTGAAGTCGTCCGCATCCATGTAGGCCACGCAGAACGGCCGGCCGTGCCGGTCGGTGCGCGCCGATTCGAGCTCGAGCCGGTCGATGAACTCCTTGCGGTTCGGGATGCCGGTGACGTAGTCGCGGCGCGCGTGCTGCTGCTCGCGCTCGTAGAGCTTGCGCAGCGGCATGGTGAGGCCGATCACGAGAAAGAAGGTGAACGTGCGGTTCAGCACCAGCGTCCAGTATTCCGAGGCGGCGAGCGAGCTTTCCATGCGCAGCACCACGGCCTGAACCAGCGCCGCGACGACGGCGACCACGAGCGCGATCGCCGCGCCGCCGTTCCAGCAGGCGAGCAGGATGACGAAGACGTAGAGGAAGGACAGGTCGACCCGGGCCGGCGTCAGGAAGTCGATCACGACGATGGCGACGAGCAGCCCGGAGCACAGGGGCGCGACCATGCCCGGCGGCAGCATGAAGAGCCTGCCGATGAGCGTCTGCCAGCGCGCCTGGGCGCGCGCAATCCAGCTGCCGGATCCGACCGCCATGAATCTCCCCCGAGCCGGGCGGATTCTGCCACGGGCTGGACTTTGGGATAAACCGTTTTCCGCGCTTTCGGGAACGTTCCTTGCAAACCTCGCGTGGGATGGCGCACACGGATCGTGATCCGAAGTCCCCGGCAGCTCCCGGCGAGGACGAGCTCGAGCGCATGGCGCGCGAGCTGGGAGTCACGCGCGAGGAGCTGCGCAGCGCGGTGCAGATCGGCGGGCCGCTCGCCGGAGATTTGAAGAAAGAGGGCGACGAATCCGCGCCGCCCTCGCCACCCTGATCGAGAGGCGCGACATGGCCACAACCGTTGCCGGCATCGTAGAGAAACCCGCGGACGCCCAGCGCATCATCGACGAGCTGCAGTCGAGCTGCCTGTGCGAGCGCGCCGACATCAGCCTCATGCACCGGGACGCGGCGCAAGTGTCCACCGCGGTGAAGACGGCGGTGGAGTCGGGCGCCGCGGCGGCGAGCTCCGTGGTGAATGCGATCTTCGCCGGCGTGAATGCAGTGTCGCGCTCGCTTCCCGGGGGCGGCATGCTGCGCGCGGTCGGGAGCTTCGGCGCGGCGCTCGCCAACGCCGGGCTGGACGCCGGTGCGGGCCTCGCCAAGGCGCTGGTCGATGCCGGGGTGCCGAAAGGCGAGGCACAGCGCTACGGCGAGGCCATGAACCGCGGCGGCATCCTGATCCTCGTCCAGCCCAGGACCGACAAGATGGCGCAGTGCGCCCGTACCGTGCTCATGAAGCACGGCGCGGTCGAGCCCGAGAGCCGCGCCGCCTAAGGCTCGGCGCGCTCGCCGCGGCGATTCGCGCGCCAAAGACTGACCAGGCCGTCCCTAGGGGGGGATAATGCCGTCTCATGAACCCGCGCTCGCCGCTCGACGCGGACAATCTGCTCACGCTGGTACGTCGCATGCGCGAGCAGCTCGACATTCCCTCCAAGTTGAAGGTGACGGCGAAGACGCTCGAGATCCACGCGCCCGACCGGGTCGTCGCCTTTCTCGCAAAGCTGGTGCAGCTCGATGCGGCGAAGCTGCAGTCCGCCGCACGGGAAGACGCAGGCGGCGTGGCCGCGGAACTCGAGCGCCGCTTCGGCTGGATCGAGGGGCTGGTCGCGGGGTCCTCCGCGGCGCGCGCGGCCGCGCCCGCGCACTCCAAATCCCTTGAAGTCGCCGGCCATGGAGCCGGTCTGCGCGAGACGGCGCTGCAGGCGATGAAGGAGGGCGACGGCTCGGCCGCGATCGGCGATGGTGCCCTGCTGGCGCTCGAGCTCGCTTGCCTCGTCGCCTATTTCGAGCTGACGCCGCCGAAGACGCAGATCGAGGCCTCGGCCGAGCTCGCGAGCGCGCTGCCGATGGTCGCGATCGCGCTCTCCACGGTGGCGCCGGTCTGGCACTGCGGTGCGGAGCCGGCGCAACTCGCGGCGAGCGCCGATCTCCAGGAGCGGCTCTTCACGCGCGCGCCGGAGCGCCCGCGGCTCGACGGCCTTGGCATCCGGCGCCGGGACCTGCGCACCGCGATCGCGGTGCTGCGGGAAGCCAGAATGTCTTTCGGCGCCCGCAAATGAATCGCGCGGCTGCCCGGCGGCGCGCGGTGAGCCTCCGCAATTTCGGCTACGTGAGGAAGCGCGACGCGGATCTGGCCGTTGCGCTTTCCGCAATGAGAGTGTGGGAAGCGCGCGGGCTCCTCGCGAAGTCGCGCGAGCTGCTGCGCCGGCTTGCGCCCCTCAATCGCGCCTGATCAGCGCCCGCGGCGGCGGTGCTCGACGAGCGCCCAGATGAAGAGCGCGAAGAAGATGCAGAAGAAAAGCAGGCCCGCCGGCCCGGCGGCGACGAAGCCGAAAATGCCGGAGAAAATCGCGACCAGCAGGAACGACACGGCCCAGGTGAGCATGCGGGAGGCTGCTGCAAGCGCCACTCCCGTCGCCGATCGCGGCGCTGTAGTGCGCAGCGCGACAGAGCGTCGGCCTTCTTCGACTGTCGCCTGTCGCACGCTCAACATAGAATCGCTCGCATGGAAGCAAGCTGGAACGAAGTGCTCGAGCAACCCGCGCTCGGCGACCACATCGTGCAGATCTACCAGGACACGGATTTCCTTTCGGAGGCAGTCGCCCACTATCTGTCCCTGGGGCTGAAGGCGGGCGAGGCGGCGATCGTCGTCGCCCGCCCGGAACACTGGGAAGTTTTTGCCACGGCGCTCGCCGCGCAGGGCATCGACGCAGCGCAGCGGATGCAGAGCGCCCAGCTGCGCGTTCTCGACGCGGAAAGCACCCTTGGGCTCTTCATGCGCGGCGGCATGCCGGACTGGACGTCCTTCCACCGGGCCGTCGGCGGCGAGATCGCGGAGCTGCGACTGCGCCATCCGTCGGTGCGCGCCTACGGCGAGATGGTGGATATCCTCTGGCAGGGCGGCGAGCGCGATGCGGCGATCCGGCTGGAGGAGCACTGGAACGAGCTCGCGAGGCTGCAGACGTTCTCGCTCTTCTGCGCCTACCGCATGGATCCGCTCGACGCCGAGCTCTACGGCGGGGCGCTGCAGCGCGTCTGCGGCGTGCATTCGCACCTCATCCCCGCGCGCGACACGCGGCGCTTCAACGATACGGTGGCGCAAGCGACCCGCAAGGTGCTGGGATGGCCGCTCTCCGAAGTCCTCGGCGGCGGAGCCGGGGCGCCGCTCTTCGGCGCGCAAATGCCCTCGGGGCAGGCGGCGCTCCTGTGGATGCACAAGCACATGCCACTGACGGCGCGCAAGATCCTCGCCGAAGCGAAGGCACGCACGGCATGACGCGGCGGGCAAGCCGCCCCGCGGGACGCGCGGACGAGCCGGCGCCGCTCGGCGACGAGCACGACGATCTCTCGGATTTCTTCGACCACGCCGCGATCCCGATGCACTGGGTGGACGGCAACGGCGTCATCCTCCGAGCGAACGACGCCGAGCTTGCGCTGCTCGGCTACCGGCGCGAGGAGTACGTCGGCCAGAAGATCGCCAGGTTCCACGCCGACGGGGACGTCATCCGCGACATCCTCGAGCGGCTCGAGCAGAAAGAGACGCTGCGCGACTATCCCGCGCGGATGCTCTGCAAGGACGGCTCGATCCGCCACGTGCGGATCACCTCCAACGTGAAGTGGCGCGGGGACGAGTTCGTGCACACGCGCTGCATCACGCGCGATGTCGAGCCCTCGGAGACGATGCAGGCCCTGAAGGAGCAGGCCGCCGATTACGTCGAGCACCTGCTCGAGGGCTTCGTCGCCTATGACGCCGGCTGGCGCATGACGCACATGAACGCCGCGGCGGAGCGGCTCCTCGGCCGGCGGCGCGAGGACGTGCTCGGCAAGACGTGGCACGAAGCCTTCCCGCACGCCGTCGGCAGCGCCGTGGATCGGATGTACCGGCGCGTCATGGCGAGCGGCGCGGGCGAGAAGATGGAGCTCTTCTACCAGCACTACGGGCGCTGGCTCGAGATCGGCGCCTCGCCGGTGCGCTCGGGCGGCATAGCGGTGTGCTTCCGCGACACGAGCGACCTGCATCGCCGCGACGAGACGCGCAACCGGCTCGCGGCGATCGTCGAGTCCTCGGACGACGCGATCGTGAGCAAGTCGCTCGACGGCATCATCCAGTCGTGGAACAAGGGCGCCGAGCGCATCTTCGGCTGGACCGCGGACGAGGCAGTCGGCCACCCGATCACCCTCATCATCCCGCCGGAGCTGCAGGACGAGGAGCGCGAGTTCATCGCGCGCCTGCGCCGCGGCCTGCGCATCGAGCACTACGACACGGTCCGCGTCGCCAAGGATGGGCGCCGGCTCGACATCTCGCTCACCATCTCGCCGGTGCGCAACGCCGACGGGCGCATCATCGGCGCCTCGAAGGTGGCGCGCGACATCACCGAGCGCAAGCGCGCCGAGGCCGCGCTGCGCGACTCCGACCGGCGCAAGGGCGAGTTCCTCGCCGTGCTCGCGCACGAGCTGCGCAACCCGCTCGCGCCGATCCAGAACTGCCTCGACCTGATGACGATCACCGAGACCGATCCCGAAGGCGCGCGCCGCGCGCGCGACATCATGACGCGCCAGGTGAAGCAGATCGTGCGGCTGGTGGACGACCTGCTCGAAATCTCGCGCATCGACCAGGGCAAGATCGAGCTGCGCCGCGAGCCGCTGGACCTCTCCGCGGTGATGCTGAGCGCCGTGGAAACCAGCCGCCCGGCGATCGAGGCGGGCAAGCACACGCTGAACGTGACGCTCGCCACCGAGCCCCTGCCCGTGAACGGCGACCCGGTGCGCCTGTCGCAGGTCGTCGCCAACCTGCTCAACAATGCGGCCAAGTTCACCGATCCGGGCGGCACCATCGCGCTTCGCGTGCGGCGCGAAGCCGAGCACGCCGAGATCGAGGTGCAGGACTCCGGGATCGGCATCGACGCGGAGACGCTGCCGCGGCTTTTCGAGATGTTCTCGCAGGGCGCGCAGGTGGGACGGCGCTCCTCGAGCGGCCTGGGCATCGGCCTTGCGCTTGCGCGCAGCCTCGTGACGCTGCACGGCGGGCGCATCGACGCCCGCAGCGACGGCCCGGGCAAAGGCGCCGTCTTCACGGTCCGGCTGCCGCTCGCGAGCGCGCTTGCTGCCGAAAAGCCGCAGCAGCAGGCCGCGCCGCCTTCGCGCGCGGCAGCGCACAAGCGCGTCCTCGTCGTTGACGACAACGCCGACGCGGCCGAGGCGCTCGCGATGATGCTCAAGAGCATGGGCCACGAGGCCTACACGGCGACCGACGGCCGCATCGGCCTCGCCATGGCGCGCGCCGCGCGCCCGGACGTGGTGCTGCTCGACATCGGCATGCCGGGCCTCGACGGCTTCGAGGCGGTGCGCCGCCTGCGGGCCGACCCCGAGGGCCGCGCCATCCGGGTGGTCGCCGTCACGGGATTCGGCCGCACCGAGGACGTGCGGCGCTCGGCGGAGGCCGGCTTCGACGAGCATCTCGTGAAGCCCGTCACGCCGGAGCTCCTGCGCATTGCCGTGGAGAACTAATGCCGCCCGCCCCGGAAACGTATAATCCGCGCCAAACAAGAGTCCAGGGGACCGAAGCGTTGGCGCAGAGCACGCAGGCGGGCAGGCGGATCATCGTCGCCGACGACGACCTCGACACGGTCGAGGCGCTCGCCATGCTGCTGCGCGCGCTCGGCCACCAGGTGGACGTTGCGACGCGCCCGGCCGCGGTGCTGGACCTCGCGGCCCGCACGCGGCCGCAGCTCATCTTCCTCGACATCGGCATGCCGGAGATGGACGGCTGGGAGCTGGCGCGCCGCCTGCGCGAGCAGCTCGGGCAGGACGCGGTGCGCATCGTCGCCGTGACCGGCCGCGGCGCGAAGGAGGACTACGTGCGCAGCCGCAAGGCCGGCTTCGACGCGCACGTGCAGAAGCCGGTCGACATGGCGATCCTGCAGAGCATCCTTGCCCAGATGGATTGAGACGCTCGTCATGGCCGCGATCGTGGCGACGATGCTCGTCGTCCCGGTGTGCGGCGCGCTCGCGCTGCTCGCGCTGCTCCTTTTCGGCGTGCCGCCGGGCGCCTTCGTCACTTTCGGCGGCATCTTCGGCCAAATTGCGGGAATCTCCGCCTGGTGGATCGTCATGCTCCTCGGCGGATTCGTGTACGCCGTCTACGCCATGCCGCCCCCGGATGAGCCGCCGCCCCTGTAGGAAACGCTCTACAGCGCGACGCGGCAAACGGCGGCAGCGCGGCGCGCCGTTCTTGGCGAACATGGGCGCTCGAACCCGAAGAAAGGATGCCCCGTGAGCGCCGCCGCGAATGCCGCCGCTTTCCTCAGCATGCGCCGCCGCCTCCCCGAGCAGGGAGCGCCGCTTCAGCCGCACGTGCCGGGCGAGCGGCCGAGGCCGCGGCCGCTGCGCGTCGCCGCCGTCGACCCGCAGGAGGTCAGGGTGAGCTACCGCAAGCGGCGCTGGTCGCCGGACTAGGCTAGTCGTCGAGCGAGATGTGGCGCTCGCGCGCCACGGCGCCCCAGTGCGCGATCTCGCTCTGGATGAACTTGCCGAACTGCTCGGGGCTCATCGGCATCGGGTCGATCGCCTCGCTGGACAGGCGCTGGCGCAGCTCCGGCGCGGTCACCGCCTTGTTGATCTCGGCGTTCAGGCGCGCCGTGACCTCGGCCGGCATCCCCGCCGGGCCGACGATGCCATACCACTGCACGCTGTCCTCGAAACCCGCGAAGCCGGATTCGGCGAAGGTCGGAACGTCGGGCACGAGCGGGTGGCGCTTCCTGCCGGTGATGGCGATGATCTTCAGCTTCTTCGCGCGCAGGTGCGGAAGCGCGGCGGCAAGCCCCGGCGTCATGACCTGGACCTGCCCGCCGAGGAAATCGGTGAAGGCCGGGCCGATGCCGCGATAGTGGGCGACGACGACGTCGAGCCCGGCGGCGGCGCGGTACTGCTCCCACAGCAGGTGGTTCAGCGTGCCGATGCCGCCCGAGCCGTAGCTCAGCTTGCCCGGATTCGCGCGGATGTATTCGGCGAGGCCGCGCGCGTCGTGCACCGGAAGCGAAGGCGGCACGACCAGCACGTTCGGCGTGCCGCCCACCATGGCGACCGGCGTGAAGTCCTTGACCGCGTCGTAAGGAACCTTGCGCACGGCGGGATTGGTGGCGTGCGTGGCTACGTAGCCGACCATGAGCGTATAGCCGTCGGGGGTCGCGCGTGCCACCGTCTGCGAGGCGATCGTGCCGCCGCCGCCGGACTGGTTCTCGACGACGAACGACTGCTTCATCGAGCGGGTGAGCTCCTGCGCGACGGTGCGGCCGATGAGGTCGAGGCCGCCGCCGGGCTGCGCCGGCACGACGATCTTCACCGGCTTCGCGGGATAGGGTTGCGCCGCGGCGGCGCCGGCGGCGAGGAGCAGAGCGAGGAGCGATCCGCGCACGCGCCAAGTCTAATGCAGGCACGCCAAATGCTCGCGGCCGCGGCATGAAGCTCGATCCGGCGATCCGCAGGGAGCTCTACCTCGCGCTGCTCCTGCAGGGCGCCGAGCCGATGGTGCTCGCGACGGTCGCGGCCTGGGGCGACGCGCTGGACGACGCCGACGTGCTGCGGGACTTGCGCAACTGGAACGAGGCCAAGGCGCTCGAGCTGCAGGAATGGCTGCCCACGCTCACCGAGCACGAGCGCGAGGCGGTCGAGGCGCGACTGCGCGAATTCGGGGAAGCCCGACAGGCGGCCGTGAATCCGGCTGCTGCGCGGCCGTGAACTATTGCCGCTGGAATTAATTCCTTTCGTCCGGCGAATCAGGCTGCTAGCTTGATCGCAAAGAAGGGTCAGGGAGGAGCGAATGGAATTCCGCGTCGGCCACGTCACGGCCCGCTGCCCGAAGTGCGATGCAGTTTCCTTCGAGGAAGAGCTGCGCCCGGGCGGCCCCTCGCGCTACCGTTGCGCGCGCTGCCACAGCGAGGTGAGTTATTCGGAGCTGATCCTGCAGATCGGCAAGCTTTCCGCATCGCGCTCGCGCCTGCGCCTCGCCACGGTGCGCGCGCCGGGCGCGAAGCCCGGCGAGCCGGTGAGCGCGACCGTCACCCAGCCGGTCGCCGCGTTCCTGCTTCGCGCGACCCGGAGCGGAACGTCGCGAGGATGACGCCGGCGAGGATGGTCGCGAACGCCGCCGCGTGAAAGGCCTGGAAGGGCTCGCCGAGGAAAGCCATGGCGAGCAGCGTGCCGAACGCCGGCAGGAGCGGCAGCGTGAAGCCGGCGACGTTGGCGCCGAGGACCGCCACGCCGCGGTTCCAGCACAGGAAGGCGCCGAACGAGGCGGCGAGCCCCACGTAGACGATCCCGGCGATGCCGGCGGCGCCGGGCCAGCGCATCGCGCCGCGCGCCGCATCCAGCACGAAGAAGGGCAGCATCATCGCCACGCCGATGCACGCGATGACGAAGGTCAGCGCAAGGCCGTGCAGCTCCGCGGGCGCGCGCTTGAGCAGCACCGAGTAGAGTCCCCACATCGGCATCGCGAGCAGGATCCAGGCGTCGCCCCGGTGGATCTCCAGCTGGAGCAGGCGCGCGGGCTCGCCCCGGCACACGATGATCACGATGCCCAGGAACGAGAGCAGCATCCCCGCCACCTGCCGCAGGCTGGCCGGCTCGCGCTCCAGTCCCCACGACCACAGCATGATGAAGAACGGCCCGGCGGCGTTGATCAGGACCCCGTTGATCGCCGTCGTGCTTTCGAGGCCGAGGTAGACGAGCGACTGAAACAGGAACGCGCCGAACAGCGCGAGCATGCACAGCAGCCCCGCGTGCCGCCGCACGAGCGCGCCGTGCCCGCGCACCTGCGCGAGCGCGAACGGCGCCATGGCGAGCAGCGCGACGCTCCAGCGCCAGAAGTTGAGCGAGAGCGGGTCGAACGCCTCGCGCAGCGCGCGCCCGAGCACCCAGTTGCCCGACCACATGAGGTTCGCCGCCGCGAGCAGGCCGAAGGCCGCAAGGCGCCTGCTGTCCATGCCGCAGGGTAAACTAGCGCCGATCGCATGCCGCTTTCGCGCCTCGCTGTTTCGCTCCTGGTCCTCGTGCTGGCAGGCTGCGCTTCCGCGCCGCTGCCGCGCGAGCGCATCGCCGAGATCGTCGCGGCGCCCGATCGCAGCGCCGCCGACCGCAGCAACGACCTGCGCAGGAAGCCCGTCGAGCTGCTTTCCTTCATCGGCCCGCGCCCCGGCATGACCGCGCTCGATATCAGCGCGGGCGGCGGCTATACCACGGAGCTGCTTGCGCGCGCGGCCGGGCCGGCGGGCAGGGTGTACGCGCAGAGCCCGAAGCCTTCGCCGCGCCTCGCGGAGCGGCTGAAATCGCCCGCGCTCGCAAACGTGGTCGTCGTCGCGCGGCCGTTCGACGATCCGGTGCCGCCGCAGGCCGCCGACCAGGCGCTCGACCTCGTCACGCTGATGTTCAACTACCACGACCTCGGGCACATGGGCGTGGATCGCGCGCGCATGAACCGCGCCGTGTACCAGGCGCTCAAGCCCGGCGGCGCGTACGTGATCGCCGACCATTCCGGGCGGCCCGGCACCGGCATTTCGGAATCCAATACGCTCCACCGCATCGAGGAGGCGTTCCTGCGCCGCGAGGTGGAGGCGGCGGGCTTCAGGCTGGCGGCCGAAGGCGGATTCCTTCGCAATCCCGCCGATCCGCGCGATCGCGAGACGCCGCAGCCGCCTCAGCCCAAGGACGAGTTCGTCCTCAGGTTCGTGAAGCCGTAGGCTCCCGCTCGCGCGCCTGCACGTTCAGGAACGCGGCGATGTCGACGCCCTTGTAGACCGCGCCCCTCGCGAACGAGGCGCCCGGCGAGAGCCGGATGCGGCCGATCGGCCCGTCGAAGGACACCGGCGCGACGCAGGTCCAGGAGCCGTCGCGATTGCGGCGGAACGTGCCGACGGAAAGGCGGCTGTCCATGACGGATACGCTAGCCGCGGAACGTTACGCGGATTGCGTGGTGCGCCGCGGCACGACGACGTTGCCGATATGCTAGCCTCGGCGGCACCCATGCGCGAGCTCCTGCCGCAAGCCGAGCGTGTCGGCGCGCTGCTCAAGGCGCGCAAGGAGACCGTCGCGGTGCTCGAGTCGGCGGCCGGCGGCCTCCTCAGCGCGGCGCTGCTTGCCGTGCCGGGCGCTTCCGCCTACTTCCTGGGCGGCCAGGTGATCTATACGCGCCAGGCGTGGCGCGCGCTGCGCGACTACAGCGACGAGCTGCTGGCGGGGGCGCGGCCGGCCACCGAGGCGCACGCGCTCCTGCGCGCGCGGCTCGCGCACGAGCGCTTCGGCGCCACCTGGGGCGTGGGCGAGACCGGCGCGGCCGGGCCGGCGGGCAACCGCTACGGCGATCCCGCCGGGCACGCCTGCGTCGCGGTCGCCGGGCCGAAGGAGCTCGCGCTCAAGGTGTCGACCGGTAGCGCCGAGCGCGTCGCGAACATGCACGCCTTCGCCGCAGCGGCGCTCTCGCTGCTCGCCGAAGCCCTTGGCTAGCCTGCAACGCCATCCCGATTCCGCGGTCTCGGCCGTGCGCGGCATCGACGTGGAGATCGCGCGAAGCCGCGAGGCGATAAAGGTGCTCTACAAGCTCGGCGGCGACCTCGACCGGGTGCTCCTTCCGGCCGCGGCGGCGCCGCGGCGCGCCGACCGGCTGTGGCAGCACACCTGCTTCGAGCTGTTCGTCGCGCAGAAGGATGCCCAGGGCTACGTCGAATTCAACTTCTCGCCCTCGGGCGAGTGGGCCTGCTACGGCTTTTCTTCGTATCGAAACAGAACGGCCGCCGCGGGGAGTGCGCCGCAGATCGCGGTGCAGCGGGCGGACGGCCAGCTCGAGCTCAGCGCGCGCGTGCGCATTGCAACGGCCGGGAAGCTGGAGATCGGCATTTCCGCGGTGATCGAGGAAAAAGACGGCGCGGGGTCGCCGTCGTCTTCCCGGTTTCTTTCCTATTGGGCGCTGCGCCATCCGCCGGGGAAGCCGGATTTCCATCATCGCGACGCGTTTGCGCTGGAGCTCGATGAAGTTCGGCATTGACCGCCTGCTCGAGGAGCGCGCGCTGCGCAAGCCGCTCGAAGGCCGGCGCGTCGCGCTGCTCGCGCATCCGGCCTCGGTGACGGGAACGCTGCAGCACTCGCTCGACGCGCTTTCTTCCCTGCCCGGGATCAAGCTCAGCGCGGCGTTCGGCCCGCAGCACGGCCTGCGCGGCGACAAGCAGGACAACATGGTGGAGTCGGCGGACTTCATCGACCCGGCGAACCGCATCCCGGTGTTCAGCCTCTACGGCGCGGTGCGCCGGCCCACCGCGGCCATGATGGAGAGCTTCGACCTCCTGCTCGTCGACCTGCAGGACCTGGGCTGCCGCATCTACACCTTCCTGACGACGCTGCGCTACATGCTCGAGGCGTGCGCGGCGGCGAAGAAGCCGCTGTGGGTGCTCGACCGGCCCAATCCGGCGGGGCGCCCGGTCGAGGGGCCGCGGCTGCGTCCCGGCTGGGAGAGCTTCGTCGGCGCCGGGCCGCTGCCGATGCGCCATGGCCTGACCCTCGGCGAGGCGGCGGGCTGGTTCGCGCGGACGCTTTCGCTGGACGTCGAGCTCAACGTCGTGCCGATGCACGGCTGGGCGCCGCATGCCGCTCCCGGATATGGCTGGCCGCTCGCCGAGCGCGCCTGGGTGAACCCGAGCCCGAACGCGCAGACGCTTTCGATGGCGCGCTGCTACGCCGGCACGGTGATGCTGGAGGGCACGACCCTCTCCGAGGGCCGCGGCACCACGCGCGCGCTCGAGCTCTTCGGCGCGCCGCAGCTCGAGCCGCGCGCGCTTCTCGCGAAGATGCAGGCGCTCGCCCCGCAGTGGCTGCGCGGCTGCCGGCTGCGCGAGTGCTTCTTCGAGCCGACGTTCCACAAGCACGCGGGCGAGCTCTGCGCCGGCCTGCAGATCCACGTCGACGATGCCGCCTACGCCCACGCCGAGTTCCGCCCCTGGCGGCTAGTGGCGCTCGCCTTCAAGGCGCTGCGCTCGCTCGCGCCCGGCTACCCGCTGTGGCGCGACTTCCCGTATGAATACGAGCGCGGCCGCCTGGCGATCGACCTGATCAACGGCGGACCGCTGCTGCGCGAATGGGTGGACGACGCGAAGGCCGCGCCCGCGGAGCTCGAGGCGATCGCGGCCGGGGACGAGAAATCCTGGCTCGCGGAGCGCGAGCCGCACCTGCTGTATCGTTGAGCCATGGGCGTGCGCGTTTTCGAGCCGGGCGGATACCGCTACATCGAGGCGGTGTTCCAGTACTCGAGCGGGGTCGCCGCGCAGCCCGGATTCGAGATCGAGCGTGCCCGCTTCGTGCACCCGCCGCCGCTCGCGGAGGGCTTCGCCGCGGTGGAAGCGCACCTGCGCGCGCTCGGCAGGCCGGGCACGGCGTTCGCCGCGTGCGAGCTGCGCTCGCCCGAGCCCTTCAGCGAGCAGGGCTTTCACGACTTCAACCGCGAATACGTGAAGACGCTCGCGCGCTGGGGTATTTACAGGGACGAGATGAATCCGGTGGCCCGCACCAACGTTTGCCCGCAGCACGGCAAGCCGTCGCGCCCGGTGCTGTACGCGTTCTCCTATACCGTCCCGGCGCCCGCCGCGAAGCGCGGCAGCTTCATCGTCGCCGGCGGCGGCGAGGTGCGCGACGGCACCGGCAGCTTCGCGAGCCGCACCGTGCGCCACGGCGAGACGAGCCTGGATGCGATGCGCGACAAGGTGCGCCACGTCGTGGGCGAGATGGAACGCCGGCTCGACGCGCTGGGCTTTTCCTGGCGCGACGCGGTCAGCACGCAGGCCTACTGCGTACAGGACATCGGCGCGCTGGTCGGCCCCGAGATCGCGGCGCGGGGCGCCGCGCAGGGCGGGCTATGCTGGCATTTCGCGCGCCCGCCGGTCGTCGGGCTCGAGTATGAGATGGACGTGCGCGGCGCCGCGCGCGAGATTGCTCTTTAGCCAACCAAGGGGAGGGGTCATGAAGAAGCTCACCGCAGCATCGTTCGTCGCGCTCGCCGTCGCGGGCGGCATAGCGCTCGCCCAGCAGCCCGGCTTCACCCGGAAGCTGCTGCAGGACCAGGAGAACGTCACGGTGCCGGGCCGGCACGTGGTGCAGGCGCTGGCGGAGTTCATCCCGGGCGGCGCGGCCGGCAAGCACACGCACCCGGGCGAGGAATTCGGCTACGTCGTCGAGGGCACGCTTGAGCTTCGCATCGAGGGGCAGCCGCCGCGCATGGTGAAGGCGGGCGAGAGCTTCTACGTCCCGGCGGGCGTGGTGCACGACGGCACGAACGTCGGCAAGGGCCCGGCGAAGGTCCTCGCGACCTACGTGGTGGAGAAGGGCAAGCCGGTCGCCTCGCCGGCCAAGTAGCCTTACTTCCAGTCGTCGTCGTCCGGCGGCAGCGGCGGCACCTTCGGCGGCTCTTCCTTGCGGCGCTTCCAGCCGTAGAGGAAGAGGCTGCCGAGGCCGAGCACCACCACGACGACGAACACGACCAGCAGGTCGCTCGCGCTCACGCCTGGAATCCCGCCTTGCGGCGCAGCGCGCGCGACGCCTCGCCGCCGAGCAGCCCGAGGAAGCGCGCGGCTTCCTCGCGGTGCGGCGCGCCGGCGCAGGTTGCCGCCGTGTACACGGTGGCGAGCGCGAACGGCTCGGGGAGCGGGCCGACGAGCCGCGCCCCGGCGGTGATCAGGATCTCGGTGGACTGCGTGCAGCCGATCACGCTGCGCGCGCGCGAGCGCACCATCTCGCGCATGGCCGTCGCCCCGTTCGGAAAGGCGCGCCGGCCGTTCGCCACGCCGAGCGAATCGAGGACCTTCCTGAAGTGGATGCCGGCGGTCGACTTCTCCGGGTCGGGGAAATAGATCTCGTCCGCGGCGAGGAGCGCGGCGCGCAGCTCCTCCGCGGTGGAGACCGGCGGGCTCGCATCCTGTTCCCGGACCGCGATCGCGGTCGGTACCGCGCCGAGATCGGCGCTGGCGAGCACGCGGCCTGCCCGGGCGAGCTCGCCGACGAGGGCGCGCGTGAGGATGACGATGTCGCACGCCTCTCCGTCGAGGAGCTTCTTCTGCATGGTGCCGACCGCGCCGAACTCCGCCTCGAGCGCGATGCCGTGCAGCGCGGCGAGGGCGCAGGCGGCGCCCTGCGCGGCGCCGCCGCTCAGCACGCGCAGCGCCGTCAATCGACCTTCGCGCCGGAGAGCTTGACCACCTTCGCCCACTTGGCGATGTCGGCGCGCAGGAACTTGTCGAACTCCTCGATCGACATGCCCATCGGCTGCGCGCCCTGCTTGGCCCAGTTGTCCTTGACCTCGGGCGAATTGATGATCCTGTTCACCTCGGCGTTGAGCTTCTCCAGCACGGGGCGCGGCGTCTTCGCGGGGGCCATCAGCCCGAGCCAGATGGTGGCCTCGTAGCCGGGCACGCCGGCCTCGGCGATCGTCGGCACCTCGGGCATCACCGACGAGCGCTTCTTGCCGGTGGTGCCGAGCGCGCGCACCTTGCCCGCGCGCACCTGCCCGGCCATGGTCGTGATGGCGTCGAACATCATCTGCACCTGGCCGCCCAGCACCGCGGTGCGCGCCTGGTCGGAGCCCTTGTGCGGCACGTGCACGATATCCACGCCCGCCATCGCCTTGAAGAGCTCGCCCGCCATGTGGTAGGGCGTGCCCGGGCCCGAAGAGGCGTAGTTCAGCTGGCCCGGCTTCGATTTCGCCAGGGCGATGAACTCCTTGAGGTTCTTCGCCGGCACCGAAGGATTGATCACCATGACGAGGTCGGAGGAGTTCACGCCGGTGATCGGCGCGAAGTCGCGCATCAGGTCGTAGGGCTTCTTCGTGAAGAGCGTCTCGTTCACGGTGTGCGTGTTCGACATGACGAGCAGCGTGTAGCCGTCGGGCGCGGATTTCGCGACGAGGTCGGTGCCGACGATCGCGCCGCCGCCGGGATGGTCCTCGACCACGAACGGCTCGCCGAGCGCTTCCTGCAGCTTGGCGGCGAGGAAGCGTCCGTAGATGTCCGCCGGCCCGCCGACGCCGTACGGGACGATCACCTTGACCGGGTGCGCGGGATAGCTCTGCGCGAACGCCGGCGCGTGCAGGGCGAGCGCGAGCAGCGCGAATGCAACTCGAAGCATCGATCCTCCTTCGTTATTGTGCCGCTTAGAATACCGCGACCCATGAGGATACTCCCGATCCTGCCCTCGCGCGTCACGGTGGAGGGGCTGGATCGTGCGCCGCACCGCGCATTCCTGCGCGCGCTCGGGCTCTCCGACGACGACCTGAAAAAACCGTTCGTCGGCGTCGCTTCGACCGACGGGCGCGTCACGCCGTGCAACGCGCTCCTCGGCGAATTCGCGCGCGAGGCGTGCGCCGCGGTGCGCGAGTCGGGCGGCGTGCCGTTCGACTTCGCCTCCGTCTCGGTGGCCGACTCCCTGTCCATGAACCACCCGGGCATGCGCTATTCGCTCGTTTCGCGCGAGCTGATCGCCGACGGCGTCGAGGCGGTCGTGCGCGGCCACGCCTACGATGCGCTCGTCGCGTTCGCCGGCTGCGACAAGACGCTGCCCGGGATGATGATGGCGATGACGCGCCTCAACGTGCCGGCGGTGTTCGTCTACGGCGGCGCCGCGCTTCCCGGCTCGTGGCGCGGGCGCGACGTCACCGTGCTGGACGCCTACGAGGGCGTCGGCGCAGTGCTCGCTGGCCGCATGCGCGCGGACGAGCTCGCCGAGCTCGAGCGCGTTTGCCTGCCGTCGCTCGGCTCCTGTCCCGGGCAGTTCACCGCCAACACCATGGCGATGGTGTCCGAGACGCTCGGGCTCGCGCTCCCCGGGTCGGCCACGCTGCCCGCCGTCTCTCCCGGGAGAAAAAGCGTGCCGCAGGAAGCCGGAAAGACGGTGATGCAGATCCTGCGGCGGGGCGGGCCGCTGCCGAGGGACCTCGTGACGCGGAAGAGCCTCGAGAACGCATGCGCCGCGGTGGCCGCCACGGGCGGGTCGACGAACGCGGCGCTGCACCTGCCGGCCATCGCGCACGAGGCCGGGATCCGTTTCTCGCTCGACGATTTCGCGCGCGTTGCCCGGCGCACGCCGCTCATCGCCGACCTGCAGCCGGGCGGCCGCTTTCTCGCCAAAGACCTGCATGCCGCGGGCGGCGTGTACGCCGTCCTCAAGGAGCTGCTCGCCCGGGATCGCCTGCACGGCGACTGCCTCACGCTTTCCGGGCTTTCGCTGGAGCGCGCCCTGCGCGAGCATGCTGGCGCCGACGGCGCGGTGATCCGCAAGGAACCGATCATGAAGAGCGGCGGCATCGTCGTGCTGAAGGGCAACCTCGCGCCCGACGGCGCGCTGCTCAAGGTGGCGGGCCTCAAGTCGCTCGCGTTCGAGGGCCCGGCGCGCGTCTTCGATTCCGAGGAGAGCTGCGCCGAGTGCGTGCGGCAGAGGAAATACAAGGCCGGCGACGTGCTCGTGATCCGCTATGAAGGCCCGCGCGGCGGCCCGGGCATGCGCGAGATGCTCGGCATCACCGCGCTCCTCTACGGGCAGGGCATGGGCGAGAAAGTGGCGCTGCTCACCGACGGCCGCTTCTCGGGCGCGACGCGCGGCATGATGGTCGGCCATGCGAGCCCGGAAGCCGCCGCCGGAGGCCCGCTCGGGCTGGTCCGCAGCGGCGATCGCATCCGCATCGACGCCGAGGCCGGGACGCTCGACGTGCTGCTTTCGAGAAAGGATCTCCAGTCGCGCAGGGCGCGAGCGCCCCGGCGGCGGCTCTCCGGCGTGCTCGAGAAATACGCGGCGCAAGTCGGCTCGGCGCATCGCGGCGCCGTCACCCACAGTGGAGGAAGGAAATGAAGCTCGGATACATCGGACTGGGCGTGATGGGCAGCCGCATGGCCGCGAGGCTGGCGGCCGCCGGCCATGAGCTCGGCGTGTGGAACCGGACCCGCGACAAGGCCGCGGCGCTCGTCGCGGCGGGCGCCCGGCTCGCCGACTCACCCGCGGCGCTCGCGCGCGACGCGGACATCGTGATGCTCTGCGTGACCGACCAGCGCGCGGAAGAGGAGGTGCTCTTCGGCCGGGAGGGCGTCGCGCAGGGGCTCGCGGAGGGCAAGCTGGTGGTCGACTTCTCCAGCATCTCGCCGGACTCGGCGCGCGAGTACGCGCGCCGGATCGCCGAGCGCGGCGCCGGATTCGTGGATGCGCCGGTCTCCGGGGGCACCGCGGGCGCCGAGAACGGCACGCTCGTCATGATGGCGGGCGGACGGCCGCAGGACGTGGAGCGCGCGCGCCCGGTGCTCATGCACCTCGCGTCGCGAGTGACGCGCATGGGCGATTGCGGCGCCGGGCAGGCCACCAAGCTCTGCAACCAGGTGATCGTCGGATCGCTCATCCCGGTGATCGCCGAGGCGATCCGCCTCGCGGAGGCCGCCGGCGTCGATGCGCGCGCGCTCCCCGGGGCGCTGAAAGGCGGATTCGCCGACTCGGGCCCGCTGCAGATCTTCGGCGCGCGCATGGCGGCGCGCGCGTTCGAGCCGCCCATCGGCACGTGCGCGATCATGCTGAAGGACCTGGACAACGCGGCGGCGCTCGCCAAGGCGGGCGGGGTCCCGCTGCCGATGGCGCACGCCGCGGCCGAGCTCTACCGCATGCAGGCGGCGCGCGGCAGCGCGGCGCGCGACCTCTCGGCGCTCATCGAGCTGCTCTCGGGATGAGCCGGCGGCTTCATTTCATGAGGCTCGGCAGCCAGGTGGAGATGATCGGGAAGGCGACGAGGATCGCCAGGCGCACGCAATCGATGAGCACGAACGGCATGACGCCGCGGAACACGGTGCGCGTGGGCACCTCCGGGATGAGCGTGGAGAGCACGAAGAGGTTCATCCCCACCGGCGGGCTGATGAGCCCGATCTCGACGACGCAGACGATGAGGATGCCGAACCACACCGGGTCGAGCCCGAGGTGCACGATGATGGGAAAGAACACCGGCAGGGTGAGCAGGATCATCGAGAGCTCCTCCATCGCCGTGCCGAGCAGCACGTAGATCACCATGATGGCGGCCACGACCATGAACGGATGCAGGGCGAACCGGCCGACGAACGCCTTCAGGTCGCCCGGCATGCTGGTGATGTTCACGAACTCGCCGAACATCAGCGCGCCGATCAGGATGAGGAAGATCATCGACGTCGTGCGCGCGCCTTCGACGAGCGAATCGTAGAGCGTGCGCCAGGTGAGCGAGCGGCGCCACAGCGCGAAAGCCATCGAGACGAACGCGCCGACCCCGGCGCCTTCGGTCGCGGTGAACAGGCCGACGAAGATGCCGCCGATGGAGAACGCGAAGAGCGCGGTGATCGCGCCGATGCCGCGCAGCGCCTTCCAGCGCTCGGGCCAGGGCGTGCGCTCCCCCGGCGGCCCGGCTGCCGGGTCGCGCCATACCATGTACCGCACCGCCACGCAGAGCAGGACGGTGGCGAGCAGCCCCGGCAGCATGCCGGCGGCGAACAGCAGCGCGATGTTCGTCTGCGTGATGATCCCGTAGATCACCATCATGGTGGAAGGCGGGATGAGGATGCCGAGGGTGCCGCCCGCGGCGATGGAGCCGGTCGACAGATAATCCGCGTAGCCGAACCTCTTCAGCGACGGATAGGCGACCTTCGCCATGGTCGCCGCCGTGGCGATGGAGGAGCCGCAGGGTCCGCCGAATCCCGCCGCCGCCACGACGGTCGCCATCGCGAGCCCGCCCTTGCGATGGCCGAGGAAGGCGTACGCCGCGCGGAACAGCTCCTCCGCCATCCCGGCGCGCGCGACGAACGTCCCCATCAGGATGAACAGCGGCACGACCGAGAGCGTGTAATTGCGCCCGGTCTCGTAGATCTGCGTCTGCGCCATGGCGAACGCGGGGGCCCAGTTCCAGTCGCGCATGTAGGCGTAGCCCACGACGCCGACGATGCCCATCGAGAGCGCGATCGGGATGCGCACGAACGACAGCAGCATCATTGCCGCGAGGCCGATCAGCGTCTCGATCATGCGGCGCGCGGCATCAGGTGCTCGCCTGCGCGGCTCTCCTGCGGGACGGAACGAAGACGCGGTAGAAATGCACCAGGCCGGTGAGCCCGATCATCGCCGCCATGAAGTAGACGAACGGCGCGACGGGGATGCGCATTACGTCGGTGGTGTCGGCATAGCTCGCGATCTTGCCGGCCTTGAGCCACACCTGCCACGTCAGCAGGAACATGATGCCCGCGCAGACCGCCTGCACGACGCGCTCGAGCACCGCGATCGCGCCGGGCCAGAGCAGCTTGTCGATGAAGTCCATGGTGACGTGCTCGTCGGCGTGCGAGACCAGCGGCAGGCCGGCGAAGATGAGCACCAGCAGCATCAGCTCGGTCACCTCGAACGCGCCGCGCAGCGGCGCATTGAAGACGTAGCGCGAGACGACGTCCGCGAACGTGAGCGCCATCATCACGAACAGGATCGCCGACGCGGCGAAGCCGAGCGTCGCGTCGGCGATTTCTTCCCAGCGCTTCAAGCCGCTACTTCTTCTCGGCCGCGACCTTCTTCAGCTCCTGCCGGAACTCGGCGAGAACCTTGGCGCCGTCGACGCCCTTGGCGTTTGCGGCCTGGATCCACTCGTCGTCCAGGACCTTGGCCTTCGCCATGACGTCCTTCACGAAGGCCGGATTGGCGGTGTCGATCTTCGCTCCCGCCTTCTTCAGCCCCTCGAGCCCCCTCTGGTCGGCGGCGTCCCAGGACTTGCCGCAGGTGATCGCCACGTGCTCCTTGGAGAGCTTCTCGATCGCGTCCTTGTCCTGCTGCGGCAGCTTGTTCCACTTGTCCTCGTTCATGAAGAAGCCGAACGCCGAGCTGTAGAAGCCGCCCGGGAAGACGGTCGCGTACTTCACGATGCTGTCCAGCTTGAAGGAGACGATGGACTCGAAGGGGAAGAAGACGCCGTCGGCGACGCCGGAGCTGAGCAGCTCGAAGGATTCGGGCGCCGGCTTGACGAACGCCGAGGCGCCGAGCAGGTTGCCGAATTTCTCCGCGATGCCGCCGCCGGTGCGGATTTTCATTCCTTTCAGGTCCGCGATGGTGTTGATCGGATGCTTGGTGTTGAACATCTGCCCGGGGCCGTGGGTGAAGACGCCCAGCAGGTGCACGCCCTTGTACTCACCTACCTTCTGGAAATACTTCCAGTGGATGCGGCTGAAGGCGACCGAGTTGATCTCCGCAGTGGCGCCGGCGCCCGGCAGCTCGGCCATGAGCGGCAGCACGTGGCGCGCCGGCGTGTAGCTCGCGGTCACGTACGACATGTCGACCAGGCCGTCGCGCACCGCGTCGAAGGTTCCCGGCGGCGCCGCCGGCGCCTTGGGCAGCTGCTGGAACTTGACGCGCCCGCCGGTCGCCTTCTCGACCTCCGCCGCCCAGGCCGATTGCCAGAGCGTCAGGTGGTGGGTCGGCGGGACCCAGGAAGAATACGTCAGCGTGGTCTGCGCGAACGACGGAGCCGCGACGGCGCACAGCGCAACCGCGAGCAGCGCGGGGCTCTTCTTCATCATGAGTTCCTCCTCCTCGAGGCGCTAATAATAAATGTTTGCGCTCGCGCGTGCTCAATATCACGGCGCAAGCGTTGTCTTTCGATTTCGGATTGGATACGATTTCGGCTCGCTGGGGAGTGGGGAGAGCGCATGTCATCCGTGGTGACGAAGTCCGATCTCGTACAGGTGGCGGCGAGAGCCGGCAATGTCAGCAAGTCGGCGGCGGGAGAGGCGGTGAATGCGGTCTTCGAGGCCATCGTCTCCAACGTCGCCAAGGGCAAGCGCGTGACGGTGGTCGGCTTCGGCACCTTCCTGCCGCGCAAGCGCAAGGCGCGCAGCGGGCGCAGCCCGGCCAACGGCAAGGAGATCCGCATCCCCGCGAAGACGCTTCCCGCGTTCGCGGCCGGCCAGGGCTTCAAGCAGGCGGTCGACAAGAGCTGAGGTTTTAGCTCCACCTCGTTGTTTCACCGGGGATTGCCAACGGCGGGCGGCCTTGGCAGAATCGTCGCGAAAGCATATTTCCTGCCTGCCCCTATCCGGCCCATGGACCGCCCACTGATCCTGTCCCTCGACGCGCACGGCGTGCCGCACCGCTGGATCAGCTGGCAGCAGGCCTGCTTCTACTATGCCAAGAACCTGGTCGCCTGGACGCTCGGCGACTCGACCTTCACCTACTACGGCGGCGTCTCGCGCGTGACCGGCGAGCGCTCGAGCATCACCGCGCACTCGATCATCGCCATCAAGGGCAAGGCGCTCGCGGCCAAGGGCTTCAACCAGGTGCCGCCGCTGAACAACCGGGAGCTCTTCCGCCGCGACTGCCACATGTGCGCCTACTGCGGCGGCGAGTACAGCTTCTTCCGGCTGACGCGCGACCACATCACGCCGCTCTCGCGCGGCGGGCGCGACACCTGGATGAACGTCGTCACCGCCTGCCGGCAGTGCAACGGCCACAAGCGCAACCGCCTGCCGCAGGAGTGCGGCATGGAGCTGCTCTACGCGCCGTACATCCCGAACAAGGCCGAGTACCTGATCCTCACCAATCGGCGCATCCTCTCCGACCAGATGGAGTTCCTGAAGCAGCACGTCGCGTCCCACTCGCGACTGGTCCTCGCCCCTGCCTGATTTTTGGCGCAATAGCGGTTTTCACCTCCTAGAACGCGACTCCGCCGGACGCCTGCGGGTGACCGACGATTTCCTGCGCGCCTACTACCTGCGGCCCGAGCTGCATCCGGTCGAGGACTCGGGCCCGGGAGAGCGGGAGCTCCACGCGCGGCTGATGGAGGCGCCGCGCCGCGCGGTGACCGGGCGCGAGCTGGAAGCGGTGGAGGACGAGGATGCGCGCGACAACTACCGCGTGGTGCTGCGCTTCCGCGACAAGCTGCTCGAGGCCGGCACGGTGGAAGCCTGCTACGTGCGGCTCTTCAGGGGAACGGTGGACATTCCACCGCTCTTCATCGAGCAGCTGACGCACGTCATCCTGCGCAACGTGCTCGACGGCTGCGAGGATCCGCTGCGCCTGCGGGCGGCGGAGCTCTTTTTCCGGGAGCAGAAGGCGACGCTGCGCGAGGGCCATGCGCTCGTCGCCGACCTCGAGACCGTGGAGCGCCACGCCTCGGGCAACCGCTACGGCAGCGTCGGCCGCCTCATCGTCGAGGCGCAAAGCGAGCTCGGCAGCGCCGATCTCGACGTGCTCGACCGCGCCAACGCCGCGCTCTACTGGGAGCGCGAGTCGCGCTACGACACGGTGATCAGCCTCACCTACGGCCGCGCGGCACTCGACGCGCTCGCCCGCGTCATCGAATCCTGGGCTTTCCATTTCCTCGGGCTCGAGCTCGACGTGCGGCCGATCCGCAGGATCGAGGAGCCGCGCTGGGCCTGGCACGTCGGCCTGGACGCCGAATCCACGGCGCTCCTGAACGAGCTCTGGGCGGGCGGCGAAGTGGAGCAGGGCCGCATGCAGCGCCTGCTCGCGCTCTTCCGGCTCGAGTTCAAGGAGCCCTCGGTCGCGAAGCCCGAAGTCGCCGGCCGCGCCGTCTACCTCGCGCTCTCGGCGAACGAGGACGGCATCGTGCGCATGAAGCCGCAGAACCTCCTGTTGAATCTGCCGCTGCATGAAGCCTGACCCGAACGAGGCATGAAGCCGCCTGAATACTGGGAGCGCGCGAAGCGCGCGCTCGCGCGCGGCGACCCAATCATGGGCGCGATCATGCGTGCGCATCCGAAGGTCTTCCTCGCGAAGCGCGGCGAGCCCTTCCTCACTCTCGCGCGCGCCATCTGCGGGCAGCAGATCTCGGTCAAGGCGGCGCAGAGCGTCTGGGACCGGGTTTGCGCGTGTGTCGGCGAAGTGAACCCGGAAGGGGTCCTGAAAAGAAAGCGAGCCGAGCTGCGCGCCTGCGGGCTCTCCGACCGCAAGGTGGAGTACATCGCGGACCTCGCGCAGCATTTCGCCGACGGCCGCATCCACGTGCACCGCTGGCCGGAGATGGACGACGAGGCGATCATCGCCGAGCTCGTCGAGGTGCGCGGCATCGGGCGCTGGACCGCCGAGATGTTCCTGATCTTCAACCTGCTTCGCCCCGACGTCTTCCCGCTCGACGACCTCGGGCTGCAGAAAGGCATCCGGCTTTCGTACTTCAAGGGCCGCAAGGTGTCGCTCGGCCGGATGCAGAAGCTCGGCGCGCAATGGCGGCCGTGGCGCTCGGTCGCGACGTGGTATCTCTGGAGATCGCTCGATCCCGTCCCGGTAGAATACTGACCGGGTGAAAACCACTTTCCTCGAATTCGAGCAGCCCATTGCCGAGCTCGAAACGCGCATCGAGGAGCTGCGCTATGTCCAGGACGACTCCGCCGTGGACATCTCCGAGGAGATCCAGCGCCTCAACAAGCGCAGCCAGACGCTCACCAAGGAGATCTACGGCAAGCTCTCGCCGTGGCAGGTGGCGCAGGTCGCGCGCCATCCGCAGCGCCCCTACACGCTCGACTACCTCGGCATGCTCTTCACGCACTTCGAGGAGCTGCACGGCGACCGCCATTTCGGCGACGATCCGTCCATCGTCGGCGGCCTGGCGCGCTTCAACGGCGAGCCCTGCATGGTGCTCGGCCACCAGAAGGGGCGCGACACCAAGGAGAAGATCTATCGCAACTTCGGCATGCCGCGGCCGGAGGGCTATCGCAAGGCGCTGCGGCTCATGCACCTCGCGGAGAAATTCCAGCTGCCGCTCTTCACCTTCGTCGACACGCCGGGCGCGTATCCCGGCATCGACGCCGAGGAGCGCGGCCAGTCGGAGGCGATCGGGCGCAACCTCTTCGAGATGGCCCGCCTGCGCACGCCGGTCATCGTCACCATCATCGGCGAGGGCGGCTCGGGCGGCGCGCTCGCCATCGCGGTGGGCGACGTCGTCCTCATGCTGCAGTACGCAACCTATTCCGTGATTTCCCCGGAGGGCTGCGCCTCGATCCTGTGGCGCAGCGCCGACAAGGCGCCGGACGCCGCCGAGGCGCTCGGCATCACCGCGAGCCGGCTGAAGACGCTCGGCCTCGTGGACAAGATCGTGGGCGAGCCGCTGGGCGGCGCGCACCGCGACCCGCACGCCACCGCGCAGGGCCTGCGCAAAGCGCTCGCCGAGGCGCTCAAGCAGCTCCAGGAGAAGAAGCCGAAGGAGCTCGTCGAGCAGCGCCTCGAGCGCCTCATGAGCTATGGCAAGTTCAAGGAAGCCGCCGAGCGCTAGCGGGCCGGGCCGCGCGCTTGCCGCGCTCGATCTGCGCAGCCGCAGCGTCGTCGTCGGGCTTTCGGGCGGCGTCGACTCGGTCGTCCTTCTGCATCTCCTGAAGGCGCGCGCCGCGCGCGGCGGCTTTTCGCTGCGCGCGCTCCACGTGCACCACGGGCTCAGCCCGAACGCCGATCGCTGGGCCGCGCAGTGCCGCGGCTTCTGCCGGCGGCTGGGCGTTCCCCTCTCCGTGGTGAAAGCAAAAGTGCGCAAGACCGGCCAGGGCCTCGAGGCCGCGGCGCGCGAAGCCCGCTATAACGCGTTCCGCAAGGCGAAGGGCGAGGTCCTAGCGCTTGCGCACCAGCTCGACGACCAGGCGGAAACGGTGCTCATGAACCTGCTGCGCGGCGCGGGGCTTCGCGGCGCGAGCGGCATGCCGCTGGTCGCTTCGCTCGGAAAAAAGAGGCTCGTGCGCCCGCTTCTCGGCGTGCCGCGCGAGGCGATCACGGCATACGCCCGTGCGCACGGCCTGCAATGGGTGGAGGACGAGAGCAACCGGGACGAATCGCTGGCGCGCAATTTCGTCCGCCGCCGCGTCGGGCCGGTCCTCGCAAAGCGCTTCCCGCGCTGGCGCGAGGCGCTCGCGCGCGCGGCGCGGCACTTCGCGCAGCGCGAGGTCCAGGCATCGGACCTGCTGCGCGCGTTCCTGCGCGGGCGCGGCCTGCGGGCGCCGAGCGAGGCGCGCCTCGCCGAGATGCTGCGGCAGCTCGCGGGGAGCGGGGCGGGCACGGAGCTGCGCCACGACGGCGCGCGCCTCAGGCTTTACAGGGACCAGGTGTTCGTCCTGGGCCGGGAACCCCTCGGTCCCTTCGCGCCGGTGCGCTGGAACGGCGAAAAGCGCCTCGCGCTGCCTGCGCTTGGCGGCGAGCTGCGCTTTCGCCGCAAGCGGGGAGGCGGCTTCTCGCTGCCCGGCAAGCAGGGCATCGAGATCCGCTTGCGCGCGGGCGGCGAGCGGCTGCAGCCCGATCCGCGGCGGCCGCACCGCACGCTGAAGAACCTGTTCCAGGAAGCGGGAATCCCGCCGTGGCGGCGCGAGCGCCTGCCGCTTCTTTATTGCGGCGAGCGCCTGGTGTGCGTCCCGGGGCTCGGCGTGGACGCGGCTTTCCAGCCGCCCGCGGGGGGCTCCGGGTGGCTCGCGGAATGGCATCAAATCAGCGCGTAAGCCGTTGTTTTTACGAAAATCGCGCGCGACGCGTGATACAATCGCCGGTTAAACCTGTTCCTAGACCAAGGGGAAAGATTCAATGGCGGTCGAGCGCACGCTCTCCATCATCAAGCCGGATGCCGTGAAGAAGAACGCGATCGGGCAGATCCTCGCGCGCTTCGAGGCGGCGGGGCTGCGCGTGATCGCGGCACGCATGATGCATCTCTCGACGCGCGAGGCGGAGGGCTTCTACGCCGTGCACCGGGAGCGTCCCTTCTTCCGCGACCTCGTGAGCTTCATGATTTCCGGGCCGGTGCTGGTCCAGGTGCTCGAGGGCGAGAGCGCGATTTCGCGCAATCGCGAGCTGATGGGCGCCACCGATCCGAAAAAGGCCGCCAAGGGCACCATCCGCGCCGACTTCGCCGACTCGATCGACGCCAACGCGGTGCACGGCTCCGACGGGCCCGAGACCGCGCGCAGCGAGATCGCGTACTTCTTCCCCGCGAGCGAGATCTTCTCCCGTTGAGCAAGACGAACCTCCTCGATCTCGACGCCCAGGGCCTTGCGCGTTTCTGCGAGAGCCTCGGCGAGAAGCCGTTCCGCGCGCGCCAGGTGATGCGCTGGATCCACCGTGCCGGGATCGCCGGCTTCCCGGAGATGAGCGACCTCGCGCGCGGGCTGCGCGAGAAGCTTGCCGATGCGGCGTGCGTCGAGGCGCCGGCGGTGGTCGGCGACAGCACGGCCGCCGACGGCACGCGCAAATGGCTCGTCAAGGTGGACGACGCCAACGCCGTCGAGTCGGTGTTCATCCCCGAGACCGCACGCGGCACCCTTTGCGTATCGAGCCAGGCAGGCTGCGTGCTGGACTGCGCTTTCTGCTCCACGGGCAAGCAGGGCTTCAACCGCAACCTGCGCACCTCCGAGATCATCGGCCAGCTGTGGATCGCGAAGCGCGCGCTCGGCGCGTCGCATCCCCTGACGAACGTCGTCATGATGGGAATGGGCGAGCCGCTCCTCAACCTCGACAACGTGATTCCGGCGCTGCGCCTGATGCTCGACGACAACGCCTACGGGCTTTCGCGCCGCCGAGTCACGGTGTCCACCGCCGGGGTGATCCCGGGCATGGATCGCCTGCGCGACGAGTGCCCGGTGGCGCTCGCCGTATCGCTGCACGCGCCGAACGACGAGCTGCGCGACCGCCTGGTGCCGAACAACCGCAAGTATCCGATCCGCGATCTCATCGCGGCCTGCAAGCGCTACCTCGACAAGGCGCCGCGCGATTTCATCACCTTCGAGTACGTGATGCTCGACGGCGTGAACGACGGCGACGCGGAGGCGCGCGAGCTCGTGCGCCTCGCGGCGAAGATCCGCTGCAAGTTCAACCTGATCCCGTTCAACCCGTTCCCGCAGGGGGAATTCGCGCGCTCGAGCCCCGAGCGGGTGCGGCGCTTCGCCGACGTGCTGCAGCGCGCCGGGCTCACCGCCACGACGCGCAAGACGCGCGGCGACGACATCGCCGCCGCCTGCGGGCAGCTCGCGGGCGAGGTGGCCGATCGCACCCGCCGCAGCGCGCGGCGCATCGCATTGAAGGAAGTGCGCGCATGACGAAGACGCTCCTCGCTTTTGCCGCCGCGGCGAGCCTGCTTGCCGGCTGCGCCGCCCAGGCGCCGAAGGACCGCGATGCGCCGACCGTCGAGACCGGCACTATCCAGGGCGAGATCAGCGACCCGCGCAACCGCGCGCGGGTGCACACCGAGCTCGCCTCGCTCTACTACAGCCGCGGCAACATGGGCGTCGCGCTGGAAGAGCTGCGCATGGCCACGGAATCGGACCCGAACTACGCGCCGGCGCAGGGGATGTTCGGGCTGGTCTACATGGAGCTGCGCGAGAACCAGCTCGCCGAGACGAGCTTCGAGCGCGCGCTGCGCCTCTCGCCCACCGACCCGGACATCAACCACAACTACGGCTGGTTCCTGTGCCAGACCGGCCGCGAGCAGGCCTCGGTGAAGTACTTCCTCCAGGCGATCCGCAACCCGCTCTACCCGACGCCCTGGCGCTCGTATTCGGCCGCGGGCCAGTGCACCCTGAGGACGAACGACCTCAAGCAGGCGGAGGACCTTTTCCAGCGCGCGCTCAAGCTCGAGCCGGACGATCCGCCCTCGCTCCTGCAGATGGGCGTGATCCGCTACCGCCAGGGGCGCATGGACGAGGCGCGCAGGCTCGTCGGGCGCTTCAACAAGCTCGTGCCGCCGAGCGCGGAGTCGCTCTGGCTCGCGCTGCGCATCGAGCGCAAGCTCGGCGAGCGCCTTGCCGAATCGAGCTACGCCACGCAGCTGCGCCGTCAGTTCCCGGGCTCCCCCGAATACCAGGCGCTGCAGCGAGGGGACTTTGACTGAGGCGGCGGCCTGCGGCGTCGGCGAGGCGCTTTCGCAGGCGCGGACCTCCCGCGGCCTCGCGCTCGCGGACGTCGCGCAGCAGCTGAAGTTCGCCCCGCGGCACATCGAGGCGCTGGAAGAGGAGCGCTTCGACTCGCTGCCGGGCGGCACCTTCGCGCGCGGCATGGTGCGCAGCTACGCCCGGCTCCTCAAGCTCGACCCCGAGCCCCTGCTCGAGCGGATGGCCGGGCGCTTCGACGCGCCCGATACGCAGGAGCTCGCCGCGCGCTTCAGCCAGCCGGTGCCCTTCTCCGACAGCGGCCGGCGCTCGACGCTGGTGTACCTCGGGCTTTCGGTCGGCGTGCTGGCCTTCGTCGCATTCGCCGCGTATCAATGGCGGCGCGAGGCCGTCGCGCCCGAGGCCGCGCCTGCCGCGCCCCCGCCGGTCGCCGCGGCGCCCGCCGCGCCCGCCGCGCAAGCGGTTGCGCCCAAGCCGGTTTCGGCCGCCGCCAGGAAGGCGGAGCCGGCGCCGCCCGCGCCTGCGCGCGAGGTCGCGAAGGCGGCCTCGCCCGGCCCTGCGCCGGTTCCGGCCGGGCTCGCCGAGGCGCCGAAGAAGTCGGCCGCGGGCGGGCGCATCGTCCTGCGCTGCGAGGAGGAGTCCTGGATCGAGGTGAAGGACTCCGCCGAGCGCACGCTGATCTCGTCGCTCAACGCCGCGGGCAGCGAGCGCGTGGTCGAGGGAAGGCCGCCCTTCACGCTGGTGATCGGCAACGCGCAGCACGTGCACGTGAGCTACAACAACGCGCCGGTCGACCTCGCGCCGCACACGAAAGTCGAAGTCGCCCGCTTCATCCTCCAGTGACGAGACGGGTCTCCGTTGCAGTGAAGGTCGGCGAAGTCGTCATCGGCGGCGGCGCGCCGGTGGTCGTGCA
>Ga0070741_10004588_pt1 | contig 32074 bp, 33 predicted proteins | sample Coa_R1_4_FD_66440 | JGI IMG/M metagenome (GOLD analysis project Ga0070741, IMG submission 66440) | Surface soil microbial communities from Centralia Pennsylvania, which are recovering from an underground coalmine fire - Coalmine... | ecosystem: Environmental > Terrestrial > Soil > Unclassified ... | reverse complement strand
GTCACGCGCCTGGTGCACGGCCACACGCACCGCGCCGGGCGGCACGTCCTGCGCGTCGACGGCAAGCCGTGCGAGCGCTGGGTGCTGCCGGACTGGTACGGCGCCGGCGGCTACCTCGTCGTGGAAGATTCTTCCGCCCGCCTCGTCCGCTTCAAGTAATTCTTACCCGCTTGCGCCGGGCGCGGCGCCGGTACGGCGGTTGCTCCTCGGGTGCGCATCCACCCCGCGCATCTACCGAAAGGACGCCATGGCCAAATCCCGCAGCAAGAACGCCCCCTTCGACCTGCTGAAGGAGGACCACGACAAGGTCAAGAAATCGTTCAAGGAATTCGAGAAGATGGACCGCCAGGACACCGAGACCTGCCGCCAGCTGGTCCTCGCCACCTGCGAGGACCTGAAGGTGCACACGACGGTCGAGGAGGAAATTTTCTACCCGGCCCTGCGCGAGGCGATGGAGGACGAGGACCTGCTGAACGAGGCGGCGGTCGAGCACGAGACCGCGAAGATGCTGATCGAGCAGCTCGAGAACATGTCGGCCGACGATCCCAACTACTACGCCACCTTCACGGTGCTGGGCGAGTACGTCATGCACCACGTGAAGGAGGAGGAAGGCGAGATGTTCCCCGAGGCGAAGAAATGCGACCTCGACTTCGACGAGCTGGCCGAGCGCATGCGCGCCCGCAAGGAAGAGCTGGTGGGCGAAATGCAGAAGGAGCAGCAGCAGGCTTGAAGACCCCCGAACCGCAGAGACCGCGGCCCAGCCCGGGGGACGAGGCGCCGCCGGGAACGCCCGGCACGGGCGAGGACATCTGCCCGCAGTGCAACGGCAGCGGCAGGGATCGCCACGGCGAAACCTGCCGCAACTGCGAGGGCAGCGGTCGCATCGTCAGGGGCATCGGCGGCGCCTAGGCGCTCGCCTAGCCCTCGATGTCCGTCGACACCTCTTCCACCGGCACTTCGACCTCCACCGCCCGGCCGGCGCGCCGGATGCCGATGCGCGCCCGGCTGCCCGGCTCGGACTCGAGCACCAGCGACTCGAGCTGCCGCACGCTCGTGATGCTGGCTCCGTTGTAGCTCACCACCACGTCGCCGGGAAGAAGCCCCGCTCGCGAAGCCGGGCTGCCCGGCGCCACGGCGCCCACCACGACACCTTCGGCCGATGGCTGCACCGACACCCGGATCGTTCCGGGAACGACCTCCTGATCGGTCCTCGGACCGGATCCATAGGCGCATCCGGCCAAGGCAAGAAGCGAAACGGCTAGCGCTGCCTTCATGCACGCTCCCAGCCGAAGTGTGCCCGGATGGTGCTTAAGCGCCGCTTAAACGGTCAATCCGCGGCGAACGCCACCGTGCTGAGCAGCGCGAGCGCCGCCTGCCGCGAGTCCAGGCGCGTGTGCTGCACGATAACCGGCTGGTCCGACTCGATGACGCTCGAGTAGTCGGTGTCGCGCGGCACCGGCGCCGGATCGTGGAGATCGTTGAATCGCACGTGCCGCGTTCGTTTCGCCGGCACCTTCACGCGGTACGGCCCCACCGGGTCGCGGTCGGCGAAGAACAGCGTGATGCGCACGTCCGCGTCGCTCTCGCCCGCGTTCAGGATGCACGCGGTCTCGTGGCTCTCGAAGGCGCGGCCCGAGCCGCTGCTCGCGCCCGGAATGTAGCCTTCGGCGATCACCCAGGTCCTGCGTCCGATCGTTCTCATCCCGCCTCCTTCGCCATGGCCAGCACCTCCGCGAGGTGCAGCGGCCTGCGGCCCGAAAGCTCCTCGATCTGCGAGCGGCAGCTGAAGCCGTTCGCGATCACGAGCGTCTGCGCGTCGGCGGCGCGCACGGCGGGGAGGAGGACTCGCTCCGCGCAGGCGACCGACACGTCGTACTTCTCCGCCTCGAAGCCGAACGAGCCGGCCATGCCGCAGCAGCCGGAATCCGGGATGCTGTAGTCGAGCCCCAGGCGCTTGAGCACCGAGCGCTCGGCGTCCATCTTCAGCACCGACTGGTGGTGGCAATGGCCGTGCACGAGCGCCTTGCGCTCGAGGCGTGCGAAGGGAAAGTCCTTCGCCTTGCGCTCCAGGAATTCCGAGAGCAGCAGGACTTGCGACTCCAGGCGCTTCGCCTGCTCGTCGCCCGCGAAGAGGTTCGGCATCTCGTCGCGAAACACCGATACGCAAGCAGGCTCGAGGCCGATGATCGGCGTTCCGTCGCGAATCTCGTCGCGCAGCACGTGCATGATTTCGCGCAGGTAGCCGCGCGCCCGGTCCACCATGCCGAATTCGTAAAGCGGCCGTCCGCAGCAAAGCGGCCTGCCGGGAATCTCGACCCGATAGCCGCTCGCGGCGAGCACGCCCGCGGCGGCTCGCGCCACGTCGGGATGAAAATAATTGTTGAACGTATCCGGCCAGAGGATCACGCGGGGCCCGCTCCCCACGGGCTCGAAGTCCCGCGTAAACGAACGCTCTGCGAAAGCCGGCACCTTGCGCTGCGGCGCTATGCCGAGCGCCCGCTTCACGATGCCGAGGCTGCCGATGCGGTTCGCCGTGCGCGGGGCATGGGTGCCCAGGCGCGACCAGCGGTCGATGAGCCCGAAGGCGTACGCCGCCGGCGGTCGCATGCGCCCCTCGTAGTAGTGCGCGAGGAACTCCGCCTTATACGTCGCCATGTCGACCTTCACCGGGCATTCGCCCTTGCAGCCCTTGCATGAAAGGCACAGATCGAGCGCCTCCTTCACCGCGCTCTGCTTCCAGCCGCCCTTCAGGACGTCTCCGGTGAGCGCCTCGAAGAGCAGCCGGGCGCGGCCGCGCGTCGAATGCATCTCCTCCATGGTCACCTTGTAGCTCGGGCACATCACGCCTTCCTTGCGGCGGCATTTGCCGACGCCGACGCAACGCAACGCCAGGCGCGAGACCTCGCCCATGTCGCCGGGATAGTGGAAATGCATCTTCAGCTCGGGAGGGGCATAGGCCGTGCCGATCCGCAGGTTCTCGTCCACGCGATAGGCGTCGACCACTTTCCCCGGGTTCATCTTCCAGGCGGGGTCCCAGATCGCCTTGAAAGCGTGGAAGGCCTGCATGAGCTCTTCGCCGAACATGATGGGCAGCAGCTCGGCCTTCGACTGGCCGTCGCCGTGCTCGCCGGAAATGGAGCCGCCGAGGCTCACCACGAGGTGCGCCGCGTCGTGAAGGAAGCTGCGGAATTTCGCGATGCCGTCGGCGGTTTCCAGGTCGAAGTCGATGCGGGTATGGACGCAGCCCTGCCCGAAGTGGCCGTAGAGATCGCATGCGTAGCCGTACTTCTCGAAGAGCGCGCGCAGCTTGCGCAGGTACTCGCCGAGGCGCTCAGGCGGCACGGAAGAATCCTCCCAGCCTTCCCAGGTGATCTTCTTGTTCGGCACGTGGGCGGTGGCGCCGAGCCCGGATTCGCGAATCTCCCAGAGGAGCTTCTCTTCATCGGGATCGTCGAAGAGCTTCATGTCGGGCGCGTCCTTCGCCGCCTTGAGCACGGCCATGGCCTTCTGCGCGCGTGCATCGGATTCGGCCTTGCTCTTCGCGCCGAACTCGACCATCAGCCAGCCGCCGCCCTGGGGGAGCAGCTTTTCGTTGCCGGGATGCAGGCCGACGGTCTTCATGTCCTTGATGAGCCGGTCGTCGAGGCCCTCGAGCGCGATCGGCCCCTGGCGCATAACCTCGGTCACATGGTCCCCGGCGTGGTACACATCCTCGTAGCCGAGCACGAGAAGCGAGCGCGCCTTCGGGTTGTCGAGCAGGCGAAGCGTCGCCTCGAGCACGATGACGCAGGTTCCCTCCGAGCCGACCACGGCGCGCGCGGCGTTGAAGCCGTGCTCCGGAAGCAGCGCCGGCAGGTTGTAGCCGGAGACGCGGCGCGGGATCGGCGGGAAGCGCCGGCGAATCTCGTCGGCGTGCCTTTCGCGCAGCTCGAAGAGCGACCGGTAGATCTCCGCCCGCCGCCCGCCCGCCTGGAGGATGCGCGCGAATTCTTCGTCGCTCGTCGGGCCGAGCCTGAGGCGCAGTCCTTCGTAGAGGAGCACGTCGAGCTCGAGCACGTTGTGCACCGTCTCGCCGCCCATCACGGAATGCGGCCCGCACGAGTTGTTTCCGATCATGCCGCCGAGCGTGTTGTGGTCGTGCGTCGCGGGGTCGGGCGCGAAGGTCAGCCCCACCTCGCCCGCGGCCTTGCGCAGGTCGTCGAGCACCACGCCCGGCTCCACGCGCGCCACCTTGCGCACCGGGTCGATCTCGAGGATCCGGTACATGTACTTGGAAAAATCGAGCACCACGGCGACGTTGCACGTTTGCCCGCAAAGGCTCGTGCCGGCACCGCGAGGAACGATCGGCGCGCCGTAGCGCCGGCATAGCTCTACCGTCTTGACGACATCGTCGTTGCTGCGCGGAATGACCACGCCTATGGGCACCTGCCGATAGTTGGAGGCATCGGTCGCATACAGCGCGCGGCTGCCGTCGTCGAAACGCACCTCGCCGGCAATGGCACGTGCAAGGTCCTTTGCAAGCGAAGCAGCATCCGTCGTGTCCGCGCGCGCGCGCGGCCGCGGCATGAAACTCACACGCTGTAGCATTCGGCGTCCTTTTCCTTGAGCTCGAATCCGAAGCCCGGCCGGTCCCGGTCGGGCGCGAGAAATCCGTCGTGCGGGCGCGGCACACCGTCGAAGAGCTTCTCCTCGATGCGGGCGTGGTCGTGGAAATATTCCGCGTGGACCGCCGCGCGCGCCGCGCACATCAGCGGCAGGTGCAGCGCCGGCGCGCAATGGCTTGAGAGCGGCAATCCATGCGCCTCGCAAAGCGCCGCCGCGGCCATGAACCCGGTGACGCCGCCGCAGCGGGTCGCGTCCGCCTGCAGCACGTCGACCGCCTGCGCCTGCAGCATTCGCCGGAAATACGGCAGGTCATAGCCGTACTCGCCGGCGCTGATCGCCATGCCAGGCGGGGCGCGATCGCGCAGCAGCCTCAGCCCCTCGAGATCATCGGAGGACACCGGCTCCTCGAACCACGCCACGGCGCAGCGCGCGAAAGCCTCCGCCTGTGCCAGCGCCTGCTTGCGCGTGTAGGCGCCGTTCGCATCCACGAAGAGCGCCGCCGAATTTCCGATGGCGCGCCGCGCCGCGGCCACGCGGTCGGCGTCCGCGGAGGGCGCCCGGCCCACTTTCATCTTCACGAATTTCATCCCGGCCTCGGCCCAGCCGCCGAGTTGCTCGCACAGGCGCTCGACGGTGTAGCTCGTGAAGCCGCCGCTTCCGTAGACCGGAATCGCGTCCCGGCAGCGGCCGAGCAGCGTCGCGAGCGGAGCGCCCATGATCCTGCCCTTGAGGTCCCACAGCGCGCTGTCCACCGCCGAGATCGCCATCGAGCCGATGCCTGGGCGCCCGAGGTTGCGGATGGCGCGCACCATGTCGTTCCAGCGGGCGCCGACCTCCAGCGCCTCGCGTCCCTCCAGAAGCGGCGCCAGCCGGTCCTGAATGAGCGCGGCAGTCGACCGGTCCGCATAGGTGTAGCCGATGCCGCGCGTACCGCCTGCAGCGGCATGCACGACCACGAGCGTCGTGCTGTCCCATTCGAGCGTCCCGTCCGATTCGGGGGCATCCGTCGGGATGCGGTACGCCGCGACGCGGATGGATTGAAGGACGGTCCGCAGCGTGGCTATTGCTTGCGCGCGATGGCGCGCGCCAGCTCCTTCTTGCTCATGTCGCGTCCCGGCATGAAAGCCTCCTTCGTCATTCCTCGAATACCGCTCCTGCCGCAATCTCCGTGCCGTTCGGACTACAACGCTTCCCGGGTGCCCGCTGTCGAACCTCCTCTCCATGTCCAACCGGGAAAAGCGGCAGGTCGAGCACATCGAGGAGCGCTCCACGCCTCCGACGCCCGTCATCTACGACCTGGTGCGGCGACTGGGCGACGAGGAGATGGCGCGCCCCGCCACGTCGCTCTGGTGGTCCGGGCTCGCCGCCGGGCTCTCGATGAGCTTCTCGCTCCTCGCCGAAGCCATCCTGCGCCTGCATCTCCCGGAGGCGGCATGGCGCGAGCTCGTCGTCGCGCTGGGATACCCGACCGGCTTCGTCATGGTGGTCCTCGCGCGCCAGCAGCTCTTTACGGAGACCACGATCACCGTCGTGCTGCCGATCACCGCGCACCCGACCGCGCGCAACTTCGCGCGCGGCGCGCGCATGTGGGGCATCGTGCTGGCGGCGAACCTCGCCGGCACGCTGCTCGCGGCGCTCTTCGCCAGCTTTACGCCGGTCGTCGACCGCGCCCTGCACGACGCGATGCTCGAGGTGAGCCGAAGGGCGCTCGAGCATCCCTGGCTCGAGATGGGGTTCCGCGCCGTCACGGCGGGCTTCCTGATGGCTGCGATGGTCTGGCTCATCCCGGCTTCCGAGGCGGCGCAGTTCCACGTCATCGTCCTCATGACCTACCTGATCGGCGTGAGCGGTTCCGCGCACATCGTCGCGGGCAGCGTGGAGGCCTTCATGCTGGTCGCGAACGGGCAGCTCGGCGTCGTGCCGCTCCTCGGCCAGTTCGTGCTTCCCGTGCTCGCCGGCAACGTCATCGGCGGCACGGTGCTTTTCGCCCTGATCGCCTATGCGCAGGTCATGAAGGAGATCCGCCGCTAGACGGCGACGCCGAGCACCCGGCCGATCGAGTAGGCGATCGCCCCGGCGCCGCCGCCGACGAGCAGCAGGCGCGCGCCGCCGCGCCAGGCGGGCTGCGCGGTCAGGCGGCTCGTCAGCGCGCCGACCGCCGCGAGCCCGAGCGCGGCGAAAAGCGCGCCGAGCGGCACGGCCGCCGGGCCGGCGCGAAACACGAAAGGCAGCAGGGGAACGAGCGCGCCCAGGGCAAAGGAGAAGAACGAGGAGAGCGCCGCACCGAGCGGCGAGCCGAGATCTTCCGGGTTGAGGCCGAGCTCCTCGCGCGCATGCGTCTGCAGCGCCGTCTTGAGGTCGGCGGAAAGCGCCTTCGAGATCCTGCAGGCGAGATCGAGCGGCACGCCGCGCCGGTGGTAGATGCGCGCCAGCTCGTCCACCTCCTCCTCCGGCCGCGTGGCGAGCTCGCGGCGCTCCTGCTCGATCTCCTTCTCGAAGAGCTCGCGCTGCGAGCTCACCGAGACGTACTCGCCGGCCGCCATCGACAGCGCCCCGGCGAGCAGGCCGGCCGCCCCCGTGATCAGCAGGGTGCGGGCATCGGACAGAGCGCCCGCGACGCCCATGATGAGGCTGGTGTTCGAGACCAGGCCGTCGCTCACCCCGAACACCGCCGCGCGCAGATTCCCCCCGGCGGTGAGCCCGGTTTTCGGACGCTCTTCAGGACCGGCGGCCATGCGGGCGCCTGTAGGTCTTATTCGGCATATTTCCTCTCGCGATTCGGCATGCGCGTCGCGCGGCGATGCGGCGGCCTCGATTCTTACATCTTCGGCGCGCCCGCCGTCATCCTCTCTTGGGCAGCGCTCGCGACATCAAGCGTCGCGGCGCCCGCAGTACCTGCCGGCTCGCCGGCCGCTAGCGGGAGCTCTGCGCGACGACGCTCTTGCGTACTTTCTTGACGTCCGAGGCGGGAACCGGCGCGGCCCGGTTGCCCCAGGCGCCGCGCAAGTAGGTCGCGAGGTCGGCGACGTCCTGGTCGGTGAGCTTCCAGTCGAACGCCGGCATGGCGAGGCCGCTCGGGTTCCCGCGGGTCGCCGCCACGCGCGCTCCGGCGAGCACCATGTGGAGCATCGTTTCCGGATCTTTCGATTGCACCACCGCGTTCCCGCGCAAGGGCGGGAATGCGTTGCGCTGCCCCTCGCCGTTCTCCATGTGGCAGCCGGCGCACTGGTCGATGTAGATCGCTTCGCCGCGCGCGAGGCGCTGCCTGTCGTCGCCCGGCCCCTTCGCCTTCTGCTTCTGCTCGGGCACCGACTTGAGGTAGGTCGCGATGGCGCGCAAGTCGGCCTCGCTCAGGTGCTGCGTGGAGTTTTCCACGACCTCGGCCATCGGACCGGTGGCGGCGCCCTTGGCGTTCGACCCGGTCTTCAGGTACTGGACGATTTCATCGAGTGACCAGTCGCCGAGGCCGTCGCGCACGTCTTTCGTGAGGCTGGTCGCGTACCAATTCTCGCCGTAGCCGCCCTCGAGAGTGCGGTGGCGCTTCGGCCCGCCGAGCGCGTTCTTCGGCGTGTGGCAGGCGCCACAATGGCCCAGGCCCTCGACGAGATAGGCCCCGCGGTTCCATTCCGCGGACTGCGAGGAATCCGGCTGGTACTCGCCTTCCTTGAAGAAGAGCTCGTTCCAGCCCGCCATGACCTCGCGCACCGAGAGCGGCCAGGGTAGCGCGGTCTTCCGGTTCTCCTGCCGCACCGGCGGCAACGCGTCGAGATACGCCTTGATCGCGTCCACGTCCTCGCGCGCGAGCTTGGTGTACCAGGGATAAGGGAACGCGGGATAGAGATGCCTGCCTTGCTTGTCCTTGCCCTCGTGCATCGCGCGATAGAAATCCTCGGGGCTCCACTCGCCGATTCCGGTTTCCCTGTCCGGCGTGATGTTGGTGGAATAAATGGTGCCGAACGGGGTCGGCACCGGCCGGCCTCCCGCGAAGGGCTTGCCGCCCTCGGCGGTGTGGCAGGCCGCGCAGTCTCCCGCCGCCACGAGATAGCGGCCGCGCTCGATCGCCGCATGCTCGCTCGTCGAGGCCCACGCGGCGCCAACCCAGATCGACAGCAAGGCGAGCGCGAAACTACGCATGCACGAGCGGACCCGGATTCTTGAGGTACTGATTCTTGATGGCGTCCGCGGCCCAGTAGGTCAGCGCGCCCACGGTCCCGGTCGGGTTGTAGCCGTGGTTCTGCGGGAACGCGCAGGCGCCCATGACGAAGACGTTCGCCACGTCCCAGGTCTGCAGGTACCGGTTCACGACGCTGGTCCTTGGGTCGCTGCCCATGATCGCGCCGCCGGTGTTGTGCGTAGTCTGGTACGGCTCGATCGAGTAGTGGCCGGTGCGCGGCTTGGGATGGAAGGAGCGCGGCTTCATGGCCTTCGCGATCTGCGTCGCCCGGTCGGTGAGGAATTTCGACATCTTGAGCTCGTTCTGGTGGAAGTCGAACGTCATGCGCAGCAGCGGATTGCCGTAGACGTCGCGATAGGTCGGATCGAGGTCGAGATACGCGTCGCGATAGCTCATGACGCTGCCGTGCGTCGCGATGCTGCAGGCCTTGAGGTAGTTCTCCGCCATCGCCTTCTTCCAGCCCGAGCCCCACTTGGGCGCATCCTTCGGCAGGTAGCTCTGGTGGATCGGCCGCCCGCCCGTGGTCCACAGGGCGATGTAGCCGCCGCCAACGAAGCCGTGCGGCCCATGGTCGAAGTTGTCGCCGTTGAACTCGTCCACCGCCTGGCCAAGCGAGCCCGCGCCCATGAACGGATTCAGGATCTCGTCCGTGAACACGTCCACCGAGGACGTGATCTGGTAGGCATAGTTGCGCCCGACGACGCCCTCGCCGGTCTTGGGGTCGTACGGCTTGCCGATCCCGGAGAGCAGCAGCAGGTGCGGGTTATGGGTGGCGAAGGCGCACAGGATGACCAGCTCGGCGGGCTGCTCGAACTCCTGGCCCTGCGCGTCGATGTAGGTCACGCCGGTGGCGTGCTTGCGCGAGCCGTCGAGGTCGACGCGCGTGACGTTGCAGTACGGGCGGAACTCGAAATTCTGCTTCCGGAAAAGGACCGGGAAAATGGTCGACTGCGGGCTCGACTTGGAATAGTTGCCGCAGCCAAACCATTCGCAGTAGCCGCAAAACGTGCACTGGCCCATCTGCACGCCGTAGATGTTCTTGTACGGCGCGGAGGTGTTCGCCGCCGGGCACGGGAAGGGCTTGAGGCCTACCTCCTTCGCCGCCTTGTCGAAAAGCACCGTGGCGTAGCTTCGCTTCAGCGGCGGCAGCGGATATTCGCGCCGGCGCGCACCCTCGAAGGGATTGCCGCCCTCGACGATCTTGCCGTCGAGGTTGCCCGCCTTTCCGGAGATGCCGCACAGATACTCGAACTTGTCGAAGTAAGGCTCCAGCTCCTGGTACGTGACCGGCCAGTCCTGGATCGTCATGTCCCGCGGAATGAACTTGGCGCCGTAGCGCTCGAGCGTATGGCTGCGGATCCTGAAGTCGTCCGGCAGAAAACGCCACGTCTGCCCGTTCCAGTGCACGCCGGCCCCGCCCGCGCCCACCGCCGGGCGGAACGAGCCGATGTGGCGCATCGGCAGCGCCGTCTCCTGCAGCGAGTTGCGGAAGGTCAGCGTCTCGCGCTCCGGCTCCTCGACCAGGTCGTCGCGGATCGCGTAGCGGTATTCATCCTGGATATGGTCCACCGCGAAGTCCGGCACCGTGTCGCGGTACGCGCCGCGCTCGAGCGCGAGCACCTGCATGCCGGCTTCGGTGAGCTCCTGCGCGAGGATCGCGGCGGTCCAGCCGAAGCCTACGAGCACGACGTCCTTTTTCGGCAGGCGCGTCGCCATCAGACGATCCTGCGCGCGGGGTCGCGGCCGAGGATCCCCACCGGCGGCTGCGTATAGCGCTTGCCGTACTGGTCGATTTCGGCAACGTAGTTGTAGCGCGGCCCCGGGAAGCCGATCAGCTTCCACCCGGCGAAGCCGCGATTGCCCCCGTACATCGGGTCGGCGAAGAACCCCTGGCGCGTGTTTTCCCAAAGCATGTCGAAGAACTGCTTGGCCTTCACGCGTTCGAGCTTGACGTCGTCGCTTTCCAGGCCCTTCAGCACCTTGCCCTGGGCAGCGCCGTCGAGCTCGGCGAAGGGCTTGCCCAGGTTCTTCCTGCAGTAGGCGTCGATGTCGGCGATCGCGGCGCGGTAGAGCTCCGCCGGCGTGAGCTTCAGCTGGTAGCCCTGCTGCTCGGTACCTTTCTGCCACGGCCCCTGCATGTACCAGGTCTCCGCCCGCCCGTAGGGCCCGGCGAGCTGCCGGTCGATGAAGAACGTCACCCCGGCCTCCTTTGCGCCCGGGCCGAGCTCGTCGGCGGGAATCAGCCGCGACACGGCGGCGTCCATGAACCGGGTCTCGTCGCCGGAGAAATAGCCGTGCGTCGCGGGCGTCGCGGGATTGTTGGCGAAGCGCACCGGCAGCGCCACGGCCGCCGGCGCAAGCGTGGCGGCCTTCAGGAAAGCGCGCCGCTCGGACTTGAAGGGCATGGGGCTACTTCCCGGCGGGCTTGGCGAGGTTGGCCTTGCTCAGGTCGCCGCAAGCCACGTACGTCTTGATGTCCTGCGCGCTCTTGTGCACGTTGAGCGCGAGGTTCTTTTCGAAGAGCAGGTTCGGATCCACCGCGATCGTCGTGGTCGACTTCCCGTTGACGACGTTCTGCAGGCCGTACTTGGGGTTCGGATCGAGGTTGGCGCAGCCGCCCGCATGGAGATGCGCCGGCTGGGAAGCGCCCTTGGGCTCGCCTTTGAGCCGGATCTGGACCTTCGTCTTGTTCCCCTCGGCGGGCGTGAAGGTCGCGGTGCCGGTCTCCCCGGAGCCGTTCTGCGGCGCAATCTTGATCGTTGCCGGGATGCCGGAGGGCGACGGGGCGGTTACCGCGATCGCCGGCCCGGCACAGAAAAACAGCGCGACGGCCAATTGAGCTTTCATAGGACCTCCTGGCCGCTGCGCGCCGCAAGTTTCGCACCCGTCAGATATGTCGTATCGCGATCTAATCGGCGTGCGAGCGAATTTTGCAGGCGGAGCCGCTCGACTCCATGCCCCGCGCCACGCTGAGCGACAGCGAATACCGCCAGCTCGCCGATTTCCGGCACCGGCTGCGCCGGTACTTGCACTTCAGCGAGGCCGCGGCGGGCAAGGCCGGGCTGACCGCCCAGCAGTACCACGCCCTCCTCGCGCTTCGCGCCCAGCGCCCTGAGGAGGCCACGGTCGGCTATGTGGGGCGCTCCCTGATCATCCGCCAGAACAGCGCCGCCGAGCTCGTCGACCGGCTGGTGCGGCAGAAGCTGGTGCGGCGGCGCGAGTCGGCAGCCGACCGCCGGCGCCTCGAGCTGACCGTGACCGCCCGGGGCACGCGCATCCTCGATCGCCTCGCGCGCATCCATCGGGAAGAGCTGCGGCGCCTGGCGAGCGATAGAGCCGTCATCCCATTTCTGCACGAATTACAAGGCATGGCAGTTCTTTCAGCGCTTCCGCATGCAGGTCTTCAGCCCGCCCGCCGTCCTCGCGCTTAAGCTCGGCTTAATCGCGGCCGTCTGCGCGCTCGCGCTCGGAGCGGTCACGCTGTACAAGTTCCTGCCCGCGCCCGGCGGCGAGCGCTCGCCGGTGCAGCCGATTCCTTTCAGCCACCGCCACCACGTCGGCGACGACGGCATCGACTGCCGCTATTGCCACTGGTCGGTGGAGAAATCTTCCTTCGCCGGCATTCCCTCCACGCAAGTGTGCATGAGCTGCCATTCGCAGCTCTTCACCGATGCGCCGGTCCTCGCCCCGCTGCGCGAGAGCGCACGCACCGGCCGGCCGCTGCGCTGGGCGCGCGTGCACACGCTCCCGGATTTCGTCTTCTTCGACCACAGCATCCACGTCGCCAAAGGCGTCAGCTGCGTCGAGTGCCACGGCCGGGTCGACACGATGCCGCAGGTGCGGCGCGTGGCATCGCTCGAGATGCAGTGGTGCCTCGGCTGCCACCGCGATCCCGCGCCGCACCTCAGGCCGCCGGCGCAGGTTTTCGACCTGGCCGCGCCCTATCCCGGCGCGCAGATGCAGAAAGCACTGATGAAGGAGCTGCACATCGCCGATGTGCGCAGGCTCACGGACTGCTCCACGTGCCATCGCTGACCCGCCGCGATTTCCTGAAGCTCTCCGCAGCGTCCGCCGCCCTTGCCGCTGCGGGCTGCAGCGCGCCGCGCGAGCCGATCGTGCCCTACGCGGCGCAGCCGGAGGCGACGCTGCCCGGCGTGCCGCGCTTCTACGCGAGCGCGGCGAGCTTCGTCGGCGCCGCCGAGGGCGTGCTGATCGAGTCGAACACCGGGCGGCCGACGAAGGTGGAAGGCAACCTCGCCCATCCCGGGAGCCTCGGCGCCACGAGCGTGCACGGCCAGGCGAGCGTGCTCGAGCTCTGGGATCCCGAGCGATCGCAGGCGCCGCGGCGCCGGCGGCTGCCCGCCGCGCGGGACAGCTTCGAGCGCGAGCTGAACGACGCGCTTGCCCGCGCCGAAGCGCGGCACGGGGCCGGCGTGCGCATCCTCGCCCCCACCGTGTGCTCCCCGGCGCTGCAATCCCAGATGGCCGGACTGGCCTCGCGCCTGCCGGAAGCGCGCGTGCACCGCTGGGACCCGCTGAACCGAGACCACGCGCACGAAGGCGCACGGCTCGCTTTCGGGCGGCAGCTGGAGCCGGTCTACCGCCTGGAGGAATCGCGGGCGCTCCTCAGCCTCGATTGCCGCTTCATGGAGGACGAGCCCGGGCGGCTGAGCTACATCCGGCAGTTTGCCGGCGCGCGCACGCCGAAACGCGAGACGATGAACCGCCTCTACGTCCTCGAGAGCGCGCCTTCGCTCGGCGGCGCCATGGCGGACCACCGCTACGCGATGCCGGTGGCGGCGATCGAGCGCTGGCTGCTGAAGCTCGCCGCCGATCCGTCGCAGGACCGCGTCATGCGCGCGATCTGGGACGATCTGCGGAAGAACCAGGGGCTCGTGCTCGCCGGCGAGTCTCTCGCGCCCTGGGCGCACGCGCTCGTGCACAAGCTCAACCGGGCGCTCGACGCACCCGTATCGCTCGTCGAGCCTATCGATCCGCGCCCGGAGACGCATGCACGCTCCATCGCCGAGCTCGCGCGCGCCATGCACGCCGGCGAGGTCGAGCTGCTCCTCATCCTCGAGGGCAACCCGGCCTACGATGTTCCCGCCGGGCTCGGCTTCGCGCAAGCGCTCGCCCGGGTACCGCTCTCCGTCCACCTTTCGCTCTACGAGGACGAGACTTCGGCGCTTTGCACCTGGCACCTCCCGGCCACCCACTACCTGGAGCACTGGAGCGATGCGCGCGCCTTCGAAGGCACGGCGGCCATCGTGCAGCCGCTCATCGCCCCGCTCTACGGCGGTATCTCGCCGCACGAGCTGCTTTCCCTGCTGCTGCGCCGCCCGCAGCGCGGCTACGACGTCGTGCGGGCGCACTGGAGAGGCATCGACTGGGAAGGCGCTTTGCGCGCGGGCGTGGTGGCAGATACGGCTTTTCGCGCGGAACGCCCGGCGCTGCGCGACTTCGACTTGCCGCAGGCCGCCGACGCGCCGGCGTGGAGCGTGCGCTTCGTCGCCGACCAGAGCGTGCTTGCGGGCCGCTTCTCGAACAATGCCTGGCTGCAGGAGCTGCCGCGCTCCGATTCCAAGATCACCTGGGACAACGCCGCGCTCGTTTCTTCGGATTCCGCGCGCGAGCTCGGCGTGCAGACCGGCGACATGCTCGAGCTCGCAACGCAAGCGGGCGCGGTGAGCGCTCCAGCGTATGTGATTCCCGGGCATGCAGACAGGACGGTCGTCCTCGCTCTGGGCTATGGCCGCACGCGCGCCGGGTCGGTCGGCAACCGGGTCGGAGTCGATGCCGGGCGCCTGCGCGGCAGCGGCGCCTTGTGGACGGCGCCGCTCGCAGGCGTGCGCAAAACTGCAGGCCGGCATGAATTCGCAACCACGCAGGACCACGCGCGCATGGAGGGCCGCGACCACGCGAAGCACATCGCGCTGGCGGATCTCGTGGGAAAAGCCCGAGCCTTTGCCGACGAGACGCCCGAGCACTCGCTCTATCCCGCCTGGCCCTACGACAGCTACCGCTGGGCAATGAGCGTCAGCCTGAATACCTGCGTCGGCTGCAATGCCTGCACGATCGCCTGCCAGGCCGAGAACAACATCCCGACCGTGGGCAAGGAGGAAGTCGCCCGCGGCCGCGAGATGCACTGGATCCGTGTGGACCGGTATTTCGAGGCCGGCCGCGCGCTCTTCATGCCGGTGCCGTGCATGCATTGCGAGAACGCGCCCTGCGAGTACGTCTGCCCGGTCGGCGCGCCGGTGCACGACAGCGAGGGCCTCAATCTGCAGGTCTACAACCGCTGCGTCGGCACGCGCTTCTGCTCGCAGAACTGCCCGTACAAGGTGCGCCGCTTCAATTTCCTCGAGTACTCGAGGAGCGAGGAGCCGCTGAAGGCGCAGAAGAACCCGGAAGTCACCGTGCGCATGCGCGGCGTCATGGAGAAATGCACCTACTGCGTGCAGCGCATCACCCGCGCGCGCATCGAGGCCGACAGGGAGAACCGCCGCATCCGCGACGGCGAAGTGGTGACCGCCTGCCAGGCCGCCTGCCCCGCCGGCGCGATCGTCTTCGGCGACCTGTCCGACGGGAACAGCCGCGTCAGCGAGGCGAAGCGCTCGCCGCTGCGCTACGAGCTGCTCGCGGAGCTCAACACGCGGCCGCGCACGAGCTACGAGGGCCGCGTCCTCAACCCCAACCCGGAGCTCGCATGAGCGACGTCGCCGCGCCGCTGCGCCGATGGTCGTATGCCAGCGTCGGCGACAAGATCGCGGACATCGTCCTGACGCGGCCGGCGCGCTGGCCCTGGCTCGCCGGGTTCGCGGCGAGCTTCGCCGGCACGCTCGCCCTCTTCGGCGCGATCGCCTGGCTCTTCATCAAGGGGGTGGGCATCTTCGGCATCAACATCCCGGTCGCCTGGGGCTTCGCCATCGCGAACTTCGTCTGGTGGATCGGCATCGGCCATGCCGGGACGTTCATCTCCGCGATCCTGCTGCTGCTGCGCCAGAAGTGGCGCACCTCCATCAACCGCTTCGCCGAGGCGATGACGCTCTTCGCGGCGGGCATCGCCGGCCTCTTCCCGATCCTGCACCTCGGCCGGCCCTGGTTCTTCTACTGGCTCGCTCCCTACCCGAACGTGATGGAGCTCTGGCCGCAATGGCGCAGCGCGCTCGTCTGGGACATCTTCGCGATCAGCACCTACCTCATCGTGTCGCTGCTCTTCTGGTATGCCGGGCTCATCCCCGACCTCGCCACGCTGCGCGACCGGGCGACGAGCCGGGTGAAGCAGCTGCTCTACGGCCTGTTCGCGCTCGGCTGGCGCGGCGAGGCGCGCCACTGGGCGCGCCACGAATCCGCCTATCTCCTGCTCGCCGGCCTCGCCACGCCGCTCGTGGTCTCCGTGCACAGCGTCGTGTCGCTCGATTTCGCGATCTGCATCGTGCCCGGCTACCACTCCACCATCTTTCCGCCGTACTTCGTCGCCGGGGCGCTGTTCTCCGGCTTCGCGATGGTCCTGACGCTTGCGATCCCGATGCGCCACTTCTTCGGCCTCGAGGACTTCATCACGCTGCGTCACCTCGAGAATTCGGCGAAGGTGCTGCTCGCGTGCGGCTGGGTCGTCGCCTACGGCTACTTCATCGAGACCTTCACCGCCTGGTACAGCGGCGACCCGTACGAGATCGCCATGGCGCAGGATCGCCTCACCGGCTTTTATGCGCCGGCCTACTGGTTCCTGCTCGCCTGCAACGTGCTCGTGCCCCAGCTCTTCTGGTGGCGCCGGGCGCGGCGCTCGGTCTGGCTGCTCTTCGCGATCAGCATCGTGGTCAACCTCGGCATGTGGACCGAGCGCGCGGTGATCGTGATCCAGAGCATGCACCGCGACTTCATGCCCTCCTCCTGGGGCCTCTTCATCCCCACGGTCTGGGACTGGACGATCCTGCTCGGCTCGATCGCCTTCTTCGCGTTCCTGTTCCTGCTTTTCCTGCGCTTCCTGCCCGCGATCTCCATTTCCGAGATGCGCGAGCTGGTCCACGAGGAGAAGGCGCAATGAGCTCCTACGGCGTGCTGGCTGAGTTCAGGGACGCCGAAGGACTGCTCGCGGCGGCGCGGCGCGCGCGCGCCGCCGGGCACCGGCGGGTCGAGGCGTACTCGCCCTACCCGGTCGAGGGCCTCGCCGAAGCGGTCGGATTCCGGCGCAACTGGGTGCCGGCCATCGTCTTCGTGGCCGGGCTGCTCGGCGGCCTCGGCGGCTACTTCATGCAGTGGTACTCGGCGGTGCTCTCCTACCCCATCAATTCCGGAGGCAAGCCGCTGCACAGCTGGCCGGAGTTCATCCCGGTCACCTTCGAGATGACGATCCTCGCCGGCGCCGTCGTCGGCTTCCTCGGCATGCTGCTCCTCAACGGCCTGCCCAGGCTCTACCACCCGGTGTTCAACGTGCCCGAGTTCGACCTCGCGTCGCGCAACCGGTTTTTCCTCTGTCTCCGGGATGTCGCGCCGGAGGACGCGAGGAGGTTCCTCGGCACGCTCGCGCCTCTCGCAATCTGGGAGGTGCCGCGGTGAGGCTCCTTGCGCTCCTCGTCGCCGCCGCCTGCCTCGCCGGATGCGAGCGCATCGCCCGCAACATGTACGAGCAGCCGCGCTACAACCCCATGCGCGAGAGCCGGCTGTTCGCCGACGGAAGCTCGGCGCGCGCGCCGCTCCCGGGCACCGTGCCGGCCTCCGAAGGCGTGATCGCCGGGACCTCGAGCGGCCGCTCCGGAGCCGATGAAGCTCTCAAGGCACGGAAGCTCGAAGGCGCGCAGGCCAATCCTCTGCCCGTGACGCTCGCCTTGATGCAGCGTGGACGCGAGCGCTTCGAGATCTACTGCGCGCCCTGCCACAGCCCGCTCGGCGACGGCGACGGGCGCGTGGCGCGACGGGGCTTTCCGCATCCGCCCACGTATCACCAGCCGCGCCTGCGCGAAGCGCCCGACCGGCACTTCTACGACGTGATCACGAACGGCTACGGCGTCATGCGGCCCTATGCCGACCGCATCGCACCCGAGGAGCGCTGGGCGATCGTGGCCTATATCCGCGCGCTGCAGCTCAGCCAGCACCCGGTGGCCGCGCGATGACCTCGTATCTCTTCGCCTGGCTTCTTTTCCTCGGGCTCTCGCTCGGCGCAATGGCGAACCTGATGCTTCACAACGTGACGGGCGGGCCGTGGTTTGCCGCGGTGCGCGCGCCGTTTCTCGCCGCGACGCGCCTCGTGCCGCTCGCGGCGCTGCTCGGCCTCCCGATTCTCTTCGCCGTGCGCGCCATCTACCCATGGGCGCAGGGCGGCGGGGCGGCGTGGCTGTCGCCCGCATTCTTCGTCGCGCGCTCCATCGTCTATCTGGCGGTGTGGACTGCGCTTGCGCTCCTGCTGCGCGCGAACGGCGGCAAAGGGCTGAGCGCCGTCGGCCTCATCGTCCACACGTTCACCGTCTCGCTTGCGGCGGTGGACTGGATCGGCTCTCTGGTGCCGCAGTGGTACTCCACCGCCTTCGGCCTCATCGTGGGCACCGGCCAGATGCTGGGCGCCATGGCGCTCGCAGTGGCGTTCGCGGGATTGCGCGGGCCCTTGCGCCGCGGGCCCGAGGCGCACGGCACGTTCATCGATCTGGGCAACCTGCTCCTCATGTATGTGCTGCTGTGGGCCTATCTCGCCTACAGCGAGTTCCTCATCATCTGGGTCGGCAACCTGCCGCGCGAGATCGCGTGGTACGTGCCGCGCCTGCAGACCGGCTGGTTCGGCCTCGGCGTCTTCCTCGTGGTGGTGCATTTCTTCGCGCCGCTCGTGATCCTGCTCTTCCGCGCAGTGAAGCGCGCCCCCGCGCTGCTCGGGAGCGTGGCCGCCCTCCTGCTTGCCGCCCATGTCGCCGACGTGTACTGGCTCATCGCGCCGTCCGTGCGGCCCCAGGCCTTCAGCATCGCGTGGGGCGACGTGGCGGCGCTCGCGGTCGCGGCCGCGCTGTGGTTCCTGCTCTGGAGGCCGCGCCATGCATGACCTCAGCTTGCGCGGCATCCTGGCCGGCGCGCTCGTCGTCGCGGCCGGCATCGCGGCGAGCCTGCTGCTCGCCTGGCTGGTTCTCGCTTCCGCAAGCGCGCCCGCCGCAGGCCCGAACGGCGCGGCGCCGCCGCACATCTCCGGCGCCGTGCTGCAGACCGCGCCGCACGAGACGCTGGAAGCGTTCCTGCGCGAGAAGCGCGCGCGCCTCGAGAGCGCCGGACCGGACCACATCCCGATCGAGGAGGCGATGCGCCGGCTCGCGGCAAGTAAGGCCAGATGAAGCTCGCCCTTTTCCTGCTCCTCTTCTCGGGAATAGCGGGCGCTTCGGAGATCCGCTTCGATCCGCGCATTGGCGCGGAGGTGCCGCTCGACCTCGCGTTCCGGGAATCCGGTGCGGACACGCGCCTCGACAGCTTTTTCGGTCGCACGCCCGTGGTGCTCGAGCTCGGCTACCTCGCCTGCATCAACCTGTGCTCGACCACCCGCCAGGGCGCAATGGAGGCCCTGGCGGGCATCGGGCTCGCCGCCGGCCGCGACTACACCGCGCTTTTCGTGAGCGTCGACCCAAAGGACGAAGCCGCACCGGAGCAGCGCCGCGACGGGTGGCACGTCCTCACCGGAGCGCGCTCCGCCGCGCGCCTCGCCGCCGCGGTGGGCTTCCGCTATGCCTACGAGGAAGCGAGCGGCGAGTATGCGCATCCCGCCGGCTTCCTCCTCCTGTCGCCCGAAGGCAGGGTCGTCCAGTACTTCGGCGGCGTGCGCTTCGATGCTCGCGAGCTGAGGAGGGCCCTGCTCGACGCGCAGGCAGGCCGCTCGCCCGGTCTGATCGAGCAGGTCCTGCTCGTGTGCTTCCACGACCCGGTGAGCGGCCGCTACAGCGGCGCGATCCTCGACGCGCTGCGCGTCGGCGCGGCGCTGCTGCTCGCGGCGCTTGCCTTCCTCGCCTGGCGGCGCCGATGAGCTTCTGGACATTGCCTGCCGCCTCGGACACGGCGCAGCGCGTCGACCGACTCTTCTTCGCGCTCCTCGGCGTCACGGGAACGGTGACGCTCGCTATTTTCGTCCTGATGATTTTCTTCTCGATCCGCTACCGGCGCGGCTCGCGCGCCGCGCGCGAGCGGCCGCCGACGAGCAATCGCGCTCTCGAGCTCGGCTGGACCCTCACGCCGCTCGCCCTCTTCGTGGGCATCTTCGTCTGGGCGGCGGGCGTCTACGGCAGCTTCTACAAGCGCGACCCGGCCGCCGCGACGGTCTACGTCGTCGGCAAGCAGTGGATGTGGAAGGTCGAGCACGCGAACGGGCGGCGCGAGATCGACGAGCTGCACCTGCCCGTCGGCCAGCCAGTGCGCCTGGTGCTCGCCACCGAGGACGTGATCCACAGCTTCTATGTGCCCGCGTTTCGCATCAAGCAGGATGCGGTTCCCGGCCGCTACACGGCGATTTCGTTCACGCCCACCACGGTCGGCGAATACCGCCTGCACTGCGCCGAATATTGCGGCACCGACCACGCCCATATGGGCGGCCGGGTCTTCGTCCTGCCGGCGCCCGCCTTCGCGCGCTGGCTGGAGGAAGGCAATCCCGCGCCGAGCCTCGCGGCGCAGGGATTCGATCTTTTCCGGCGCAAGGGTTGCAGCGGCTGCCATGAACCGGGATCGAGCGTTCATGCACCCGACCTGAAAAACATTGCGGGAAGAATCGTCCACCTGGCGGACGGACGCGCCGTGCTCGCCGACGAGGCCTACCTGCGCGACTCGATGCTGGTGCCGAAGCGCGACGTGGTGGCGGGCTACGAGCCCATCATGCCGAGCTTCCAGGGCCAGCTGGACGAGGGCGAGATCGCGGCGCTCATCGCCTACCTGAAGGAAAGGCGATGAGCTACCTCGCCGAAGGCTTCTCGCTGCGCTCCTGGCTCACCACGAACGACCACAAGCGCATCGCGGTGCTCTACATGGTCGCGATCACCGCCTTCTTCTTCGTCGGCGGCGCGGCCGCGACGCTGATCCGCCTCGAGCTCGCGACGCCGGCCGGCGACCTGGTGCAACCCGAGACCTACAACAAGCTCTTCACCATCCACGGCGTCGTGATGGTGTGGTTCTTCCTCATCCCGTCCATCCCCTCGGTGCTCGGCAACTTCCTCGTGCCGCTCATGGTGGGCGCGCGCGACATGGCGTTCCCGCGCCTGAACCTCGCCTCCTGGTACATCTACGTGCTGGGCGGGCTCTTCACCGTCGCCACGCTGATCGCGGGTGGCGTCGACACCGGCTGGACCTTCTACACGCCCTACTCGACGATGTTCTCGAACGGCAACGTGCTCCTCGCGGTCGCCGGCGTCTTCATCGTCGGCTTCTCCTCCATCCTGACGGGCCTCAACATCATCGTCACGGTGCACCGGCTGCGCGCGCCGGGGCTCACCTGGTTCCGGCTGCCGCTCTTCGTCTGGGCGAACTACGCGACGAGCCTGATCCTGATCCTCGCCACGCCGGTGCTCGCCATGACGCTGTGCCTCGTTGCGCTCGAGCGCGTGTTCCACGTCGGCATCTTCGATCCGGCGCTCGGCGGCGACCCGCTTCTCTTCCAGCACCTCTTCTGGTTCTACTCGCACCCCGCGGTGTACATCATGGTGCTGCCGGCCATGGGCGTGGCGAGCGAGATCATTCCCTGCTTCGCGCGCCGCCCGGTGTTCGGCTACCGCTTCATGGCGTACGCGATCCTCGCCATCGCGAGCATCGGCTTCCTCGTCTGGGGCCACCACATGTTCGTCTCCGGGCAGTCGCTCTACGCCGGGCTGGTGTTCTCGATGCTCTCGTTCCTCGTCGCCATCCCGTCGGCGATCAAGGTCTTCAACTGGACCGCGACGCTCTACAAGGGCTCGATCACTTTCGCCGCGCCGATGCTCTATGCGCTTGGTTTCGTCGGGCTCTTCACGATCGGCGGCATGACCGGGCTCTTCCTCGCCGCGACTGCCGTGGACGTGCACCTCACCGACACCTACTTCGTCATCGCGCACTTCCACTACATCATGGTCGGCGGCTCGGTGATGTGCTACCTGGGGGGCATCCACTTCTGGTGGCCGAAGATCTCGGGACGGATGTACCCGGAAATGTGGGGCCGAGCCGCCGCGCTTCTCATCTTCTTCGGCTTCAACCTGACCTTCTTCCCGCAATACCTGCTCGGCTGGCTCGGCATGCCGCGGCGCTACCACGCCTACCCGCCGGAGCTGCAGCTCCTGAACGTCTTCTCTTCCGCCGGCGCCGTGGTGCTCGCGCTCGGCTACCTGCTGCCCCTCGGCTATCTTGGCTGGTCCCTGCTCTACGGAAAGAAGGCGCCGCCCAACCCCTGGCAGGCGACCGGGCTCGAGTGGCAGACCGCCTCGCCGCCGCCCAAGCACAACTTCGAGCACGAGCCCGTGGTCCACCAAGGCCCCTATGCCTACGACCCAGTTCGATAGCATCCTCGAGCGGCGCGAGGCCGCGATGCTCGGCATGTGGCTGTTCCTCGCGACCGAGGTGCTGTTCTTCGGGCCGCTCTTCTTCGGCTACTTCCACAGCCGCCTGGCGAGCCACGATGCCTTCGTCGCGGGCAGCCACCACATGCACTTCTGGCTGGGGACGATCAACACAGCCGTTCTCCTCACCAGCAGCTTCACCATGGCGCTCGCCGTGCAGGTTGCGCAGGACCGGGGACGGTTCCTGCGGCTTCTGCTGCTGGCGAGCGCAGCCCTCGGCATTGCGTTCCTCTGCATCAAGGGCTACGAATATGCGAGCGAGATTCCCGAGGTCGCGCGCGCCGAGGGACCGGAGCAGGTCTTCTACCTGCTCTATTTCGCGATGACCGGCCTGCACGCGATCCACCTCACGATCGGCGCGGTCCTCGTGATCTGGACGGCCTTCATTTCCGCACGGCGCGCCATCCGGGTCGAAGTGCTCGGCCTCTACTGGCACTTCGTCGATGCGGTGTGGCTCTTCCTCTATCCGATGTTCTACCTGCTGGAGCGCTACAGCGCATGATGCGCCTCGCCCTCGTCTGGCTTGCCCTGCTCGCGCTGCTGGCGGCGACGGCGGCGAGCTCGTTCGTGCCGCTCGGCGGCTGGAACAGCGCGCTCAACCTCGCCATCGCGGCCGTGAAGGCGCTCCTCGTCGCGCTCTTTTTCATGCATCTCAGCAGCGCGGGCGCGCTCCTGCGCCTGGCGGCGGTCGCCGCGCTGCTCTGGCTCGCGCTGCTCTTCGGGCTTTCGTGGACCGACTATGGAACGCGCGGTACGAGCCCGGCGCCCTGGGCGCTGCGCCGCTAGCCTTTCTTCACGTAGGCAATGCACCAGCCCTTCGGGCTGATCGGGCCTTCGACGACCTTGCACGTGCCGCTCGCATCGGGCTTCGCCCCCGGTACGAACTGCATGCAGGTGGCGCATTGCTGCCCGTTATTCGGCTGCTCCTGATACTTCATGGCCTGCTTGCTCGCCTTCGCTTGCGCGGCGGCGCGGCCGGTGAGAGCTGCTCCCAGTGCAATGAAACTCAAGGTCCTTAGCGCGGTGCGGCGGGTAGTCTTCATTCCAAGGCTCCTACAAGAGAGGACTGCGCGTTGCGGATTTGCGCGCGCGTCATGCGCAGGTGGATGCAGCGCTCGGCCCAATCGATGCCCTCCACGGCCGCCGTGTCCACCAGCCACGACTTGCCGGGCAGCCAGCCTGCCGTCACCACGAGCGCCTTGACCGCCCAGCGCTCCGAATCGAGCACGAGGTCCGTCACATGGCCGAAGCCGCCGTCCTTCGCATGCACGTTGTAGCCGATGACGATGCTCGAGGCCCGCAGATGCGGGTTGCTGGACGCCCGCACGCCCCAGGTGAGGAACGTCTCGTCGCCGTAGTAGGCGACACGCCCGACGTCGAACTGGTAGGACACCGGCGGATCGCTCTCGATCCCGGGACAATGCTCGATCTCGTCCCGGCGCAGGGTGAAAGCCAGGCGCCGCCCGGCGGCTGGCGGCGCGACCGCGCGCGACGGCACGAGGTGCTCCTTCTCCGGAATCCGCCGGTCGTCGCGCACCACCATGTAGCGCACGCTCCAGCTCGCGTCGTCGAAATAGACGTCGTCGATGCGTCCGGCGTCGCCGTCCATCGCCCGCACCCGCTCGCCCTGCAGTCTCCTAGCGCTGAGAAGCATCGCTTTGCAGCCGCTGCGGCTTCTTCTTCAGGCAGGACTGTTTGTCCTTGCCCTTCATGCGCTCGCACACCGAGCGCTGCTCGGCCTGCCTCGTGCCGGGTGTCGCGTCCACGAGCGAGCCGCTCTGGCTGCCGAGCGGGCCATAGCGGGCGCTGCCATCGTTTTGCCCCGCCACGGCACCCGGCGCGGCGAGGGCGACTACGAAGAGAAGAAGAATCTTCAAGAACCCTCCTATGCGCGCACCTTCGCCCACATCTGCTTCGCCGAGGCCTTCACCACCTCGATCGCGTCGGGATCGCCCTTGATGAGCGCTTCGAGGTACGCCTTCGCCTGCTTCACGGTGATGTGCGGCGGCAGCGGCGGCACGTTCGGATCGGTCACCATCTCGAGAACCGTCGGCCGGTCGCCGGCGAGCGCCGCATCCCAGGCGGCGCCGACCTCGTCCGCCTTGTCGACGCGGATGCCGTTCAGGCCGAGCATCGCGGCGTAGCGCGCGTAGGGAAAGTCGGGCACGTCCTGCGACCCGGCGAATTTCGGATCTCCTTCCATCGCGCGCTGCTCCCAGGTCACCTGGTTCAGGTCGCCGTTGTTCAGCACCATGAACACCAGCGTCGGGTTGGCCCAGCGCCGCCAGTACTTCGCCGCGGTGACGAGGCCGTTGATGCCGTTCATCTGCATCGCGCCGTCGCCCACCATCGCGATGACCGGGCGCTCGGGATGCACGAACTTGGCCGCGATGGCGTACGGCACGCCGGGCCCCATCGTGGCGAGGCCGCCCGAGAGCGAGGCCATCATGCCGCGCCGGATCTTCAGGTCGCGCGCATACCAGTTCGCCGCCGAGCCGGAGTCGCAGGTCAGGATCGCGCCCTCGGGCAGGCGGCTGGAGAGCTCCCAGAACACGCGCTGCGGGTTGATGGGGTGCGCCTCCGCCATGGCGCGCCCCTCGAGGACGCGCCACCATTGCGCGACATTCTTTTCTATGGCCTGCCGCCAGTCGCGCTTCTCCTTTCTTTTCAGCAGAGGAATGAGCGCCCGCAGCGTTTCCCTCGAATCGCCGACCAGGTTGAGCTCCATCGGGTAGCGCAGGCTGAGCATCCGGCCGTCGATGTCGATCTGCACGCCGCGCGCCTGTCCTTCGGCCGGCAGGAACTCCGAGTACGGGAAGGCGGACCCCACCATGAGGAAGGTGTCGCAGTGGGTCATCATCTCCCAGCTCGGCTCGGTGCCGAGCAGGCCGATCGAGCCGGTGACGAACGGCAGGTCGTCCGGGACCGCCGCCTTGCCGAGCAGCGCCTTGGCGATGCCCGCGCCCAGGAGCTCCGCAACGTCGATCAGCTCATCCGTGGCATGCAGAGCGCCCGCGCCGGCGAGGATCGCGACGCGCTCCCCACGATTGAGGATCTCGGCCGCGGCATGCAGCTCGCTCTCGTGCGGCACGGCGCTGTGGCCGGAACGGCCGATGCCGCTGTGCACCGTGCCGTGCTCGCGCGGCGGCGTCTCGACCGCCTTCATCTCCTGCACGTCGTTCGGGAAAATGATGCACGTCACCGTGCGGTGCTCGATCGCGATGCGCACTGCGCGGTCCACCAGGTGCCGGACTTGCGCGGGGGTGACCGCCATGTGGACGTACTCGTTGGCGACGTCCTTGAAGAGCGAGATCAGATCGACTTCCTGCTGGTAGTCGCCGCCGAGTCCGGCGCGCTTCTGCTGTCCGACGATCGCGACCACCGGCTGGTGGTCCATCTTCGCGTCGTAGAGGCCGTTCAGCAGGTGGATCGCGCCCGGCCCTGAGGTCGCCAGGCACACGCCCACTTCCCCGGAGAACTTCGCATGCGCGCTCGCCATGAAGGCGGCCAGCTCCTCGTGCCGCGCCTGGATGAACTCCACCTCCTTCGTGCGGCCGAACGCGCCCATGATCCCGTTGATCCCGTCCCCGGGATACCCGTACACGCGCTTCACGCCCCATTGCGAGAGCCGCTTCAGAAGAAAGTCGCCGACCGTCTCTGCCATCGATTCCTCCAGTTGAATAAAAGCGCCGCGCCTGCGAGCAGGGCGAGGGAAAGGAGCGCCGGGTGCCGGGTCGCGGCCACTTCCCAGCTCGTGGAATGCGCCTGCGCGTCGAACCGGCCGTGGGCGCCCGGGTCCGCGGGCACCGGCTGCTCGAGGTTGTCGTGCCGTCCGGGCGGCAGCGGCTCGTCCGTGAACTGGCCGTGCCATGCCTTCGTCGCGAGCATGCGGTCCAGAAAACCCGGCACGAGCCTGGTTCCCACGACCGCTTGGACCGCCGGCCATCCGACACGCACTTCGCGCCTGCGCCGTCGCGCGGCCCATACGATTGCGCGCGCCGCCACTTCCGGCTGGAAGACCTTGCCGACCGGGCGCAGCCGCCGGCCGAGCGTCGTGCGCGCCCAGTCGAATTGCGGCGTGTTGAACGCCGAGAGGATCATGAACGTAACGTGCACGCGGCTGCGCGCGTGAATCAGCTCGGAGCGGACCGAGTCGGTAAAGCCGCGCAGCGCACTCTTGGCGCCACAGTACGCGGATTGAAGCGGGATCGAGCGGTACGCCAGCGCGGAGCCGACCTGCACGATGCTGCCCCGGTTGACGGGGATCATGTGGCGCAATGCCGCCCGCGTCCCCCACACCGCGCCGAGGTAAGTCACCTCCGTCACGCGGCGAAACTCTGCGGCGCTCATGTCGGTAAACGGGGCAAACTCCGTGACCATCGCGTTGTTCACCCAGACGTCGATGCCGCCCCACGCGTCCACGACGCGCTGCGCGGCGGCGTCGAGCTGGGCCGCGTCGGCGACGTCGCAGACAATGGGCAGCGGCGTGCCGCCGCGAGACGCCACCTCGCGCGATGCACCGGCGAGGCCCGCCTCGCCCCTGGCAAGAAGCGCGACCCGGGCCCCGCGACGCGCGAACTCGGCGGCAGTGGCGCGGCCGATGCCCGCGGACGCTCCGGTAACGACGACCCTCATGCCGGAAATGCGGCAAGAAAAGGGCCCGCCGCCTTAAAGGCGGCTCATCTCGCGGGGCTGGCTAGGCCGCGGGCAGGAACAGGGTGAAGGTGCTGCCCTTGCCCGGCTCGCTTTGCAGGCGGATCTCGCCGCCGAGCAGACGGGTGAGCTCGCGGCTGATCGAGAGCCCGAGGCCGGTGCCGCCGTACTGGCGGCTGGTGGTGCCGTCGGCCTGCTGGAAGGCCTCGAAGATGAGCTGCTGCTTGTCCGGGGCGATGCCGATGCCGGTGTCCTGCACCGAGAAGGCGATCACAGCGGCTGCCGCGTCGAGCGTGCGGTGCCCCGCGCTCCATCCGGAGGACGCCGGCGCCACGTTCACCTCGACGCCGCCTTCCTTGGTGAACTTGAGCGCGTTCGCGACCAGGTTCTTCAGGACCTGGCTGAGGCGCGCGGCGTCGGTGCGCAGGGTCTGCGGCAGCCCCGGGTCGAGCCGGATCTCGAGGCGCAGGCCCCGCTCCTGCGCGAGCTGCCGGAACGTGCGCTCGAGCTCGGCGCGCACCTCGTCCAGGCGCACCGGAGCGAGCTCGAGGCTCGTCACCGCGCCCGACTCGATCTTCGCGAGATCGAGAAGATCGTTGATGAGCGAAAGCAGGTCGCTCCCCGACGCGTAGATCGTGCGGGCGAACTGCACCTGCTTCGCCGTGAGGTTGCCGCCGGGGTTGTCGGCCAGCAGCCGCGCGAGGATGAGCAGGCTGTTGAGCGGCGTGCGCAGCTCGTGCGACATGTTGGCGAGGAACTGCGACTTCGCCTCGTTCGCCTTCTCCGCGGCGACCTTGGCGCGCACGAGCTCGGCCTCGACGCGGTTGCGCTCCGTGAGGTCGCGCATCACCTTCGCGTAGCCGAGGAGCTCGCCGGCGTCGTCGCGCACCGGCGTGACGACGACGTTCGCCCAGAACGCCGAGCCGTCGCGCCGCACGCGCCATTCCTCCTCCTCGAAGCGGCCTTCCTTCGCCGCGACCTCCAGCTCGCGCGCCGGCTTGCCGCTGTCGCGCTCGCGCGGCGGGTAGAACTGCGAGAAATGCCGCCCGGTGATCTCGTCGGCGGCGTAGCCGAGCAGGCGCTGCGCGCCCGCATTCCAGCTCGCCACGCCTCCCTGCGGGTCGAGCATCACGATCGCGTAGTCCACGACGCTCTCCACCATCAGGCGGAAGCGCCGCTCGATCTCGTGCAGGCCGCGCGACGGGTCGCTCACGCGGCGGCTAGGACAGTCCGCGCTCCAGGTCGGCGCGCAAGTCGGCCACCGACTCCAGCCCGACCGCGACGCGCACCAGGCCGTCGGTGATGCCGGCGGCGGCGCGCGCCTCCGGCGACAGCCGCCCGTGCGTGGTCGTGCCCGGATGCGTGATGGTGGACTTCACGTCGCCGAGGTTCGCCGTGATGGAGATGAGGCGCGTCGCGTCGATGACGCGCCACGCCGCCGCCTTGCCGCCTTTCACCTCGAAGGAGAGCACGGCGCCGCCCGCCTTCTGCTGCGCCGCGGCCAGCGCGTGCTGCGGGTGGGATTCGAGCCCGGGATAGTGCACCCGGGCCACCGCCGGATGCTTCTCCAGCCAGCGTGCGAGCTCGAGCGCGGCCGCGGACTGGGCATTCATGCGCAGCGCGAGCGTCTCGAGGCCCTTCAGGATCACCCAGGCGTTGAACGGCGAGAGCGAGGGCCCGGCGGTGCGCAGGAACGGTACCAGCTGCTCGTTCACCAGCTTCGCCGGACCCAGCACCGCGCCGCCCAGCACCCGCCCCTGGCCGTCCAGGTGCTTGGTAGCGGAATGCACCACGAGGTCGGCGCCGAGCTCGAGCGGCTTCTGCAGCGCGGGGGTGCAGAACACGTTGTCCACGGCGAGGAGCGCGCCCGCCTTCTTCGCGACGCGCGCGAGCGCGCGGATGTCGCAGACCTCCGTCAGCGGATTGGAGGGCGTCTCGAGGAAGAAGAGCTTCGTGTCCGCCGTGCACGCGCGCTCCCAGGCCTCGGCGCGCGTCGGCGGCACGAAGGTGGTCCTGACGCCGAAGCGGCCCAGCACGCCCGAGAAGAGCTGGACCGTCGCGCCGAACACCGCGCTCGAGCACACGATGTGGTCGCCCGCCTTGAGGAGCGCCATCGCGAGCGCGAGGATCGCCGACATCCCGGAGGCGGTGGCAACGCAGGCTTCCGCGCCCTCGAGCGCCGCCAGGCGGTCCTGCAGCATGGCGACCGTCGGGTTGGTGTAGCGCGAGTACACATGCCCCGCCTCGTCCCCGGCGAAGCGCGCCTGCGCCTGGGCGGCGCTCTCGAAGACGAAGCTCGAGGTGAGGAACAGCGCCTCGCTGTGCTCCTGGAACTCGGTGCGCTTCTGTCCGGCCCGCACGCCGAGGGTGGCAACGTCGAATTTCCCGGTCATAACAAAACCCGATCCTTTCCTGACCAAGCGGACCGGGTTCTCACGGAGAGCTGCGGGAGAACTGCTCGGCACGCTTTAGCGGCATTTGTAGCGCGCCCGCAAGCTGTGGCTCAAATCGGCGCGAACCTTGGCTGAACCGGGCGGAGTATATCAACTCTGGTCGACGGCGGCGAGGTTCAGGTCGAGCTGCGCGCTGTCGACGTCGTCGCCCGAGTCCCGCGCCGCGTCGCGCCGCACCTCGATGCTGTTCAGGTACTCGCTCGTGATGTCGCCGGTGATGTAGTGGCCGTCGAAGCACGAGGTCTCGAAGCTCGTCAGGCGGGGATTCGCCCGGCGCACCGCGTCCTTCAGCGCCTCGAGCTCCTGGTAGATGAGGGCGTCGGCGCCGATCTCGCGCGCCACCTCCTCCTCGGTGCGATGCGCCGCGATCAGCTCCGCCCGCGTCGGCATGTCGATGCCGTACACGTTCGGGAAGCGCACCGGCGGCGCCGCCGAGGCGAAGAACACCTTGCGCGCGCCCGCTTCCCGCGCCATCGACACGATCTCGCTGCTCGTCGTGCCGCGCACGATCGAGTCGTCGACCAGCAGCACGTTCTTGCCCTTGAACTCCAGCCCCATCGGGTTCAGCTTCTGGCGCACGGAGCGCCGGCGCACCGCCTGGCCCGGCATGATGAAGGTGCGGCCGATGTAGCGGTTCTTCACGAAGCCCTCGCGGTAGGGCACGTTCAGGCCGTGCGCGAGCTGCAGCGCCGAGGCGCGGCTCGAGTCCGGGATCGGGATGACGACGTCGATCTCGAGGTGGCGGAAGTGCTGGCGGATCTTCTGCGCCAGCTTCTCGCCCATGTTGAGGCGCGCCTCGTACACCGAGGCGCCGTCGATGATCGAGTCCGGCCGCGCGAGATAGACGTACTCGAAGATGCACGGGTTGAGGCTCGAGTTCGCCGCGCATTGCTGGCTGTGGAACGTGCCGCTCTCGTCGATGAAGACCGCCTCGCCGGGCGCGACGTCGCGCAGCAGCCGGAAGCCGAGCGCGTCCACCGCCACGGACTCGGAGGCGACCATGTATTCGGTGCCGGTCTCGGTCTCGTTGAAGCCGATCACCAGCGGCCGGATGCCGAAGGGATCGCGGAAGGCGAGCACGCCGGCGCCGGCGATCATCGCCACGACCGCGTACGCGCCCTTCAGCCGCCGGTGCACGTTGGTCACCGCGGCGAAGATCGCCTTCGGATCGAGGCGCAGCCGGACCGCCGACTGCTCGAGCTCGTGGGCGAGCACGTTGACCAGCACCTCGGAGTCCGAGCCGGTATTGATGTGGCGCAGGTCGGTGCGGAACATCTCCTCCTTCAGCTGGTCGGCATTGGTCAGGTTGCCGTTGTGGCCGAGCACGATGCCGAAGGGGGAGTTGACGTAGAAGGGCTGCGCCTCGGCCACCTTGAAGGCGGAACCGGCGGTCGGGTAGCGGCAATGCGCGATGCCGATGTTGCCGCTGAGCGAGCGCATGTTGCGCGTGCGGAACACGTCGCGCACCTGGCCGCTGCCCTTGTGCATGTGGAACGAGTTGTGCTCGCTCGTGACGATGCCGGCGGCATCCTGGCCACGGTGCTGCAGGAGGAGCAGCCCGTCGTAGAGCAACTGGTTGACCTGAGAACGGGCGACGATGCCGAGGATCCCGCACATGGCAGTAGGGAAAAGGTCTTCCCGGGGTCGTTAACGGCTAATCATAGCGCAAGCGCTCCGCGAACGCCGGGGGGAGCGCCTGCTTGAGCGCCGCAGCCGTCCTGGCGAGCAGCGCACCGCTGGCCGAGTCCTTCCACAGCGGCTTTTTCGGCAGCGAGGTGAGCCCAGCGACGAGCGCGAACGCGACGACGATGAGGGCGCCTCGCGCGAGCCCGAAGAGCGCGCCGAGCGCGCGGTCGAGGCCGCCCAGCCCAGCCGCCTTCGCGAGCTTCGAGAGCAGGAGCCCGAGCAGCGTCGTGACTACAAGGCTGGCGATGAAAATCGCGACGTACGCCGCGAGAAGGCGCAGCTCCGGGGTGCGCAGCGCGCCGGGAAGCCGCTCCGCGAGCGGCCCGGCGAAAAGGTTGGCGGCGAGAAAGGCGATCACCCAGCCGGCAAGCGAGATCAGCTCGCGCACCAGCCCGCGCCAGGCGCCCCATAAGACCGACACCGCCACCACGCCGAGCACGGCGTAGTCGAGGGCGGTCATCTCTTCCGCGCGGGTGGGGTCATCCCTGCCGGGTCGCCACGTTGCCCGGCTTGAGCCCGAGGCCTTTCAGCTTTTCGAGCGCCTCATCTGCCGCCGCCCGGGTCGCGAACGGTCCGGCACGCACCCGTGTCACCTTTCCCTTCGCGGTGGCCACCGCCTCGGTGTAGTACGGGATCTTCGCCTGCGCGAGGCGCGCCGTGACCGGGCTCGCGTTGGCGAAGGCGCCCACCGGGATGATGAAATCGGCGCCGGCGAGCGCCGCTTCCGCTCTTGCCTTTTCCTGGCTCTTGTCCGGCTCGGCCTTTTTCTCGGCCTGCGCAGGCGCCTCGGCCTTCTTCTCTGCGGGCGCGGGCGCCTCGGCTTTCTTCTCTGCGGGCGCGGGCGCTTCGGCTTTCTTTTCCGGCGCCGGCTTCGGCGGCTGCGCGAGCTTCGGCGCGAAGGCGCTGTCGTCCTCCCCGGGAATGCGCACGCTCACCGGCGGCGCCGGGCGGCGCGGCTCGGGGTCGAA
>Ga0070741_10004587_pt1 | contig 32084 bp, 27 predicted proteins | sample Coa_R1_4_FD_66440 | JGI IMG/M metagenome (GOLD analysis project Ga0070741, IMG submission 66440) | Surface soil microbial communities from Centralia Pennsylvania, which are recovering from an underground coalmine fire - Coalmine... | ecosystem: Environmental > Terrestrial > Soil > Unclassified ... | reverse complement strand
CGCCGCGAGGTCCACGGCGCCGTGCCCGTGCACGAGGTCGACGAACGTGCCCACGTCGGGTCCCGCCACCTCGTCGGGGTCGTCGACGATGACGATGCGTTCGAGCGCCGGGAGCTCGTCGCGGACCTTGAGGAAGCGCTCGAGGAACCCGGCGTCCTCGACGATCGCCACCTTCGCACCGCAGTGCGCGGTGAGGTAGGCGACCTGCTCGGGCGCGGACGAGTTGTAGATCGAGATCGGTGTGGCGCCGCAGAACACCACGGCCAGGTCGAGCATGTGGAACGCCGGCACGTTGCGCAGCATCAGCACGACCCGGTCGCCCGGTTCGACGCCGAGCGCCTGCAGCCCCGCGGCCGCGCCGGCCACCTGGGCGGCGTACTCCTCGTACGTCCACTCGTCCCAGCCGCCGTCGTCGGTGCGGGCGCGCAATGCGACCCGGCCACCGTGCGCGTCCACCGTCCGGAGGAACGCCGTCGCCACGGTCTGCCCGGCGACGGCGCGGTCGATGTCCTGGTTGCTCACTGTGCTGCTCCCCTCGGGGTTCCCCGCTGCACTGCCCATCTTGGCGCGTGCCCGGCGAGTTGCCTCAGCGGTCGGCGAGCGTGATGCGCACGACCGTCCCGCCCTCGGGGCGGTCGTCGACGGCGAGCTCTGCGCCGATGGCCGCCGCCAGCGCCCTCGCCATCGGCAGGCCCAGGCCGAGGCCCGGCACGTGGGTGACGGCGGCGCCGCGGGTGAACAGCTCGAACACCAGCGGCCGGACGTCGTCGGCGATGCCGGGGCCCTCGTCGTGGACCTCGATGGTGCGCCCGTCGGCGGTGACGCGCAGCGTGGCCCGCTCGCCGTACTTGAGCGCGTTGTCGACGAGCAGGCCGAGCATCCGCTTCGCGAGATCGGCGTCGACGACGAGCTCGATCTCACCCGACGCCTCGATCGTGACGAGATCCGGATCGGCGGCGGCGAGCGCGACGTCGTCGAAGATGCGACGCAACGACGTCCGCTCCGGATGCACCGTGATCACGCCGGTCTCGAAGCGAGCGAGCATGATCAGCTCCTCGATCAGGCGGTCCAGTCGTGACGTGGCGGCGCGCGAACGGATCAGCATGTCGCGCCGGTCCTCCGCACTGAGCTGGTCCTCGTAGTCGACCATCATCGCCAGGAACCCTTCGATGATCGTCAGCGGCGTGCGCAACTCGTGCGACACGCGCGAGATGAAGTCGTGCTTCAGCCGCTCGAGCTCCATCACCAGGGAGTACCGGCGCGCGCTCTCGACCACCGCGGCGACCTGCGCGGCGAGACCTTCGAGCAACGTGACGTCGTCTTCGTCGAAGGCGTCGACCGCCGAGGAGTCGATCTGCAACGCACCGATCGTCTCGCCGAGACACACGAGCGGCACGGCGAGGTAGCTGCGCATCTCCGCGTTCGCGCCGGTACGACGGACCTCGTCGACGACGCGCTCGTCGTGTTCGAGGTCGCCCGAGCGGATCGTGTGGCCCGTGGCGACGACGCGACCCGACAACCCTTGACCGACCGGCAGCCGCAACTCGGCCACGTCCGCGCCGATCGGCGGATCCGACGCAGCCACGTACACCCCGCGTTCGTCGACGAGCTGGACGGTGCCGCCGCGGAAGTCGAGGACCTTGCGCATGGCCAGCAACACCGACGCCAGCACCTCGTGCAGGTCGAGGTCCGGACCGAGGTCGGCGGCCACGCGCGCGAGCAACGCCTGGGCCTCCAGGATCCGCTGCAACCGGTGCTCGGGATCGTGCCCGCGCGACGTCACCGTCCCATGGTGCCAGCGGAATCGCCGGACCGCCCGTGCTGTTTGACCGCATCGAACGCCCCACGTCAGACTTGACCGTTCGGTCAAGTTGGCCCGGAACGGAGGAGGCCCCGCCCCCATGGCAACCACCGCAGTGATCGTCGATGCCGTCCGCACCGCGGGCGGCAAGCGCAACGGCAAGCTCTCGGGTTGGCATCCCGCCGACCTCGCCGCCGAGACGCTGAAGGCGCTGGTGCAGCGCAACGACCTCGACCCCGCGCTCGTCGACGACGTGATCATGGGTTGTGTCATGCAGGTGGGCGCGCAGGCGGTGAACATCGGGCGCAACGCCGTCCTCGCCGCCGGGTTCCCCGAGTCGGTGCCGTCGACCACCGTCGATCGCCAGTGCGGTTCGTCGCAGCAGTCCGCCCACTTCGCGGCGCAAGGGGTGATCGCGGGTGCGTACGACATCGTCGTGGCGGCCGGCGTCGAGGTGATGAGCCTCGTGCCCATGGGCGCGTCGATGGGCGACGGTTCGTTCGGTCTGCCGTTCGGCCCGACCGTCGGCATGCGCTACGCCGACGTCGGCGGCCTCGTGCCGCAGGGCATCTCCGCCGAGATCATCGCCGACAAGTGGGGCCTGTCCCGCGACGACCTCGATGCGTTCGGCGCACGCAGCCAGCAGTTGGCCGAGCAGGCCACCAACGAGGGCCGCTTCGAGCGCGAGATCATCCCGGTGGCGGAGAAGCGTCTCGACAAGGAGACGAAGAAGGTCATCGAGTCGAACGACCTCGTCACCGCCGACGAGGGGATCCGCCCGGGCACGACGGTCGAGACGCTGGCGGCGCTGAAGCCGGCGTTCAAGCCCGACGGCAAGGTCACCGCCGGCAACTCCTCGCAGATCACCGACGGTGCCGCTGCGGTGCTCATCATGAGCGAGGAGAAGGCGAACGAGCTCGGCCTCAAGCCGCGTGCGCGGTTCGTGCAGTTCGCGCTCGCCGGCGTCGATCCCGTCACGATGCTGACCGGCCCGATCCCGGCCACCGAGAAGGTGCTGGCCAAGGCGGGCATGAAGATCGACGACATCGATCTCTTCGAGGTCAACGAGGCGTTCGCATCGGTCGTGCTGGCGTGGGAGAAGGAGCACCACCCGGACATGAGCCGCGTGAACGTCAACGGTGGCGCCATCGCGCTGGGTCACCCGCTCGGGTGCTCGGGGGCGAAGCTGATGTCGACGCTGCTCAACGAGCTCGAGCGCACCGGTGGCCGCTACGGCCTGCAGACGATGTGCGAGGGCGGTGGCATGGCCAACGCCACCATCATCGAGCGGTTGTGATCCCGGGCGCCGCCCGCGGCTGAGGGGCGGCTGCCTCCCGGCACAATGGGTCCGCAATGGATCTCGGGCTCGTCCTGAAGCTGATCGTGGCGGTGCTCGCCGGCCTTCTCATCTGGAAGGTCGGCGCCGCCATGCTCGGTGGGCTGATCCGCCCGATCCCCGAGCCGCCCCCGCCGGGCGAGCTGCGCAAGGTGCGCCTCACCTACCGCTGCTCGCTGTGCGGCACCGAGGTGCGGATGACGTCGGCCAACGACGAGGTCCCCGAACCCCCCCGCCACTGCCAAGAAGACATGGAGCTCGTCGCACCCATCGACTGAGCGGCGGCGGTCCCGCCGGTCGGTGCGTGGGCCAGGCGGTGGTAGTTCGGAGGAACTATTGCCCAGGTTTTTCCACAGCGTGTGGACGGACGTGGGGAATGTCACACCGATGTAACTCGGCGGCAACCTCGGTGAACGGGCTCGTCAGTGGTACTGCGTGGCCGTCACGATGCCGGCGAGGATCAGGCCGAGACCACCGAGGAGCACCCAGTTGCTCGTGTTCCACAGGAGCCCCGTGTAGTTCACGAGGATGAGCAGCGTCCCGATGCCGAGGAAGGCGAACATCAGGATCGGCACCCAGATCGGGCTGACCTTGACCTCGCGGGGGATGGGCGGCGTGTAGCGGCCGGTCAGCTCCTTCGACGCCGTGGCCTTCGGTGCGCGCACCGGGCCGCCGCGAGGTGTCGTCCGTCCGCCCTGCACGCGGCGCTTCGTTGGCTTCGCCATACCGGCCACCAACGTAGCCGCCGATCAGATGGCGACTTGGAGCGCCTCGCCTGCCTCGACGGCGTCGGCCAGCGCGGCATCGGCCGCCATGTACAGCTCGTCGGCCGACGACGCGTGCTCCGGCGCGGCGGCGAGACCGATGGCGACGGCCACCGGCACGTCGGCACCGCCGGGCAGCATCAGCTGACGCGGCACCTGCGACAGCACGTCGTCGAGCATGAGGCGGGCGCGATCGGCGGCGACCCCCGACACGATGACCGCCAGCTCGTTGGTGTCCGTGCGTCCGAGCACGGCGTGCGACGGCAGGTGCTCGCGGGCGAAGGCGATCAGGCGGCGCACGACGTAGGTCACGCCGTCGTCGCCCGCCGCGAGGCGGATGGCGCTCGTCGTGCGCAGCTGCACGAGCGCGAACGACACCGGGTGGCCTGCGGGCGGTGCGCTCACCTCGTCGGTGAGGCGGGCGCTCAGGTACTTCGGGCTCATGACGCCGAGCGTCTCGTCCCTCCCGCCGTCGGCGAGCAGGCGGGCCGCTTCGATCCGGGCCGCCACCACCTCGGCGAGGGTGTTCACGTTGAAGGGCTTGAACATGAAGCCGTCGATGCCGGTCGCCGTGCTCTCGCTCTTCGCCTGCGCGGTCATGTCGGCGGTGACGACGATCACCGGGAGGAACGCGAACGTCTCGTCGCTGCGCAACAGCCGGTACGCCTCGTGGCCGGAGAACCCGCGCAACCCGTAGTCGAGCAGCACCAGGTCGGGGTTGTGCTCGCGGACGGCGCCCACCACCTCCTCGGCGCTGCCCGGGTCGAGGTGCACGAGGTCGTAGCCGCTGGCGCGGAAGTAGGCGCGCAGGAACTCGGCGATGTCGGCCTCGTCCTCGACGGCGAGGATCCGCGTGGACGCGGCGAGCCGGTGCGACAGCGAACCCGGCTTTCCGATGTCAGGCATCCGGCTACCCTCGCTTCCGTTCCATGACCGCCCGCGTCCTCGTCATCGACAATTACGACTCGTTCACCTACAACCTCGTCCAGTACCTGGGCGAGCTCGGTGTCGATCCCTTGGTCCATCGGCACGACGCGCTCGCACTTGACCAGATCGTGGAGATTGATCCCGACGGTGTCGTGATCTCACCGGGCCCCGGCACCCCCGACGACAGCGGGCTCTCGATGGACGTGATCAGGGCTTTTGCCGGTCGGCGGCCCGTGCTCGGCGTCTGCCTCGGCCACCAGTGCATCGGGCAGGTGTTCGGCGGGCGCATCGTGCGGGCGGCGCAGGTCATGCACGGCAAGACCTCGCTCGTGCGCCACGACGGCAAGGGCGTGTTCGCCGGTCTGCCCGACCCGCTCGAGGCCACCCGCTACCACTCCCTCGTCGTCGACCCCGACTCCGTGCCCGCCGAGCTCGAGGTGAGCGCCCGTACCGACGACGGCACGATCATGGGACTGCGCCACCGCGAGTACGCCGTCGAGGGCGTGCAGTTCCACCCGGAGTCGATCCTCACGGTGTCCGGCCACGACCTGCTGCGGAACTTCCTCCGCCAGCTCGCGGTCCCGGCGGGTTAGTCAGCAGCCGCCCGTTTTCGTGAACTGGTAGTTCACGGTCGACCCCTTGTCCGCCTTGGCGTTGGCGGCGGGGTCCTGCGACGTCACGTCGGTGCTCTCGCCGTTGGTCGGTACGCCGGCGACGCACGTGCCCTTCGGCACGAACCCCGCGTCGGTCAGCGCCTTGTCCGCGTCGGTGGTCGACAAGCCCTTGATCGGTGGCACCGTGACCTGGGCCTTGCCCGACGAGACGAACACCACGACGCTCGATCCCTTGTCGACGGTGGTGCCCGCTGGCGGATCGGTCCGCGTCACCTGACCGGAGGGCACGGTGTCGGACGCCTCGTTCTGCGTCTTGCTCACCGTGAGACCGGCGTTGCCGAGGATGTTGCCGGCCTCGGCGGCGCTCTTGCCGCTCACGTCGGGGATCGGCACCTGGCTGGGGCCCGACTTCACCGTGAGGACGATCTGCTGGTCCTTGGCGACGTCGGAGTTCGCGGTCGGGTTCTGCGCGGTGACGTCGCCCTTCGCGAACTTCGGATCGTCGTTGGGTTGCTCGTCGGTGGTGATGTTCGTGAAGCCCTGTTGCTTCAACTGGTTGATGGCGTCCGCGACCGGCGAGCCGACGACGTCCGCGATCTTGATCGTGTTGGCCCCGGCGCTGACGAGCAGCGTGGCCGCGCCGCGCTTGCCCTTGTCGACGTCGATCTTCGTGCCCTCCGCGGGGTCGACGCTGATGACGTTGCCGGCGGGCACCGTGTCGTTCTTCGCCGTGTTCACCGTGACGTCGAAGCCCGCGTTCTGCAGCGCGGTCGTGGCGTCGGCTTGTGACTTGCCGACGCAGCAACCGGCGGGCACCTCGAGCGACACCGTCGGCGTCTTGTTGTTCGTGGTCAGCACCTTGGCCAGCAGGAACAGCAGGCCCGCGAGGACGAGCAGGAGCAGGATCAGCGCGATGAGGAACGCCGGCGAGCGCCGTTGCGGCTCCTCGTACGCGGGCTGCACCTCGTCGACGCGCATGGCGCGCGTGCCCTCGAAACCGGGGACGACCCGGGTGGCGGCCTGTGCCTGCGTCACGCCCGGCGTCATCGCACCGACGGCGGCGGCGCCCGCGGCGAGCACGGGCTGTCCTTCGCGGAAGCGGCGCAGGTCGGCGCGGAGGTCCTCGGCGGACGGGTACCGCGCCTGCGGGTTCTTGGCGAGGAGCTTCATGATGATCGCCTCGAGATCCGCGGGCACGTTCATGTTCACGTGTCGCGGCGGCAGCGGCTGCTCCTGGACGTGCTTGTACGCGATGGCCACGGGCGTGTCACCGGCGAACGGCGCCCGCCCCGTGACGATCTCGTAGAGGACGACGCCGAGCGAGTACAGGTCGCTGCGCGGGTCGAGGGAGTGGCCCTGGGCCTGCTCCGGCGAGAAGTACGTCGCCGTGCCCATGACCGAACCGGCCTGTGTGAGGTTCTCCTCGACTCCCGCGCCCATGGCGCGGGCGATGCCGAAGTCCGCCACCTTCACCTGACCGGTGGGCGCGATCAGCACGTTGCCCGGCTTCACGTCGCGGTGGATCACGCCGTTGCGGTGCGCGAACCCGAGCGCGGCGGCGATGTCGGACGCCACCTCTGCGGCGCGCTGGGGATGCAACGGCCCTTCGGTGCGGAGGATGTCGGCGAGGCTGCGTCCCTCGACGTACTCCATGACGATGAAGTACGTGCCCTGCTCCTGGCCCCAGTCGTAGACGGAGACGATGTTGGGGTGGTTGAGGTTGGCCGCGCTCTGCGCCTCCCGGCGGAAGCGCTCGACGAAGGCGGGGTCCGTGGCGAACTCCGGGAACAGCACCTTGACCGCGACGGGGCGGTCGAGCAGCTGGTCTCGGGCCAGGAAGACGTCGGCCATCCCGCCGCGTGCGAGCCGTCGGTGCAACTCGTAGCGGCCGTTGAACACGGTTTGCTGCGACATGGGCGATCCAGAGCGTACGACGATGCGTCGTCCTGCTCCGTTACCCCCCGCCCTGGATGGCGAGCACCTGTTGCAGCAGCGTCTTGGCGATGGGCGCCGCCACCACGCCGCCGGTGGCGCCCTGGCCGCCGTGCTGGCGGGTGTTCTGGTTCTCGACGAGCACGGTCACGACCACCTGCGGGGTCCCCCCGGGGGGGCCGGCGTAACACGTGAACCACGCCTCGACGTCGGTGCCCGAGGCGTCGAGCTCCGCCGTGCCCGTCTTGCCGCCCACCTCGACACCGGGGATCTGCGCCGCCGTGCCGGTGCCGCCCTGCACGACCCCGATCATCGCCTGGCGCATCGTCGCCGCCGTGTTCGGGTCGATCGGGGTCCGCCACGGCTTCGGCTTGTACGTGTCGATCACCTTGCCGTTGTCGTCACGGATCTCCTTCATCACGTGCGGCGTCATCATCACCCCGTTGTTGGCGATGGCGGACGTGACGAGCGCCATCTGCAGGGGGGTCGCCTGCGTGTTGAACTGCCCGATCGAGGCCTGGCCGAGGAGGGCCTTCGAGTTCTTCGTGTCGGGGAACACCGACTTGGCGGCGGACGGCAGGTCGATCGGCGGCACGTCGTTGAACCCGAAGGCGGCCGCGCCTGTCTGCATGTTCTGCGTCCCGATCACCTCTGCCCCCATGCGGGCGAACGCGGAGTTGCACGACTGCTTCAGGATCTGGAACAGCGCGCCACCGCACGTCTCGCCGTCGAAGTTGCTGATCGGCGCGCCGTCGGGCGGCTTGTACGCGTTCTCCTGCGGGAACGAGGGATTGTCCGGCGTGACGGTGCCGCTCTGGAGACCGACCGACCCGGTCACGAGCTTGAACGTCGAACCGGGGAAGAACCGCTCCTGCCACGTGCGGGCGCGCAAGGGGTTGTCGGGCGCCGCCTCGAGGAAGGTCTTCACGTCCTGGGCGCGCTTGCCGTCATGCGTTGCCAACAGGTTCGGGTCGTAGGACGGGAAGCTCCACAGCGCCAGGATCGATCCGTCACGCGGATCCATGATGACGACCGATCCCTTCTGGTCGCCGAGCGCGTCACGTGCCGCTTGCTGCAGGTCCTTGCGCACCGTGAGCGACACGTCCGCGCTGTGGTTGCGATCGACGAACAGGTCGCGCAGCGTCTCGTACTGCTGGGACACCTCGTTGCCGCTGAGTTGGTCGTCGTACTGCTGCTCGACACCCGTCGCGCCGAAGTTGACGTTGAGGTAGCCGGTGATGTGACCGAAGAGATCGCCTTCGGGATACACGCGCTGCAACGTGAACTGGTCGCCCGGCGGCGACGGCACGGACTTCGCGAGCACGGCGCCGTCCGCGGAGACGATCTGCCCGCGCGGCTGGTCGAAGTCGCGCACGATCTTGCGGACGTTGTCTGGGTTGTCGTTCAGCGACTGCGCGTGGAAGACCTGGATCCAGTTCACCATCGCGAACAGCGCGAGGTAGCAGGCGAGCAGTCCCACGCCGAGCCGGCGTAGCTGCTTGTTCACGTCACCCTCGTGCGGTCGGCGTTCCCGCCCTCACCGGCGAGCGTGACCTCGCCGTTGCGCACGGCGGTGTCGTGCGAGATGCGCACCAGCAACGCCAGCAGCACGTAGTTGGCCACGAGCGACGAGCCGCCGTACGACACGAACGGCAACGTCACGCCGGTCAACGGCAGCAGCCGCGTGACGCCCGCCATGATGATGAACGACTGCACACCGAGGAGGATCGTGAGTCCGGTGGCGAGCAGCTTCTCGAACGGCGGCTCGGCTCGGATGGCGATGCGCAACCCGGCGCCGACGAGCAACACGAAGCAGAAGATGACCGCCGCTGCGCCGAGCATGCCCATCTCCTCGCCGATGGCGGCGAAGATGAAGTCCGTCTCGACGACGGGGATGCGCCGTGGCTCGCCGAGCCCGAGGCCGGTACCCACCACGCCGCCCCACGCCATGGCGAACCAGCTCTGGATCACCTGGAACCCCGACGTCGCCTTGTGCGACCACGGGTCGAGCCAGTCCTGCACGCGCGCGTGCACGTGCGCGAAGGCTCGGTAGCTGAACACGGAGGCGACCGCGAACAGGACACCACCGACGCCGACGTAGGCGGCGCGCTCGGTCGCCACCCACACGAGCAGCATGAACAGCGCGAAGAACAGCAGCGAGCTGCCGAGGTCCTTCTCGGCCGTCATGATGAGGATCGACACGACCCACGCGATCAGCACGGGCCCGAGATGCTTGATGTCGGGCAGCACGGGCGCGAACCGCGGGAACGTCGCCATCCCCAGCAGCTCGCGCTTCTCGACGAGGTACGACGCGAAGAAGACGGCGAGCACGACCTTCGCGAACTCCCCGGGCTGGAAGTTGATCGGCCCGAGATACGCCCAGATGCGGGCACCGTTCACCTCACGGCCGATGCCCGGCGCGAGCGGTGCCATCAACAGCAGCAGACCGAGCAGCAGGAACGTGTACCGGTAACGCTCGAGGTCGCGGGCGCGACGGATGAAGAACAGCGTGGCGATGTACGCGCCGATGCCGATCACCGTCCAGCCCGCCTGCGCGGCGGCGAGCCCCTGCGGCTTGGGCGCCGCTTCGTCGAGGCGGGCGATCATCACGTAGCCGATGCCGTTCAGCAACGCCGCGATCGGCAACAGCAGCCCGTCCGCGCCCGACGCCAGCTTGCGCGTCGCGACGTGGGCGGCGATGAAGAGGCCGAGCACGACGCCGAGGAACGGGCCGATGTTGGCGGGGATCGACGACGTCCGCCCGAGCGTGGCGAGCGTGTACGCACCTCCGACGATGAGAACGCCGAGCACGATGAGGCCGAGCTCGGTGCGGCGGCGCAGGACGGCGATCATGCAGTCGTCGGCGGGATCGTCGGCAGCGTCGGAACCACCGCGGGTGTGGTCGTCGTCGTGGTGGTGGTGGTCGTGCTCGACGGCGAGTGCTGGCGCAGGAAGTCGACGTAGTCGTGGGCGGCGCCGAGTGAGCTCTCCTCCTGGCCGCTGTTGACGCGGTCGCGCTCGGATTCCGGTACGTCGGCGCGCGTCAGACCCGTGCGCTCCTCGACTGTCGGGTGGAACCACAGCACGCCACCCGGTTTGCCCTTGAACACCACGACCGAATCGCCCTGGAACCCGACGAAGTACGAGTGGCGCGCCTGGTAACCGATCGTGGCGAGGCCGCCGACGAGGATCAGCACGAAGAGCACGACGAACACGACGACGCGCCACGTGACGAGACGCGGACGTTCGCGTCGCTTGCCCGCCTCGTGACGTGACAACGGTGGCGCCACGGCGGGCTGCGCGCTCGTGGGCGGGTCGCCGGCGCGGCCCTCCACGGTGCCGCCCGCGATGGCGGCGGACGCCAACCGTCCCGGCTCGTCCTCGTCGCCGGTGACGTCGACCACGGCCACCGTGACGTTGTCGCGACCGCCGTGCTCGACGGCGAGGCGTACGAGCTCGTCGGCCGCGTCCTGCGCGTCGGCGAGGCGGCGCAGCACCGATGCGATGCGTGGCTCGTCGAGCTCGTTGAACAACCCGTCGCTGCACAGCAGGAAGCGGTCACCCGGATAGGCGATGACCGTGCCGCTGTCGATGCCGACCTCGGCACCGATGCCCAGCGCGCGCGTGAGGATGTTGCGCTGCGGGTGCTCGCGTGCCTCCTCCGGCGACAGCGATCCTTCCCGCACCCACTGCTCGACGAGGCTGTGATCTTCGGTCAGTTGCTCGAGCTCACCGTCGTGCAGCCGGTAGATCCGCGAGTCGCCCACGTGGACCCACGCCAGCAGCAGACCCCCCGTTGCCGCCGCCTCGTCGTCGGGTTCGTCGACCGGCGCCAGCGCGACCAGCGTCGTCCCCATGCCCCGCAGGTTCGGGTCGTCGTTCGAGCGCTCGAACACGATGTCGTTGGCGACGTGCGCTGCCTCGGTCAAGCCGTCCCGCGAGTGGTCGCGGAAGTTCGACTCCAGCGCGGCGAGCGCGGCCCGGCTCGCCACTTCGCCCCCGCGATGACCACCCATGCCGTCGGCGACGGCGATGACGTGTTCGTTCGACAGGCTGGCGTCCTCGTTGTCGGTGCGGACGCGGCCGACGTGCGTCGCCTCTCCCCAGTGCAACCGCGGTGGGGCCACGGTCAGCGGACCTCCAACACCGTGTTCCCCACCTGGAGGCGGTCGCCCTTGTGCATCAGCATCGGGCCCGCCACCTTCACCCGATTGAGGTACGTGCCGTTCGTCGACCCGAGGTCCTCGACGTAGTACTGGCCGTCGCGCTGGAACACGCGCGCGTGCAGCTGCGACACGTACGTGTCGTCGACGGTGACCTGGCAGCCGGCGGCACGGCCGACGGTGATCTCGTCGCCGAGCGGGTAGCGCCGCCCTGCCGACTCCGCCGGCTCGACGGCGAGCAGCTCGGACGGGTTGCCGCGACCCCGCCGTCCCCGTGGTGCGGCGGCGGGTGCCGCGACAGGCGCCGCGGCACGGCGCCGTCCGCGACGGCGCGGCTCGGTGGCGGGCACGGTGACCTCGGCCCACACCGCGCGCACCACCCGGAGGAGGAACAGGTACACCAACGCCAACAGGCACAGCTTGAGGATGTTGAGGACCTGTTCGGACATCGGCGGCGAGCCTAGGGCGTGCCCGGAGTGCGGCGAATGCGCCGCACGGTCACGACGCTTCGAACCGCATCCGCGTGTTCCCGAACGAGAGCTCGTCGCCGTCGTGCAGGTCCTGTTGCGTCACCCGCATCCCGTTCACCTTCGTGCCGTTGGTGGAGTCGAGGTCGACGACGACGTAGCCGGTGCCCTGGGGGCGGATCTCGGCGTGGTTGCGGCTGACGTTGGGGTCGGCGAGCACGATGTTCGACTCGGGCATGCGCCCGATGGTGATCACGTCCTCGCCGAGCACGACGCGCTCGCCCGTCGGCAGGACGAGGCTCCCCGCGCCGCTGCCGCCCACACCTTCCCGCAGGCGGCCCTCGATCTGGAACGCGCCGGTGACCATCGCGGGGTCGACCTCGAACTCGACCTCGACCGGGCCGAGGAACGTGTAGCCCTCGTCACGAGCGTGCTCGCGAGCGGCGTCGCACAGCTCGCGCAGCAGCGTGTCGTGGATCTCGGCGAAGTGCTCGTCGTCCTCCGCGCTCAGGTGGATGGCGAAGTGGTTCGGCACCACCGTGCGGCCGCGGACGTCGACGGTGCGGTTGTCGTCCATCTCCCGCACGAGCCGGCGGCCGAGCTCGACGGGGCGCAGGCCGCTGCGGAAGGCGCGTGCGAAGACACCCTCCACCATTCGCTCGAGTCGCCGTTCGAATCCGGCCAAGCCCACGGGCGTCCACTGTATGCGGGGTTGGTAACGTGGCCGACCGTCACTCGGGCGAGTGGCGGAATTGGCAGACGCGCAGGATTCAGGTTCCTGTGTCCGCAAGGACGTGGGGGTTCAAGTCCCCCCTCGCCCACCAGATTCTCGCAGGTCACGGCATACGCGCGATGCGCGGACCTGGCCGACTTCTACCGGACTTCTACCGGGCGTCGATGACACGGGCGTACGCAACGTCGAAGAGCTTGTGCGCAACAATGAAGCGCGCACCAGGGCGAGTGACCGCCGGCGGTTCGAGGATGGCGGTGCCATGTGACGGAGGACTCTCGTGGGCCAGTGGTCCGGTGACGATTGGCAGGCGTACTGCGATGAGCTGCTGATCGCTCGCTACGGCGCTGACTACCAACGCATACCGGACGAGTTGGGTGACTACGGCGCCGAGGGCGTGACCAGTGACGGGTGCGCTGTGCAGGCGTACGCGGCCGAAGAGGTCGTCGACTCGAAGAAGCTCTACGAGGCACAACGCGACAAGGTGACCCGTGACCTCGGGAAGCTCCGGAAGAACCGAGCCGCGATCAAGGCGATGATCGGCAAGCCCATCAAGCGGATGATTCTCATGGTCCCTGAAGTCCGAACGAAGGCACTCATCGAACACTGCGCGGCCAAGGCCGCGGAGATCCGAGCGGCCGGCTTGGACGAGTTCGATGAGGCGTTCGACATCAGGGTGCTGACCGGAGACGACTTCCCGGAGGAGAGGCGTCGTCTTGGGGAACACGTGGGCATCGCGCTGGGACTTGCGCCCGAGGAGGTGTCCGCGTCCGACGTCGTCGCATGGTCCGAGAGCAACTCGGAGCTGGCTGCCAACCTTGAACGCAAGCTCCACGCAGTCGCGAGCTTGTCCCAAGACGAAAGAAACCAGTTGGGCGAGGCGCTGATTCGGCTGTATCTCCGGAGGGAGGACGTCCTTCGTCAACTGAGATCGAACTTCCCTGCCCTGTGGGAGAAGATCCATGCCGAAGTTCGCGGGCGCGAGCAGGCCCTCGCCGCCGAGAACCTTCTCAGCAACGCAACCGCCCGAGCCCGGCTCGCCGACCTGACGGAGGAGATGGAGGAGCGGTTGGTGGCGGCGGTACCGGACGCGCGATCGAACGGGCCCGAACTCGGGTGGGGCACGGTGGCAGAGTGGCTCCTTCGCTGTCCGTTGGAGCTGAGTACGGCGGTGGATGCGGCTTCATGAACGACGTCGAGCTTGCGAACCGATTGCTCGGAACGGTTCCCGCGCAGGTCACGGAGGCATCCGTTCCAGTCCCGGGAGATCTGCGCAGCGAGTGGCGCGTCGCGCTGGTGCTCCTACTTCTGGCCAAGTGCCACGGCGGAAGCGCGACGCTCGAGCAGCTCCACGTCGTGAACACGTTGGCCCTCTTCGAGGCTACGGCGGACGCGTTGGTAGACCTTCTTGCGACGCCTCCAGTTGCGGCCGCTTTCGACCGCCCTGTGGTCAGGTACGAGCCAGCATTGTCACGGGCCGTCGATATCGCAGTTGGCGTGGGCCTCGCGGAGTGGACCGACTCGCTACGACTGAGCCTGACGCAGGCTGGGCGTGAGAACCATGCACGGGTCATGGCCGAAACGACACTGCTGACACGGGAGAAGGAGCTCCTCGCCCGGGTCCCAGGCCGTGTTAGCCAAGCGGGTATCGATCGCGTCCTCTCGAGGCGGAGATGACGTGACTCTGAGCCTACGAGCACTCCGCCTGTCGGTCGCTACTCCCAACGGCCCCTTCGGCGCACTGCTGGAGTTTGACCAAGGACTGGTCGTCTTGCGCGCTGACAACTCAAGCGGCAAGTCCACCTGCGTCCAAGGGATCATCTACGCGCTCGGGCTGGAGGGCATGTTGAGTGCGTCGCACGACGTGCCGCTTGCGCACGTCATGACGGACGCGATCTTCGATCCTCGAGTTGCCAAGGAGGTGCCGGTCACCGAGTCCTACGTTGCTCTTGAAGTGGCGAACGATCGCGATGAAGTGATGACGATCCGCAGATACGCGAAGCATCCGACGATTTCAAGAGACCTCGTCATGGTCTGGGATGCTCCTGGTATCAGCGCAGCAGCTTCGGACCCCCCTTCGGAGTACTTCGTCCGGCGCCCCGGAGCCGCGCAGCGTGAGGCGGGGTTCCACCATCGGCTGGCGGAGTTCATCGGTTGGGACCTTCCGCTGGTGCCGACGTTCGACGAGTCGCCGAAGCCGCTCTACCTCGAGACGCTGTTCCCCTTGTTCGTGGTTGAGCAGAAGCGAGGCTGGGCCGCCATTCAGGCGCAGGTTCCAACGCAGTACAGGATCCGGGACGTCCGCCGACGTGCCTTGGAGTACGTCCTACAACTGGGTTCGGCTGATGTCGCCGCACAGCTCGAGGCACTCGGAAGCCAGGCAACGCTTCTCGCGCAGGAATGGCGGGAACGCCGGTCGCAGCTCGATGGGGAAGTGCGCTCGAACGGGGGTGTGCTTCGCGACCATCCGACGCGTCCGGTAGCCACGTGGCCTGCTACTCCCGGCCCAGCCGTAAGCCTCCCGATGGGGCAGGAGTGGGTCGACCTGGAGTCTGCGATCGCAGACGTCCGAGCTCTCGTGGCGTCGCTCGCCGTCCAATCGGTCCCAACCGCTGCAGACGATCGCGACAGCGTTCGGGCGGAACTCGCCGTTCTGGAGGACCGCGTGCGCTCGTCGGTGGCCGTCGCTTCGCGTGAAGCCGAGGAACTTGGGGTCGAGGAGGCGCAGCTCGTTGCGACGACGGCGCGCCTTCTGGACCTCGACGCCGATCTGCGACGGCACCAGGATCTGCGTCTTCTTAGACAGCTAGGCGGGGAATCTGGCGCGGGAGGCCTGCTCCCCCATGACTGTCCCACCTGTCACCAGAGCCTCCCGGAGACCGTGCTGGATGAGGCGACCGCGCCCCGTGTGATGACCATTGATGAGTCGATTGGGTTCATCGAGCAGGAGCGACAGCTCTTCCGTGATCTGGAGCAGGACTCTCAGCGGATCGTCGAAGCGAAGCGCGCGAAGCTGGAAGCGCTCCGTCGGAGCATTGACGAGTCAAGGCAGCGAATCGTCGCCCTGCGCAACTCGCTGATCGTTCCCGATGCCGTTCCATCGGAAGCGGACGTCGAACGACGCGTGTCCGCAAGGAGTCGTCTGCAGCGCCTACTGGCCTTGCAGGCCACCGTTGAGTCTCACCTCGAGGAGTTCGGTCATCTGTCGGCCGACTGGGGTGTCCTGCAAACAGAGATCGCGCGACTCCGGGCGTTGGACTTCAGTGCAGTAGATGGACCGAAGCGGGATGTACTGCAGGCATCGCTGCTCGACCAGCTTGCGAAGTATCGGTTCAGCAGCGTTCCAGTGGAGTCAATCTCGATCTCCGAGAACACTTGGCTGCCGACTCACGAGGGGTTCGACCTCGGCTTCGATCTTTCAGCGAGCGACATGATCAGGCTGATCTGGGCCTACTTGTTGGCGTTGCTTGAGCTCAGCCGGGCCTACGGGATGCACCACGCTGGGTTGCTGGTCTTCGATGAGCCGAGGCAGCAGATGGCAAGCCCGGAGTCCTTCGCTGCGTTCATCAGGCGCGCCAGTGACAGCCGAGCGTTCGGGCAGCAGGTCCTGGTCGCAACCAGCGAGGGTCGACCCGAGCTTGATGAGATGCTCGGTGACGCGGCGGTTCAGGTAATCGACTTTGGGTCAGGGAAGGTCATCGGCCCCGAGGAGCCGGCCGCGGACTGAGAAACTCGGGCGACGCGAGTGTCTATACGTTGAGCACGAGGTCTGCCACGAGCTGAGCCGCCTCGTCGTGCAACGTCGGCGCGACGTGGCTGTAGATGCCGAGCGTGATGGCGATCGTCGAGTGGCCGAGGCGCTCCTGCACGACACGCGGGTGGATGCCGCGCTCGAGCGCGAGCGTCGCCCAGGTGTGACGCAGCCCCTTCAGCGTCAGCGGCTGCAGGCCGGCCTTCTTCACGCGCCGCACGAACGCCGCGCTGACAGCGTCGGGCTTGAGGCTTGCGCCATCGGGATGGTGGAAGACGAGGCCCTGGTCGTCGAAGTCAGGTCCGACGAGCATCCGCTCCTCCAGCGACCGCTTCCGGTGCTCGCGCAGTACGGCGACCGTGCCGGCGTCGAGCGCGATGGGTCGGCGGCCGCGCGCAGTCTTCGGCTCGCCGACCGTGACCTTGCTCCGTACCTGGATGATCGTCTGTACGACGCGCAGACGGCCGGCGTCGAGGTCGACGTCGGACCAGCGGAGTCCGAGCGCCTCGCCGCGGCGCATGCCGGTCGTGGCGAGCAGCACCCACAGTGGATGCAGCCGGTCGCCTGACCCGGCTGAGGTCGAGAGGAACTCGCGCAAGGTGACCGCGTCCCAGGAATGGACTCCGTCGGACTTCTGCCCGCCGCGCGGCGGATCGGCGGCGTCGGCAGGGTTGCGTGCCAGCCGGCCCCACCGAACAGCGTCCTTCAGTGCTCGGTGCAGGATGGTGTGCACGTAGTTGACCGTGCGGCTGTCGAGCCGCGAGCCGACCTCGGCCGTGTCTCCGTTGCGGTGACGCCGCAGCAGGCACGCCAGCGTGTCTTTCGTGATGTGGTCGGCCTCGGGCAGCTCCTCACGGAGCCGGTCGGCGGTCGCCGCGAGGGTCAGCCCTTCTGCCCGCAGTTCGAGCGCGCGCTCGAGGACCTCGGCCGAGTACCCGCGCCCTGTTCGCGACGGCTGACGACGTCCGTTGGCGAGCAGGTGGGCGTACAGCCCGTTGAGTGCACCGGCGTCGACCTTCGTCAGTCGCACGTTGCCGATGTGAGCGATCACGTGGTTCCACATGTTGCGCGAGTACGAGTCGAAGGTCGACGGCCGCACGGTCGGCTCGATCGCGCGGAGCCACTCCTCGAGGAACTCGCCGAGCGACTGGTGCGACGGCTCGACGTACTCACCACGATCGAACTTCGAGAGCAGGTCGACGCGCGCCCGCTCTGCGTCTCGCTTGGTGCGGTAGCCCGAGTGCCACTTCTGACGACGCTGACCCGTCGCCGGATCCGGATCGAGCTCGATCTTCACGTACCAGCGGTCGCCCTTCTTGATAACCGAGCCGCGCATCAGCCCTCCTCCGCTGCATCGAGGATCGAGTCGTCGATCTCCTCGCCCCGCTTGTGGGCCATGGCTTGGAGGTAGCCGGTCGGCCCGAGCTGGGTGATCTGGTTGGCGAACTTCCCGAGGAACTCGGCGACCTCGTCGAGCCGGTCACCGTAGGTGCGAGCGATCTCGACGAGACGCTTCTTGCGCCAGGTCCGGTAGTGGTCGTGCCAGTTGCTCGCCGCTGACTCCCGGTCGCCGAAGATCGCGGCGGCGAGGTCGTCGACCTCCTCGGGGTTCTTGATGTTCAGCTCGGCGAGCCGGGCATCGAACTCGCCGAGCTGGTGGTCTCGACCGAGGATGGCGACGTACAGCTCGGAGATCGGCCGGTTCGAGTCCGCCAGCTCGCGCAAGCCAGTGCCGGGCGGCGGGAGGAAGAAGTAGACGATCGGCACCCCGAACACGAGCGAGAGCAGGTACAGCTCGTGGGCGTCGAAGCGTCGGCGCCGGTCACCGTCGAAGCCGCGCTCCATAGCGGAGATCGAGGCCTGAGGGAGCAGGTGACCGGTGAGCCGAGCCAGATGCTCGGCGACCTCCTGTTGGGTCATCCCGCGTTCCTCGCGGATCGCCTTCAAGTTGAACGAGACGACGGCGTTCACGTCGACACGGGGTTCCGCGGCGCTCGCCGGTCCGTCTGCCACCGGCTCGGCTGCCTTCTTGGCTCGACCTCGGACCATCGCCACCTCCATCACCGTGCCGTTGTGCTTGACAACCGTACTGCTGTGGCGCGAAGAATGCAACCCCGTTGTGCTCGACAACAAGGGAGCGTGTGCCGATGCTGGAGGACCTGCCTCCGTTTCTGACCATCAAGCAGGCGGCGAAGGTCGTCCAGCTCGGCCGGTCCAAGACCTACGAGCTCACCGTCGAGTGGGAGCGCAGCGGCGGGACCAGCGGCCTTCCGTTCGTCTGGTTCGGTCGCCAGAAGCGCGTGCCCCGAGCTGCCATCGAGCAGTTCATCGAGCGGACGCTGCACCCCGTCGCCGACTGACCAGCGACTCCGGCGGTCCCCTCAATCCCTGGCGCCGGACAGATCAGCAACGTCCACACCAATGCACCTGCGGTGCCCGGAGGTTCGCCGTGCTCACGATCGCCAAGTGCCGAGACCTCGACTACTACGAACGCGAGGTCATCGACGGCCGCGAGGAGTACCTGTCGGAAGCCGGCGGCTCGCCCGGTCGATGGGTCGGAAGTCTTGCCGAGCGCGACGGTCTCGCCGGGCTGGCTGACCGCGCGCAGCTCGCTGCGGCGTTCGGCGGCGCGCACCCCAACGGTTCGCGACTGACGTCCCACGACGTCGCCGTGACCGGCTTCGACCTCACCCTGTCGCCGTCCAAGTCGGTCTCGCTGGTCTGGGCGCTCGGGAGCGACGACGACGCTGCCGAGATCGAAGCCGCGCTCTACGCGGCGCGCGACGAGGTCGAGCGCTACCTCGAGACGCACGCGTGCTTCGTCCGGCGCGGCCACGCCGGGGCGTCCGTCGAGCCCGGACGAGGTTTCCTCGGCGCGTTCTTCCTCCACCGCACGAGCCGCCTCGGTGATCCTGGCGTCCACCTTCACTGGACGGTCTTCAACGTGTCCGAGGGAGCCGACGGCCGCCGGACCGCACTGGACGCGCGCGGCCTCTACCGAGAGCGGTACACCGCCGAAGCCATCTTCCAAGCGACGCTCCGACACGAACTCGCGACCCGACTCGGCCTCGTGTTCGATGAGATGGATCGCCACGGCGTCGCCGAAGTCGTCGGGATCAGCGGCGACATGCGGCGGGCCTTCTCCCGACGGCGCGCCGAGATCGTCGCGGAGATGGACCGCCTCGGCCTCCGCTCCGGCGATGGCGCGCGCATCGCGACCCTGACCACCCGGCGGGCGAAGCCAAGCGGCATCACCGAGGACGAGCTGCGCACCGAGTGGCGCCAACGAGCCGGCGACCTTCGCTTCGACCTCTCGGCGGTGCCACGCGTCCAGCGGACACCGACGATCGCCGCGGATGACGACGCCCTCGCGGCAGAGCTGACCGAGGAGCACGCGACATTCGGCAGGCGGGACGCGGTGCGCGCGACCGCCAGGGCGGCCCGCCAGGGTGCCACCCTCGACGAGATCCTCGATCGAGCCAGCCGATTCCTCGAATCCGATCACGCGGTGCGGCTCACCGAGGATCGGTGGACGACGCCGGAGATCCTGCGCCTCGAGCAGCGCGTCGTCGAACTCGCCGGTCGGCCTGCCGCAGCATCGCTGACCGCTCGGGCCGACGCCGTGGCCGACGCGATCGCGTCTCGCCCGTCGTTGAGCGACGAGCAGCGAGCCATGGTCGAGAGGCTCTGCCGACTCGGGCGGCCGGTGGACGTCGTCATCGGACATGCCGGCGCCGGCAAGACCTTCACGCTCGACGCGGTGCGGGAGGCCTACCAAGCGTCGGGCCACCGAGTCGTTGGCATATCGCTCGCCGCCCGGGCGGCCCGCGAGCTGGAAGCCGGCGCCGGCATTCAGTCGTCGACCGCGCACGCCCTGCATGCCGCCCTCGCCAGTGGGCGAGCTCGACTTGGCCACGGCGACGTCCTCGTGATCGACGAGGCCGCCATGCTCGGCACCAGGCTCCTCGCCGCGTTCGCCGAAGAGACTGCCGCCGTCGACGCCAAGCTCGTCCTGGTCGGTGACCCGAAGCAGCTTCCGCCCGTCGAGGCGGGCGGCCTGTTCGCCTCGCTCGCCGAACGCATCGATGTCGTCGAGCTCTCCGAGAACCGGCGCCAGCGCGATCCGGCCGAGCGGGCAATCGTCGCTGCCCTGCGCGATGGCTATGCCGGCTCCGCCGTCGAGCGTCTCGACGCTTGCGGGCATCTGACGGTCGCGCCGAACAGTGATTCGCTTCGAGACCGCATGGTGCTCGACTGGTGGGCGCATCGTGCCGCAGGGAGAGACGCGGTCATGGGTGCAGTCCATCGCAGCGATGTTCGGGACCTCAACAGCCGCGCCCACGCGCTGCTCGAAGCGGCCGGAGCCCTCGGCGAGATCGTCGCGACGGTCGACGAGCAGCGCTTCTGCATCGGGGACCGGGTGCTCGCCCTTCACAACCGGTATGACCTCGGCATCCTCAACGGTGACCTCGCCGAGGTCACCGGCGCCGACCGTCACGGCGTGCAAGTCCGGACCGACGCGGGACGCGAGATCACCCTTCCCCTCGAGTACGTCGCCGAGCAGCTCCAGCACGGGTACGCCAGGACCGTCCACAAGACGCAAGGGCTGACGTGTGAGGTCGCCCTCCTTCTCGGTGACGACACCCTCTACGCGGAGCTCGGCTACACGGGCCTGACCCGCGGGACCGCCGAGAATCACCTGTACGTAGTCGCCGTCGAGTCCGGCAACGACGACCCGCTCGCCCACGTGGTGCGTGCGTTGGCCACGAGTCGGGCCGAGACCGCAGCGGTCGACTACTTGGAGCCGGTCACACGATGAGCGGGTCGCGCGTTCCAGCACGCCCGAACGACAGCGACGACACGCTGTTCGTGCTCGCCGTCGGTGCTGCGGCTGCGGTCACCGGCGGCCACTGGATCGTCGGCAACGTTGCCGCGCTCGTCGGGCGTCGACGACTCCTGCACGCAGGGCTCGGCGAGGCATTGGCCGCGCTGACGCACTTGCCGAGCCACGCCGGAGACCCGCGCCTCGCATGGCCCGAGCCGGCGCGCTCGAACCTCCCCGGGCCCGTCACCTACTGGTTCGTCACCGCGCTCTTCGTGGCGATCATCGCGGCGGTCGCGATCGCCGCTATCCAGCGGTGGGGATCGACGCGCCACGAGTCGCCCGACAAGCGCCGTCGACTCGGCGTCGACACCCAGGCCCGCCTGGCAACAACTCGCGATCTCCGGCCGCTGCTCACGCGCACACCGGAGCCCGCGCGGTTCGTGCTCGCGCGCTGGGGTCGCAAGATCGTCTCCACCGAGGGACCGCCGCGCCGCGGCCGACGCGGCGTGCGAGGAGCGGTTGCCGTCTTCGGCCCGTCGCAATCAGGCAAAACCACGGGGCTGATCGACGGCGTCCGCGCGTGGACCGGGCCGGCCGTGGTGTCCTCGGTCAAGACGGACCTCCTGCGAGCCACGACCGCAGCGCGTCAGCAACGAGGCGAGATCAAGGTGTTCGATCCGTTGGGCGTGACCGGCACACCCTCCGCGAAGTGGAGTCCCCTGCGCGCCGCGTCCGAGCTGCCCGGCGCGCTCGGCGCGGCGCAGGTACTCGCTCGCGCTGGCGCCGACGACGCACCCAACGATCGCTTCTGGCGTGGCCAGGCCGAACAGCTCATCGCCGCGATGCTCTGGACCGCAGCCAACACCGAAGGCCACGACATGGGCCACGTCGTGCGCTGGGTCCTCGAGCTGGACCGACCGCAGGGCGATTCCGGAGGAACCCTCGCACCGCTTGTTCGTCTCCTCACCGATCACGTCGACCCCGCGATCGCCCTGGCCGCGCGGCAGGTACGGGGGTGGCTCCACGGCCAGTGGAGCACCGACCCGAGGACGACGTCGAGCGTGTACGCCACCGCGCGGAACGCCGTCTGGCCATGGGCCGACCCGGCAGTCGCCGCCACCGCCGATGGCTGCGACATCACCCTCGAATGGCTGCTCGCCGACGCGAACACGCTCTACCTGTCGGCGCCCCTCGGCGACGAGACTCGCGTCGGCATTGTGTTCGCCGTTCTCCTGCACGACCTCATCACGCAGGCGTTCGATCGCTACAACCGGACCGGCGAGGCGCTCGACCCGAGGCTGCTGGTCCTGCTCGACGAGGCGGCCAACACGCCGCTGCCCAAGCTCCCGCAATGGGCCTCGACCGTCACCGGCGCCGGCATCCAGCTCGTGACGGTGTGGCAGTCGAAGGCGCAGCTCGACACCACCTACGGCAAGGACGCCGAGACCGTGCTCACGAACCACCGCTCCAAGCTCGTCTACCCGAGCGGCATCACCGATCTCGCCACCGTGCAATACCTCAGCGAACTGGTCGGCGACGAGCACGTCCGCAGCGACCTCGACGATCGCGGCCTGCTGTCGTCATCGGTGCATGAGCCGGCGACTGGCCGGAGCCCGAGCACCGCGCTGGCGCTTCTGCCCGCGAGCACACTTCGCCGAGTGTCAGTGGGCGACGCTCTCCTCGTTCACGGTCACCTACCGCCCGTCTGGTTGCCGGCGTCGCGCCGGCGCAGGCGACACGGGCGGATCGGCTGACCGGTCGCCTCGCACTCTGACGTGCTACGCGTCAGTGCCTTCGTAGTCACGTGCGACGACCGTGTCGTAGAGGCCGAAGTGCGTCAGGCCGGGATGCGAATCGATGCCGGTGTAGGAGAGGCTCGCGTCCTCGTAGCGCCGGAACGCGAAGACGGCCTGGTTCATCTGCTCGGTGTTGAACACCTTGAGCTGCACGAGCAGATGGAAGTCCTCGACGGTTAGGCCGGTGACGGTCAGGAACAGCTCGGGCTCGAGCTTCGTGATCACGTCCTGCAGGGTGTTCTCACGGAAGTCGGTGAGGTACATGAACGCCGGGATGCGCGTCGCGAACTTGATCAGCTTCTCCTGAACGAGCTTGCGCTTCGACTTGTACTCCTTCTCCTCGGCGGTGAGCTCCTTCTTCTCCTTCGCCGTGAGGTCTTCGTCCTTCGCCTTGTCCTTGAGCGCCTTGACCTTCTCGCTCTTGTTGATGATGGTCTCGATGATGTTGTCGCCGAGCGCGCGCCAGCCTTCGATTCGCTCGACCGCTGCCATCGCTTCCGGGTTGTCGAGTATGCGGCGGAGCGTGTCGTTGTCGACGTTGACGAGAAGCGCGCTCTCCCACTTGCGGGCGAGCAGTGTGGCCGAGGTTCCGGCCATGGCGATGTCGAGGATGCCGCCGGCGTCGATCTGGGTCATGTGCGACCCGTCGTAGGCGAGGACCGGTAGGAACGACACGAGGTCCTCGACGGCCTTCTCCGGGTTGGGCTCGTTCGGTGATAGGCCGACGCCGTACTCCGCGAGCTGGCGCAGCGCGCGGGTCGGCGCGAAGTCGAAGACGAAGCAGACGGGCTTGAGGATCTCTTCCTCGTTCGGGTCGTCCCCGTTCGGGTTCAGGATCGACCAGGTCGACTGGACCCGGAACGCCGCCTGGAAGTAGGTCTCGGGCGACTTGAGGTTTCGCAACATGAGAATCGAGGACCACTGCGGGATCGTCACGCCGGTCGTGAGCTTTCCACACGACAGGGTGATCGTCTTCGTGTCGAAGCCGCTTCCGATCGCTTTGCGCACGGGCGGGAGCGCATCGAGGCCAATGCCCGCTGACGGTCCTGCGACGGTGAGCACGGTGTAGTCGTGCCAGAAGACGTTCTGCTTCTCCGCGAGCAGGTTCGCCATCGCGTGGCACGACGCGACCTTCGGCAGGAACCAGAACGAGTGCTGGAGGTACGGCAGCAGGCGGATGTCGGAGTATGGGAACGGCGGACGTTGACTGCCGAGCTTGAGGTTGTCGACCTGCGTCGGTGCGTAGGAGCCGCGGATGATGTCAAGCCACTTCTGGACATCGTTCTTGTGCTTGAACTCGGCGCTCGCACCTGAACCCGTGGCGGCGAAGAACTCGTTCAGGTCGAACTCGTCGAACTCACCGCCGCTTGCGATGGCGAGCAGCTCATCGGGCATCTGGTAAGTGAGCAGCCTCATCTGCGGGAGCGCCGCGTACGGGTTCCACTCGCCGGGATGCTCTGCGGCGAAGTCCTCCTTCGCTCGCTGCTCGTCGGTGTAGGTCCAGTTGAAGATCTGCTCCTCGATGAACTCTCCGGTCGAAAGCGCACGGAACGGGGTGCCCGAGAGGTAGAGGTAGGCCCGCGAGGTGATCGGGAGGAACTCCGGCTCGGCCTCCGAAAGCTCGCTGAGGTCCTCGTTCACCGCGTCGAGGTCGGCGGCGTACTCGAGCTTCGCCTCCTTCTTCGCGACTGCGTCGTCCTCGCCCTCGAACAGCTCCTTGGCCGTGTCGCGCCAGGCGCCGAAGTGGTACTCGTCGAAGACGACAAGGTCCCAGTTCACAAGGTGGAGCCACTCATTCTTCGGCTTGATGTTCCCCGCAGCGTCCCGGCCCAGCAGGTCCTGGAAGGACCCGAAGCAAACGACTGGCTTCTCGTCATCGATCTCGGTGGGGTCGCTGCCCGCACCCTTTGAGAGGTACTGCCAGCCGTCGAAGTCGACGTGCGACTCGAGGTCCGTCTTCCAAGCGTCCTCCACGGCCGGCTTGAACGTGACGACGAGGACGCGCTTGGCGCCGAGCTTCTTCGCGAGCTGGTACGCCGCGAACGTCTTCCCGAACCGCATCTTCGCGTTCCACAAGAACCGTGGCGTGGCGTCGCCATCCTCGCCCCAGATCGAGGTGAAATAACCGAAGGCCTTGTCGACCGCCTCTGCCTGCTCTCGACGCATCGGGAACGTCTGATGATGGGTGCCGGTGAGCTTGAGGCCCTTCTGCAACTCGACGACAGCGGTCTTGACGTCATCCGCGGAGCAGCGCACCCACTCGCGTGCGCCCGCGATGACCGGGTTGTCGAACTTCTTCTGCACCAGACGCTGGCGTACATCGCCGTCGCGGAAGATCGTCCCGTCCTCGCGCTCGGCGAGCTCGTCGACGTGCAGCGTGTAGGCCTGAGGCATGACCCCCATGGACTGCCTGATTCGATCGTTGACGTCCGCACGGGTCGTCTGACCAACCTTGATCAGGCCCTCGTACTGCGGGGACGGAGCGTTCGGCGTCCACGCGTAAATCCGGAGCCGAGCCCTGGGTTTTGCCGGAAGGAGTTCTTCGATCTCCTTAGTCATCGGACGAGGTCGGCGACGGCGGCATCGGGCGAATGATCGAATCCACGAAGGCCTGTTCAGCCTCTGTGACGCCGTACCGCTCGTAGAGGTCAGCGTCGGTCCAAGGCCTGTTCATCGGCAGGTCCGGAACGAACGCGAACCGCTCGCTGTAGAGGTGCTGGGTGTTGGTGCGAAGCGAGACGAGAAACCGTACAAAGTTCGTTCGCAGGTAAGCCGCGAAGTTGGAGGCCTCGGCCTCCGTCTCGAACCGCGAGGCGACGAGGTATGTCTCCGTGCAAGCCGACCCCGGCCCACCGATCAAGATCCTCGAAAACACTCGGCGCATGCCGTCCTTGTCGGCCTGTCCTCCATGCTCGCTCGCGGTGCTGGAGATGAAGACCTTCCATTGATCCACCCACTCGACGTTGCGCGGCACGGAGGCGCGTTCGATATATCCGGTGCCGCCGTTCTGGTAGAGCAAGACCGGGTCGCTCATTCCCTCCGGCGACGATGCTCCGCGGAAGTTTGTTCTCAAACTGAATGGTTGAATCGGAGCGACACGGGTGGCGAGGCTCTTGAACTCCGCATCCGCCGCAGGTGAAAGCACGCGGTCCAGGATCGTGATCGCTTCGTTGTACCGCACGAGGACGTCATGCTGGTCGAGGTAGCGCGTCATCGTGGGGCCGGCGATCCCACCTCGAATCGTCGTCACCTCGCATGGCCCATCCCACGCCGAGTCCCAGACGAAGTAAGACGCTCCACCTGCGATGTCTACGCCGGCAAACACCTCGCGCGAATCGGGGTAGTCGATCAGAGCGCGTAGACGACGGTCGCTGAGCATGTCCTTTCGGAACTCGTCAAGACCGCGTCCACCGGCGAACCATCGTGACGGGGTGACCATCACGACGTATCTCGGATCGAGGCTCTTCGCGGCCTGCACGAACTTCTGGTACACGGGCATCGCGAAGCTGCCGATGGCCTCACCGCCGCTCTGCCCCAACTGGTACGGCGGGTTCCCAATGATCACATCGAACTGCATGTCGTCTCCGAACAGCTCGGTCATCCGAGCCTTGACGTCGTTGGTGTGGATGAACGCGTAGGCATGCGTTTCGAACGCCTCGCCGCGGTCATAATCCCGCTGGTTCGCGCCACAGAACGTGCACTTCCCGTTCTTGACCTTCTTGACCTCGTTGCCGTCCTCGTCGGCCGTGAGCACCCACTCAGTGCCGCCGACCCATGTGTGTTCCACGCGCTGGTACCAGATGTGGCCCTCAGGCGTCGTCAAGGATTTCGCTATGGAGTGAGGACCGTTCGCCCATTTGGAGCAGTAGAGACTTCGGCGAGCGAGCAGGCTGGTGAGGTGTGTGGTCGCGATGCCGTAGACCTGCTCGGTCACTATGTGATCAACCCGCTCTGCCAGGTCGGGTATCGCGCCATCAAGCCCGGCGGTCAGACGGCTCGTGATCTCGCGAAGGAATACGCCTGACTTGGTGAAGGGATCCAAGAACTTGACAGTCGGGTCGGCCCAAATGTCTGCGCCATCGTGGTCGGCAGCCCAGGCCTCGGCGAGGGCGTCGAGCATCCTGTTGGCGAGTCCCGGTGGCGTGAAGACCTCATCGTTTGAGAGGTTCGCGATGCAAGTCAGTACGTCGGGGTTTCGCCGTCGCAGCGCTAGTTCCGCCTGCTCGGTGCTCACGCCGCCAGTGCTCCCACAGTCAGCGGCGGGTACGTCCGAGTCGGAGTGAAGATCTCGTGCTTGCCGAGCTCGGCGAAGAGGTTGCCCTCCTGGCTGAAGGCGGATGACTGCGTGAGGACGTCGAGTCGGAAGTCGCGTCGCTGGTATCGGCCCTTGCCGAGGTAGCCCCACTCGGCGAACACGATCGCCTCGCCCGAGGTGGTCCGCATCGTCAGCGCGTCTCCGTGGATGAGGTTCTGCGACAAGACGTACGCGGCTGCGCAGTACAGGTCATCATCCTGATCGAGCGACAGGTACTCGGCGAAGATCTCGAGAAGGTTGTCGCGGCACTCGGCGATGTTGTCCTCGAGCAGCTCGATCCCGTAGATGCACATGAGCCCGAGCAGGGCGTAGTGGCGCTTCTCGAACTCGGACTTGCCGAACTTCAGCTCGACCGCTGCGAGCTTGCGTCGCAAGACGCGGACTAGGAAGTTCCCGCTCCCACACGCCGGCTCCAAGAAGCGCGAGTCGATCCGCTCGGTCTCCTCCTTGACCAGATCGAGCATCGCTTCGACCATCCAGTCGGGTGTGAAGACCTCACCGTGGTCGGCGACGCGCTGCTTCGACTTCACCAGCTCGGCGGCATTCGCGCCGTTGCCGACCGTCGACGGCCGTTGCCGCGTCGTCACGTCGGCATCGTTTCGCTGGCCATCCGCCCAGTATGCGAGTTCGACCTGGCCTGTGCCGGGACTGACCGAAGGTCGCCAAAGCGCACGGTCAGACCATCCGTCCGGCTTCGTCGGCGAACGCAGGCACGCCGGCCCTCGCGAGACGAGCGAGTAGATCTGTCGGAGTGAGCGCCGGATCGCGCGTGTGCGCGGCCTGCTCACGGAGGACGTCGAGCACGACCCGAGGGGCGAGGTCGAGCTGGTCGAGGAGGAAGTCGTCCGGATCGACGGCCGCGATGTCGAGCGGTGCCAGCGCGTCGGCCGGGAAGTCGCGCAGGTTGGCAGTGACGATCGCGTCTGCCCGACCACGCATCGCCGCTGCGACGACGTGACGGTCGTCGGGGTCTGGCAGCGAGATCGTCGCCTCGAGCGGCTCCCATCCCTCGACGAGCGCATCCTCGAAGGTGTCGTTCATCGCGGCGAATCGCTTGGTCACCCGGTCGGGCTCCAGGTCAGGGTGGATCTCAAGGATGGCGTCGACCGCCTCGGCGAGGACGCGGTCGGACCAAAGCGGCCGGTAGAGCTCCCGCTCAGCGAGTCGCAGGAGCGTGTCGGCGAGCGTGATCGGGACAAGGACGCACGCGTCCAGGAACGCGGAGTACAGCGGCAAGGGTCACTCGCCGTCGGGGCGCGCTCGGCGTCGCCGTGCCGACTTCAGCGCGGTCGCGTAGTCGGCCGGCGATCCCTCGTAGAGGCCGAGCTCGCTCGCCTCTTCGGTCAGCTGGTTCAGCGTGGCGCGCCGCTCCTCGCGACGGCGGTTCTGGAAGTCGAGGAGGTCTTGCAGCCGCACGCGACGATGCCGGTTCGGCTTCTCGAACGGGATCGCCCCGTCCTCGAGCAGCTTCACAAGAGTCGGCCGACTCACCCCGAGGAAGTCTGCGGCCTCCTGCGTCGTGAGGAGCAGGCCCTGTGGTGCCACGAGGGTGGCCTTGCCTTGACGCATGACCTCGACCACATGTCGGAGGACTCGGTATACCTCGGCGGGCAGGGGAACCTGCTCGCCGTCCGGACCCAGCAGAAGGCCCGGCTCCGTGTGATGCTCGACGAAGCGCGCGAGGTCGAGGAGCTGGTCGAGGTCCTCCGGAGGGAAGACGAGCTCGTCCTCCCGGCTTCGCTCTGCCAGGGCATCGGTCATGGCCTGAGCGTACCTCTAAATCGAAAGAATCGAAAGCCCCGTTCGAGCTCGACTTCTACCGAAACTTCTACCGGACGGGTTGAAATCCGGTAGAAGCGCCTGGCACCGTCCAGCACGCCGATTCACAAACCCGCAGGTCAGCAGCACTTTTCACCATCGACCAGCATCGATCAAAACGCCTCGAATCGGAGTTCAAGTCCCCCCTCGCCCACTGACTGACTGACTGACGACCGACGACGTCGGCCGTCAGGCCGTGATCGTGACCCCGAGCGGGATGTCGCCGGGGTCGCCGTAGAAGAAGTGGTGGTCGACCGTGCTCGCGTTCGCGCTGTCGCTGAGGAACCACTCACCCGAGCGGTACACACCTGCGGTCTCGGTGCCGTTGAAGTCCCAGTCGCCGACGACCGGCACGTCGCCGAGGCGGAACCCGTTACCGAAGGCGAACGCCCGGTCGCCGACGCCGCTCACGGCACCGTCACGCAGGATCCACAGGTTGCCGCGCACGACGCCCGGCGAGTCGTGACCCGAGTTGTTCCAGTCGCCGGTGATCGGGTAGTCGCCGGGGTCGCCGTAGAAGAAGAACGCGTCGGCAGCACCGGTGTCGACGGTGTGGCGCCAGAACCACACGCCCTGGCGGAAGATGATCGGTTGGTCGTGGCCCGAGCCGTCGAAGTCGGCGCAGGCGGGGATGTCGCCGGGGTCGCCGAAGAAGAAGTCGAACTCGGGTGCGGAGCTGTCGTTGTTGTTGTTGGCGAACCATTCGCCGTTGCGGAACACCGTCGGCGTGGCGGCGCCGTCGCCGTCGAAGTCGCACATCAACGGCACGTCGCCGGGGTTGCCGTAGTCGAAGTCGGTGAACTGCAGCGGGTTGCCCGACGGATCGAGCGTCGACTCGAACCAGTGGCCGCGGCGGAAGACGCTCGGGCCGTTGCTGTGCGCCACGGCGCCGGCGGTGCCGGCCTCACCGGCGAGCACGACCATCGTCACGAGCACGGCCGATCCCAACATCCCCAGGAGTCGTCGCATGACCGCGGACGTTAGTCGTGGCGCCCGACGCGCCGAGGCCCCGGCGAACTGCCGGGGCCTCGGGACAGCTTGATGGGACGGTGATCAGTCGGTCGTCACGAGCGGGAAGTCGCCCGGGTTGCCGTAGGCGAAGACGTGGTCGAGCGTCGCGCCCGTCGGGCTGTCGGTCAGGAACCATGCACCGCCGCGAACGACACCCGCCGTGGCGACGCCGTCGAAGTTCCAGTCACCGACGATCGGGAAGTCACCGGCGGCAAGACCGTTGCCGAAGCCGAACACCGTGTCGCCGTAGCCGCTCGTGTCGGAGTCACGCAGGATCCACAGGCCGCCGCGCACGATGCCCGGCGAGTCGTGGCCGCTGTTGGTCCAGTCGCCGACGACCGGGAAGTCGCCGGGATCGCCGTACACGAAGTAGTGGTCGGCGAAGCCGCTCGAGACGCTGTTGCGGTAGAACCACACCCCGTTGCGGAACACGCCCGGGCTGTCGTGACCGCTGCTGTTGAAGTCACCACAGAACGGGATGTCACCGGCTTGCCCGAAGAAGAAGGTGTGCTCGGGCGCCGAGCTGTCCATCTGGTCGTTCGCAAACCACTGGCCGTTGCGGAACACCGTCGGCGTGGCCGTGCCGTTCCCGTCGAAGTCGCACATCAACGGGAAGTCGGTGGAGTTCCCGTACGCGAATGCGGCCGCGTTGGTGACCCCGCTGTCCTGCTGGTTGATGTTGGTGATGAACGCCGAGAACCATTGCCCGTTGCGGAACACCGCGGGGTCCTGCCGGCCCGCCTGCGCGCCCGCGGGCGCGGAGAACCCGGTCAACAGGATCGTGGCACCCAGGATGCCTGCGCACACCAGGCCGAACACTCGTCGTGTCATGCCGCTCTCCTCTGTCGCTCGTTCCCCTCGCGGGCGGACACTAACGGTCGGGACGGCGGCCCGCCCGAAAAGTCGGAAACGCGCAAGAAGGGCCGGGGCGCGAAGAGGCCCCGGCGAGTGCCGGGGCCTCTCCGTCGAACCGGTGTGCGCTGAACGGTCAGAGGGCCGTCCAGGCGAGCGGGAAGTCGCCCGGGTTGCCGTAGGAGAAGACGTGGTCGAGCGTGCTGCCGTCCGGTGAGTCCGTCAGGAACCACGCCGTGTTGCGGACCACGCCGGCCGTGTCGACGCCGTTGTTGTTCCAGTCGCCGACGATCGGGAAGTCACCCGCCGCCGGACCGTTGCCGAACCCGAAGACCCTGTCGCCGTACCCGGAACTGTCGGAGTCGCGCAGGATCCACAGGCTGCCGCGCACGACGCCGGGCGAGTCGAAGCCGCTGTTCGTCCAGTCGCCCACCACCGGGAAGTCACCCGGGTCGCCGTACACCAAGAGGTGCTGGGCGAAACCGCTCGTCGGGGTCTCGCGGTAGAACCACACGCCGTTGCGGAAGATGATCGGCTGGTCGGCCTGGCCCGATCCCGTGAAGTGACCGCACAGCGGGAAGTCGCCGGTGTCGCCGAAGAAGAACGAGCCGTCGGCCACGCCGTCGTTGTTGTTGTCGAAGAACCACTGGCCGTTGCGGAAGACCGCCGGGGTCCGCGTGCCGTTCCCGTCGAAGTCGCACATCAGCGGGAAGTCGGTGCTGTTTCCGAACGCGAGCGACGAGTCCGTGAACGCCGCGGCAGCCGGCGGACTACCCGAGTCCTCGAAGATGCCGAAGAACCACGTGCCCTTGCGGAACACGGCGGGCTCGTTGCTGTGCGTGCCGTTGATCGTGAGGGCGCCCGCCGTACCGATCGAACCGACCAGGAACGCGCTCGTCGCCAGCACCGCCGTGCAGACGAGCCCCAGCAGTCTCGTTCTCATGTTGTCCCCTTTTGTCGGGTCCGCGCGGGTGCGGACCCT
>Ga0070741_10004586_pt1 | contig 32087 bp, 32 predicted proteins | sample Coa_R1_4_FD_66440 | JGI IMG/M metagenome (GOLD analysis project Ga0070741, IMG submission 66440) | Surface soil microbial communities from Centralia Pennsylvania, which are recovering from an underground coalmine fire - Coalmine... | ecosystem: Environmental > Terrestrial > Soil > Unclassified ... | reverse complement strand
TCGAGCGCATCGCCATGCTGCGCCACGGCCTGCCCGACCTGCGCGCGTTCTGGGAGAACGACCTCCGCGTCCTGGAGCAGTTCTGATGAAGGTCCCGGTGAGCTGGCTCCGGGAGTACGTCGAGCTGACGCTGCCCGTCGACGAGCTCGCGCGGCGGCTCGTGTTCACGAGCTGCGAGGTCGACCGGATCGTCACGCGCGGCGTCCCGGACACGAACGGCAACCTCGGCCGCTTCCGCGTCGGACGCGTGCTCGAGGCGGAGAAGCACCCGAACGCCGACCGCCTGCAGCTCTGCAAGGTCGACGTGGGGGAGGGCGACGCGCGCCAGATCGTCTGCGGAGCATGGAACTTCGGCGCCGGCGCGACCGTGGCCGTCGCGCTTCCCGGCGCGACGATCGCGAACGGCCTCGAGCTCGAGCAGCGGAAGGTGCGCGGCGAGCTCTCGGACGGGATGATCCTGGCCGAGGACGAGATCGACCTCGGCACCGACCACACGGGGATCATGCTTCTCGATCCCGGGCTCGCGCCCGGAACGCCGCTCGCAGACGTCCTGCCCCTCACCGAAACCGTGCTCGAGATCGAGACCGGCTACAACCGGCCCGACCTGACGTGCGTGTACGGGATTGCGCGCGAGGTCTCGGCGCTCCTCGACGTCGACCTCGCCCCGCCGCCCGGCCGCGAGCCCGAGCGGGCCGGAGACGAGCCGGTCGACATCCGCATCGACGACCTCGAGCGCTGCCCGCGCTACATCGGGCGGCTGTTCCGCTCCGTCCGGGTCGGCGAGTCGCCCGCCTGGATGAAGGCACGGCTGCTCGGTGCGGGCATGCGGCCGATCTCGAACGTCGTCGACGTGACCAACTACGTGATGCTCACCTTCGGGAGCCCCCTGCACGCGTTCGACCACGACAAGCTCGCGGAAGGCCGGATCGTCGTCCGGCGTGCGCGGCCCGGCGAGAAGATCCGGACGCTCGACGGCACCGAGCGCGACCTCACCGCCGAAGACCTCGTCATCGCCGACGCCGAACGCCCGGTCGCCGTCGCCGGGATCATGGGCGGCGAGGAGACGGAGGTCTCGGCCGAGACGACGAACGTCCTCCTCGAGGCGGCGAACTTCGAGCAGCTCGGCGTGCTGCTCTCCGGCGAGCGGCTGCGCGTCCGCTCGGAAGCCCAGACGCGCTGGGAGAAGGGCGTCGCGGCGGAGCTCGCCGAGACGGCGGCGGTCTACGCCACGCAGCTCCTCGTCGAGCTCTGCGGCGCGCAGTGGACCGGTACAGCCGACGTGAAAGCCGACTTCCCAGAGCGGCCGGTCCTCCGCCTTCAACCCGACCGAGCCGAGCGCGTCGTCGGGATCCCGATCTCCGAGGACGAGCAGCGGCAGCGGCTCACGCGGCTCGGCTTCGAGGTCTTCGAGGACTGGGACGTCCGAGCGCCCGCCTGGCGCGCCCGCGACGTGAAGCGCGAGATCGACCTGGTCGAAGAGGTCGCGCGCTTCCGGCTCGAGGAGGTACCGCCGGCCCTGCCAGAGCGAAAGGAGATGTACGGGCGGCTGACGCACGGGCAGCGGCTACGCCGCGCCGTCTCCGACTTCCTCGTCGGCGCAGGCTTCGTCGAGGCGTACACGTACTCCCTGCAGGCGGCCGATCCGGACCCGAGTGCGCTCGAGCTGCCTGTCCCGCTTTCCGCCGAGCAGCGCGTGCTCCGGACGACGCTCCTGCACGGGCTCGTGCGTGCCGCACGGCACAACGTCGACGCCGGCAACGGCGAGCTGGCGCTGTTCGAGGTCGCGCACGTCTACCTGCCGACAGCCGGTGCGCTTCCGGACGAGCCGTGGCGGCTGGGCGCGGTCGTGCCCGGCGGCTTCTTCCGCGCCAAGGGCGTCGTCGAGGAGATCTGCGGCCTGCTGAAGGAGGAGCCGCGGTTCGAGGCTGCGCCGCACCCGTTCATGGCCTCGCCGGCGTGCGCAACCGTCCAGGGCGGCTGGGTCGCGCAGCTCGACCCGAGACTGCTCGAGGGCGAGTGGTCCGCGTTCGAGCTCGACCTCGCCGAGCTCTTCGCCCAGGTGCCGGAGCGGATCCTCTACCAGGACGTGATCACGTACCCCGCGGTGAAGGAGGACCTCGCGTTCGTCGTCGACGAGGCTGTCCCGGCCGCCGAGCTCGTCGCTGCCGCGCGCGAGGCGGCGGGCCCGGAGCTCCGAGCGATGCGAGTGTTCGACGTCTACCGAGGGGAGCAGGTCGGCTCGGGCAAGAAGTCGATCGCCTTCGCGGTTGCCTTCCAGTCGCCCGAGCGCACGCTCTCGGACGAGGACGCGGCTGCCGTCCGTGGGCGGATCGTCGACGCCCTGCGCGAGCGCTTCGGCGCCGAGCTCCGCGCCTAGCCGGAACCGACGTTGTTCGGCCGGTTGAGCGCCAGCAGGGCGCCCGGCTCCGTGACGAGCGTCGCCCCGTTCCGCTTGAACACGCCGCCTCCGTTGAAGGCGGCCGCGTTCCCCACCAGAACCGCGCCGGGGTGCAGGACGACGGACGCGGTGCCGTAAGCGCCGTTCGCGGCGATCCCACCTCCCCACCAGGCACGGTTGCCGTCGTTCAGGGCGCCTGGGCGGGGCCCGATCGTAGTCGAGGCGACCGAGACCAGCGTCGCTCCGCCGCTCGGGTCGACGAAGCTGTCGATCCCGCCGCCGAGGCCGTTCCTCGCGACGTTGCCCGCGATCCGCGAGGAAGTGAGGGTGACGCTCGACGTGTAGCCGTGAAGGCCGTACGCGTCGATCCCGCCGCCCTGCCCGGCCCGGTTGCCGACGATCGTCGAATGGTCGACGACGAGCGGCGCGTCGCCGTAGTAGGCGTCGTTGCGGATCCCGCCCCCGCCGTCGGCTGCGAGGTTCCCGTAAACCGTCGAGCCGGTCACCGACAGCGTCATTCCCGGGCCCCCCGAATAGCCGATGCCGCCCCCGAACTCGGTCGACGAGTTGTTGCGAATCGTTGAACTTGTTATGGAGACGTCAGCCAGGCCGGCCCAGATGCCTCCGCCCGAGCGAAAGTCGGTCGTGCCGGTGACGGCGTTGCCGCTGACCGTCGAGGCGGCGAGCACCAGCGACCCGTCGAACGCCTCGATCCCGCCGCCGTGTGGCCCGGTCGTGTTGCCGCTGATCGTCGAGCCGATGACCGTCAGGTCGACGTCCTCGTCCGTGTCGATGCCGCCGCCGCCCTCGACCGACGTGTTGCTCACCAGGGTCGAGTCGGCGACGGTGACCTCGCTCTCGGCGGCGTGGATCGCGCCGCCCTGTTCGCCGGCGTGGTTGTCGACCAGTCGGCAGTGGTCGATCGTCAGCGTCGAGTCGGTCGCGGAGACGCCGCCGCCGTTGGCACCGCTCGGGTCGCCGGGATCGTCGACGCCGCTCCCGTTCCCGTGGGTGAGCGTGAGGTCGGAGAGTGTGACGACTGCGTCGTCGGCGATCAGCACGGAGCCGGTGCCTCCGCCGTCCATGGTCGCGCCGGCGTCGGCGCCGGTGAGGGCCAGGGTCACGCTCGACGCGGAGTAGTTGCCGGCGCAGGCTGCCGGCCCGTGGAGCGTGATCGAACCGCCTGCGTCGATCAGCGGCTGGAGGTTGGCCTCGTCGACCACAGCGCTGCCGGTGCAGGTGTAGCTCGCCGTCGGAGTGGATCCGGCGCCGGCGGCCGTTGCCGCGGCGGCGAGTGCCGCCGCGGCAACCAGTCCGATGCAGCGGGCGCCGGTCAGCCTCACCTGGCCGTCGTCGGCTGCTTCACGAGCTTGCCGGAAGCGCCGACCGCCCACCAGGCGCCCTCGACGCCTTCACCCTTCACGTCGCCGCGACGCCGGTCGCTCCCGAACGTGTAGAGGGCGAAGCCGTAGTAGGTGACCTGGTACCTGCCGTCGGGGCGGCGGATCACTCCCAGCTTCCTGGCGTTCAGCCCTGGGCCGGCCGTCGGTTTGGCGCCCTTCTTGATCAGGAGCGGAGGCCAGAACTTCAGGCACGGGCCGGTGCACTCGATCCTCTTCCCCTTCTCGAAGGTGAAGTGGTACAGGGTCAGGCCCTTCGGGCTGATGACGAGGCTCGCGTCCAGGGACGTGTTGTGGGACGAGCGCAGCTTCACCGTCTTCAGGACGGGCGGAGGCGGCGTGGGTGGAGGCGGAGGTGCGGGAGGCGGCGGCGGAGCGGGTGCCGGAGGCGGCGGCGGAGCAGGCGCAGGCGGCGGCGCCGGAGAGGGCGGAGGCGGCGGCGCCGGCGGCGGTGGCGGCCCCGGCGGGGGCGGGGGAGGAGGTGGTGGGGGCGGAGGAGGAGGTGGAGGAGGCGGCGGCGGCGGCGGAGGCTGTGGTGGCGGCGGGGGATTGGTCGGGTACGTGTACGAGGCGCTGATCTCGTGGTGTCCGGAGCTCGCAAGTCCGAACGACGAGCCGACTCCGAGCCCGAGCAGGACGATCGTCCCGCCGACGACGACAAGGAGCTTGTGCGACAACCGTGGACGCTTCCTCATCTGCCTCTTTCCTCCCTCGTGATCTACGCCGGTTGCGCCGTCCGACCCTCCCTACGCCGCAGACCGCGAGCCGGATTGCGACCCACCGCGGCTGAATACGATTCACGGGCTGTGCAACTCGACGGACAGCTCGGCAAGCGGGATCGTCTGCGCCTGATCGGCAGCCTCGTCACGCGTAAGCGGATCGGCACGCAGCTCGAGCTCCGCGACGCGCTGGCCGAAGCCGGCTGCCGCGTCACGCAGGCGACGATCTCGCGCGACATCCGCGAGCTCGGGCTCGAGAAGGGCAAGGACAACCTCGGTCGCCCGCGCTACGTCGCACCGCACCGGGCGCGTCGCGTCGACCCGCGCGAAAGCCTCGCCGCCGTTCTCGGGCAGTTCGCGCGCCGAGCGACGGCGGCGCAGAACATCGTCGTCGTCTCCTCGGAGCTTGGCACGGCGCCGGCGATCGGCCGCGCGATCGACCGCCTCGAGCACCGGTTGGTCGTCGGGACCGTCGCCGGCGACGACACCGTGCTCGTGATCGCGAAGACGGCCGCCGACGCCCGCTCGGTCGCGCGCGAGCTGGCCGCGATGATCCGCTAGCGCTTTCCGAAGAGGTCTTTGAAGGCGCGCTTGAACCGGCCCTCGCCGGTGTCGGCGTGCCAGGTCGTCTCGCGCGAGTCGCGGTAGGGCGGCAGGCTCTGCGCCTCCTCCGCGCTCAGGTCGGTTTCGATCCGGTCCGGCCAGATTCCCTTCACGCGCTCGGCGGCGACGTAGCCGTCGTGGCTGAAGCGCGAGTGCTTCACGACGAGCCCGTCGAAGATGTCGTGCTCCTCGTCGCCGGCGACTTCCTTGACCTTGCCGACCTCGCTGCCGTCCGCGGCGACGACGACCGCGTCCCGGTCGATCGCGATCCACGCGACCTGGGCCGGCCCGGTGTCCTCGGTGCTCACAGCGTCTTCCCGCCGACGATCCAGACGGGCCCCTGCGTGGCCACGTGCTGCGTGTCGGCGAGCGCGCGCAGCACCTCGACCGAGCCGTGGATTCCTGCCTCGTCGAGCCGGATCAGGCACCGCCGCGCCATCTGGGCCGAGACGCCGTAGCCGGCGTTCCGAGCGACGCGGAAGTCGAAGCCGACGTCCTTGTCCGGGCGCGACGGGTTGACCGGCGCGGCGAGCAGCGCGGCACGCGGGACGTCGTCGCTCGACGCGAGCGTCAATCTGCAGAGAAGGTCGCTCCAGTCCGCGGGCAAGGCTGCGAGGAGCGCGTCCCACTGGGCCCCGAGCAGCGGCCGGGCGGCGGGCTCCGCGGCGGCCGCTGCGGCCGTCCGGGCGAGCACGACCGTGCCCGTGATGCCCTCCTCGTCGAGGTTCGCGAGCAGGCGGCGCGCCGCGTCGGGACCGACGCCGCTCGTGCGCGAAACCGTGAAGCGGAGCTCTTCCTCGAAACGTCCGACGCCGAGCGGCCCGAGCAGGGTCGCGGCCCGCGAGCGTGACGAGCGGTCGGGGACGAGCAGGCGCAGGTCGGCGCTTCCCCAGCCACGCGGGAGCGCGCGCGAAATTCGGTCCCACTGGGACGCCAGACCCACAGGCGGAGCATAGACTGACCCCCGTGGCGAAGGTCGAGCCCAGGAAGCGGGGCGGTCTGTCCCAGGAGAAGCTGCGCGGTCTCTACCGCGAGATGCTGCTCATCCGCCGGTTCGAGGAGAAGGTCGAGGAACGCTTCCGCGCCGGGGAGCTTTCGGGCTTCCTGCACGTCGCGATCGGGCAGGAGGCGGTCGCCGTCGGCGTCTGCCAGTCCATGGCCGACGGGGACGTCTTCGCGTCGACGCACCGCGCCCACGCGCACGCGCTCGCGCGCGGCATGCACCCGAACGCGCTCATGGCCGAGCTCTACGGCAAGACCGAGGGGTGCTCCCACGGCTACGGCGGCTCGATGCACCTCTACGACGTGGAGATCGGCTTCCTCGGCGCAAACGCCGTCGTCGGCGGCGGCCTGCCGGCGATCACCGGCGCCGCCCTCGCGTTCAAGCTGCGGAAGGAGCCGCGCGTCGCCGTCGCGTTCTTCGGCGACGGCGCGACGAACATCGGGACGTTCCACGAGTCGCTGAACCTGGCCCAGCTCTGGGAGGTTCCGGCGGTCTACATCTGCGAGAACAATCACTACGCCGAGTCGACACCGGCCTCGCAGCAGCTTCCGATCAGCGACCTGGCCAAGCGCGCGGTCGCCTACGGGATGCACTCGATCACGGCCGAGGGGCAGGACGTGGAGGAGGTCATGCGTGCAGCCGGACGTGCCCTCGAGCACGCACGCTCGGGGAAGGGGCCGGTCTTCCTGCTCTTCGAGACCTACCGGCTCACGGGCCACTACGTCGGCGACCCGCAGGTCTATCGGCCGAAGGACGAGGTCAAGGACCTGCGCGAGCACCAGGATCCGCTCGACCGCGTCCGCGAGCGGCTCGAGCTCTCGGACGACGACTTCGAGGCGATCGAGCGCGAGGTCGAGGAGCTCGTCGAGGGCTCCGTCGAGTTCGCGAAGGCGGGCACCGACCCGAGGCCCGAGGACGCCCTCAAGAACATCTATGCCTGACGCACCTGACCGGTCGCCGCTCCTCGCCGGCGGAGCCGGCCTCCGCGCCGACCTCGCGCCGCTGACCGCACGTCGCTCTCCGGGGCCGTGTTCGCACACTGCCCCCTCCGGCGCAGCACGCCCAGCACCGCGTCAGGAGCGTCAGGGTGCCTGAACTCTCCTACCGCGAGGCCGTGCGCGACGCGCTTTCGCGCGCGATGCGCGAGGACGACGACGTCTTCATCATGGGCGAGGACATCGCCGAGATGGGCGGCTCCATGGCCGTGACGCAGGGGATGCTGGCCGAGTTCGGCCCGGAGCGCGTCCGGAACACGCCGATCTCCGAGATGGCGATCGTCGGCGCGGGCATCGGCGCGGCGATGCAGGGCATGCGGCCGGTCGTCGAGATCATGTACGAGGACTTCACGACCCTGGCGATGGAGCAGATCGTCAACCAGGCCGCGAAGCACCGGTACATGTCCGGCGGCCAGCTGAAGGTGCCGCTGACGATCCGCACGCAGGGCGGCGCAGGCTGGTCCCCGGGCGCGCAGCACGCGCAGCAGATCGAGGGGTGGTTCACGCACGTCCCGGGGCTGAAGGTCGTCTTCGCCTCGACGCCGACAGACGTGCGCGGCCTGCTCTGGTCGTCGATCTACGACGACAACACCGTGATGTTCTTCGAGCACCGGATCCTCTACCCGATCAAGGAGGAGGTCCCCGAGGAGCTCGAGCCGATCGAGATCGGCAAGGCGCGCGTGCACCGACAGGGCGAGGACGTGACCGTCGTCGCGACCGGCCGACTCGTGCACGAGGCGCTGAAGGCTGCCGAGGAGGCGGAGAAGGAAGGCGTCTCCGTCGAGGTCGTCGACCCGCGGACGCTGCTGCCGCTCGACGAGGAGACGATCGTCGAGTCGGTCAAGAAGACGAACCGCTGCGTCGTCGCGCACGAGGCGGTCGTCCGGATGGGGTTCGGCGCCGAGGTCGCCGCGATCGTCCAGCACCAGGCCTTCGACTGGCTCGACGCGCCGGTCGAGCGCGTCGGGTCGAAGTTCACGCCGATCCCGTTTGCGCCCGTGATGGAGCAGTTCGTCGTTCCGCACGCGTCCGACGTGCTCGCGGCCATTCGCGCGACTGTGGGGAGAAATGGCGGCTGAGGTCAAGGTCCCCCGGCTCGGGCAGGGCATGGAGTCGGGGACGATCGTCAAGTGGCTCAAGTCCGAGGGCGACGCCGTCAAGAAGGGCGAGCCGCTCTACGAGCTTGACACCGACAAGGTCACGCAGGAGGTCGAGGCCGAGGCCGCAGGCGTATTGCTGAAGATCGCGGTCGCCGAGGGCGAGGTGCCTGTCGGGACGACGATCGCGTTCATCGGGGAGCAAGGCGAGTCCGTTCCGGACGTGTCCGCGAACGGCAAGTCCGCGGCCGAGGCCGCCGCCGAGGAGCCCAAGACCGAGCTGCCCGCCGAGCCCGAGCCCGCCTCCGAGGCGCCTGCGCCCGCGCCGCGAAAGGAGGGCGAGCGAATCAAGGCCTCGCCGCTGGCGCGCCGGATAGCGCGCGAGCGCGGCGTCGACCTCGCGTCGATCGGCGGCACCGGGCCAGAGGGCCGGATCATCGCCGAGGACGTGGAGCGCGCCGCTTCCGGCCCAGCCGCGCCGCGCCCCGCTGCCGCGCCGGCCGGCGAGACAGAGAGCGTCCCGCTCACGAGCATCCGCAGGACGATCGCGCGCCGCCTGACCGACGCCTGGACGGTGCCCGTCTTCCAGCTGCAGGTATCCGCGGACATGGAGCGCGCGAACGCGCTCGTCGCCGGCGCCCGCGAGCTCCACCCCGACGTGAAGGTCAGCGTCACCGACCTGCTCACGAAGGTCTGCGCCTCGGCGCTCGTCCGGCACCCGGACGTGAACGTGTCCTTCACCGACGAGGCGCTGCTCAGACACCCGAGCGCGAACGTCGGGATCGCCGTCGCCGCGCCGCATGGGCTCGTCGTGCCGGTCGTGAAGAGCGCGGAGCGGCTGACGCTGGCGGAGATCGCCGCCGTCCGCGCCGACCTCGTCGACCGCGCCCGCGGCCAGAAGCTCCGCAGCGAGGACATGGGGGGCGGCACGTTCACGATCTCGAACCTCGGCATGTTCGGCGTCGAGGCGTTCGTCGCGGTCCTCAACCCTCCGCAGGCCGCGATCCTCGCGGTCGGCGCGACCGAAGACCGGGTTGTCGCGCGTGACGGTCAGCCGGTCGTCCGGCCGACGATGACGATGACGCTGACCGTCGACCACCGCGCCGTCGACGGAGCTCCAGCCGCAGATTTCCTCCGCACCGTGAAGGCGATGCTGGAGGAACCGGCCCTGGCGCTGTGATCCGCAGGGGCGGCCAGCAGGACGTCCCCTTCATGCGCGACATGCTGCGCCATGCCTACTACTGGCGCTGGGCGGACCCCGACCTCGAGGATCTCCCGGTCGGCCGCTACGTCGACCGCTGGGGGCGCGAGGGCGACACTGCGCTCGTGCTGATCGAGCGCTTCCGTCCGGTCGGCGCCGCCTGGTACCGGCTGTTCAAGGCCTCCGAGCCGGGCTACGGGTTCGTCGACGAGCAGACGCCGGAGCTGACGATCGCGGTCGTCCCGAGCTGCCGCGGCAAGGGCTACGGCGACCAGCTGCTGACGGCGCTGCTCGACCGCGCCCGCGCCGACGGCTACGAGCAGATCAGCCTGAGCGTGATGCCGGACAGCCCGGCCGTCCACCTGTACAGGCGGCACGGCTTCGAGACCGTGACGGAGCGCGGCGGCGCGTGCGTCATGGCGGCCGAGCTCCAGCCCGTCGCGGCCTGACGCTACGCCGGCTCGGCCAGCCGGGCGCGCGCGAGCTCGGCGCCCGTCGTGTTGCCCTTCTGCTCGTAGAGCGCGAGCGCGTTCTCGACCGACGCGACGGCGTCGTCTCGCCGTCCGGCAAGCGAGTGAACCTCCGCCGCGTCGAGCCGGCACGCAGCGCGGAGGTTGAGCGCATCCGTCGGGGCGAGAACGGCCTGGGCGGCCTCGATCGAGCTCTCCGCCGCGGCGAAGTCGCCGGCACGCGCCGCGAGCTTCGCCTCGACGGCCCGCCACAGCCACTCGGTCGCCACGTCGTCGCTCGTCGAGCCGGACCGTGCCTCGCGGGCGCAGTCCGCTGCCTCGTCGAACCTGCCCTGCCGGTAGAGCACGTCCGCGAGCGCAGCCGTCCGCGTGGCGAGATAGTCGCGTTCTCCGAAGTCGCGGAGCCGGCGACGGCTCTCCTCGAGAAGCTCCCTGGCCTTCGGGAGGTCGCCGGCCATGACCTCGATCTGGCTCTGAACGGAGCCGACCAGGAGCTCGGCGCCGAACCGCTGCCCGAGCTCCGTGAAGATCGCACACGCGCGTGCCACATGCTCCCGGGCGCCGCCGAAGTCGCCTTGCATCGCAATCAGGAAGGCGATCTGCGGCAGGACGTTTGCCTGGCCGTTGAGGTCTGCGTCTCCGAGCAGCGCTCGGATCGTGGAGAGAGCCTCGGGCACGGGCATCGGACCGCTCACGAGCTCCGCCGACAGCGTCCCCAGGCAGGCCGCGGCGGGCCAGCCCGCTCGCCGGTAGTGGAAGAGGGCCCGCCGGGCTGCCACCTCGGCCTCGGCGAAGCGGTGCCGGTAGGCGCCGTGCACCGTCGCGACGTTGATCCAGGCACGTCCGAGCGCCCGGTCGTCGCCGTGCTCCTCGAAGACGGGGACCGCCTCCAGCGCCCATGCGAGAAGGGCGTCGGTTCCCACCGACTCGTCCACCGAGACCAGCGTGTTCAGCCGATCGAGCTCCGCTCGCACCGCGTGCCGCCGGTCGCCGGCCGCGAGGGCGGCCTCGCGGGCCTCGACCAGCACCTTTTCGGAAGCTGCGAATGCGCCGAGCGTTCGAAGCGCGCCGCCGAGCTCGCATGCGAGCTCGAGCCGTTGGGGCTCACGCTCCGGGAGCAGCGTGACGGCGCGCCGCAGGAGATCCGCTGCCGTGGTGGCGTCGCCGCGCTTCCAGGCTCGGATCCCGGCCGCGCCGAGCCGCCGTCCGGCCTCCGCCGCCAGGGATGCGTCGGCTGACCCGAGCTCTTCCAGGTAGCCCGCCGCCTGCTCGAGGTGGAAGCCGATCAGCTCGTCCAGCGGCGCCGGCCGGTCGGCGAGCCAGTCGGCGTGGCGGCGGTGGAGCTCGGCGCGCTCCGCCTTCGGCGTCCCTGCGTAGACGACGTCGCGGACGAGCACGTGGTGGAAGCGGTATTGCGTCCCCGCCCGGTGGACGAAGCCGCCCTTCTCGAGCGCGGGCAGCGCCTCGACCGACCCGAGTGCGGCCAGCGCAGACGGCGCGAACCGCCTTCCGATCACGGCCGCCCGTTGCGCCACGGCACGCTCCCCCGGCGCGAGGCGGTTGACGCGGCTCGAGAGCAGCGCCTCGATCGACGCCGGCACCGTGTCGAGCGCCTCGGGGCCGGCCTCGTCGACCGAGGCACGAAGCTGCTCGACGTAGAGGGGGTTCCCTTCGGCGATCTCGACGATCCGGTCGCCGTGCTGGTCGCCCCCGGCAAGCTTGCGCGCGTGCTCGTCGGCGAGCGGCTCGAGCACGAGCGACGGCCCGACCTCCCTCCAGCCCACGCGCTCGGCGAGCAGGTCGGGCCGGGACAGGCAGAGCGCGAGGATCGAGCCTTCCGCCCGCGCGCCGAGGTACTCGATGAGGTCGAGCAAGGTCGGCTCGGCCCAGTGGACGTCCTCGAACAGGAGCAGCAGCGGCCGCTCGGCAGCGAGGTCCTCGAACCGCCGCCTCGCCGCGAGGAAGACCTCTCCGGTCGACCCCGCTGCCTCGAACAGCTCGTCGAAGCCCTCGCCGATCATCTCCCGCAGCGGCAGGAACGTCGCGCCGTCGCCGTAGGAGACGCAACGGCCGACGAGCACCGTCGCCTCGTCGCGAACCTCGGCCACGAGCTCCCGCGCAAGCCGCGTCTTGCCCATGCCTGCCTCGCCGAAACCGGTGAAGACGACGCAGCGCCGCTCGTCGCGGGCGCGCGCGAACGCCGACCGGAGCGCCGCGAGCTCCGCTTCGCGGTCGACGAGCGGGCGCCGCAGCAGTCGCGCGACGCCGTCAGCACCCTCGATCAGGCCCTCGACGCGAAATGCGTCTCCGATTCGTCGGCCGCGGACTGCGTCGCGGACGAGCCGCAGCGTCGTCGCGGAAACGGTGACGTGGCCGGGCTCGGCCGCCTGCTCGAGCCGGCGTGCCGCGGTCACCGGCGCTCCCGTCACGACCTCGCCGCGCACGAACACCTCGCCGGTCGACACGCCCACGCGCAGGTCGGCGAGCTCCACGCCGGCGCGAACGGCGCGTAACGCGTCGTCCTCGTTCGCCTCCGTCGCGCCGAAGACCGCCATCGCCGCATCTCCGAGGAAGGTCGTGCGGCCGCCGTGGCGCGCGGCAGCGGCGCGCACGCGTTCGAGCCATGCGGCGGCGACCTCCGGATCGCCCTCGGGCCCGCGCGCGAACAGCACAGTGACCGTCCGCCGAGAGGGCTGGGCGTCGGGCTGCGCGGCGGTGCCGAGCGTCGTGTCGTGCCGCAGAATCGCATGCTCGAGCTCCCGGAGCTGCGGCCCGGGCTCGAGGCCGAGCTCGTCGTTCAGCACGCGCCGCGCCGCGTGGTACGCCTCGAGCGCCTCGGCCTGGCGGCCCGCACGGTAGAGCGCGAGCATGAGCTGGCAGCGCAGCCGCTCGTCGAACGGGTGCTGCTGGATCAGCGAATCGAGCACCGGGACGAGATCGACCTGCCGGCCGAGCTCGAGCTCGGCGTCGATCAGATCTGCCGTGGCGGCCAGCCTGAGCTCCTCGAGCCGAGCGATCTCGGCGGCCGCGAACGGCTCGTAGACGAGGTCGGCGAGCGGCGGCCCCCGCCAGAGCCCGAGTGCCTCCCGCAGCTTCTCTGCCCGCGGCTCGGCGCCCGCGACCGACCGCGCCTCGGCGACCAGCCGCTCGAACCGCGCCGCGTCGATCGCGTCGGGCGAGACGTCGAGCAGGTACCCGGCGTCCCGCGTGACCAGCACACCGTCGCCGAGCACCTTGCGGAGCAGCGAGACGTAGTTCTGGAGGGCATCCCGGGCCGTGCGGGGCGGGCTCTCTCCCCAGAGGTCCTCGATCAGCCGGTCGCTCGAAACCGGCTCTCCTGCGTGGAGAAGGAGTGCCGTGAGGAGCGCGCGGTGCTTGCGTCTAGGCAGCGCAACCGCGCGCCCGCCCTCGACCGCTTCGAGCGGGCCCAGGATCCGAAACTCCATGTGACGGTTGTTTCTTAACACGGCCGAGGCTCGCCGCCAAGCGGAAAACCCCGTATTGGCGCCGTGTTACCGGGCCGCGACACGCTGCGGCTGCGCGGTGGCGAAGGCTTCGCCGACGACCGCCGGCGAAACGAACGGGGCCGCTTCCGGGCGGCCCCTTCGTATTACCGGCGCATTAGCCCGGGGCTGCACCCTCACCGTGTGGGCAGGCCAGGTAACGAAGGAAGGAGTCGTGAGATGAAGGGGCGAAGCATCACGATCGTCGTCTCTGCGGTCGCGCTCACGGGCATGCTGACCGCAACGGCGCTCGCCTCGACGGTCGCCGTCTCGAAGCCCTCGCTGGCGGTGGCCATCAGCGGGAAAGGGAAGGTGACGAGCAGTCCGGGCGGAATCTCCTGTCCGGGCAAGTGCCGCGTCAGCTTCCAGAAGGGCGCAGGGGTGAAGCTGACGGCGCACCCGGCCAAGGGATGGAAGCTGTCGCACTGGTCGGGCGCGTGTAAGGGCGCAGCGGCGTGCAGCGTCAAGCTGACGTCGTCGAAGTCGGTGACGGCCGTCTTCAAGCGGGTGGTCAAGGCACAGCCTCCGCCGCCTCCGCCGAGCAACCCGCCACCGCCGCCGACCAACCCGCCGCCTCCGCCCCCGCCCGTCCGCCCGGCCACGTACGCCGGCACGACGTCGCAGGGGAAGGCGCTGACGTTCGACGTCTCGGCCGACGGGACGACGGTCTCGAACATCAACACCACGATCGACCTGAACTGCACCGAGGTGCAGGGGTTCACGGTGACGTTGCCGCTGCAGTCGTCCGGCACGTTCCCGATCAACTCCGACCTCACGTTCGACGCCACCGAGCACGACGTGGCGTCTGACGGGACGACGCTCGACATCACGTTCCACGGCCAGATGACGGCGACCGCCGGCGGCTCGGGAACGCTCCGTGTCGACGTGTCGAACATCCCCAACGTGCCCGGCATCTGCTCGACCGGCGACACGACCTGGACGGCGTCCTAGGGACGCAGTAGACCTACGGGTGGCGGCTCGCTCGGGCCGCCACCCGTGGCGAAGGGGGACACCGATCCGGCCTGGTCGCCGGACGGCGGCTCGATCTCGTTCGTCCGCCGTCGGCAGGGCGCCTCGGTGGGCGACATCTGGGTGATGAACCCGACTGGTGGCGGAGGGGGAGGGTGCGGCTGCCCGCACCCCGAGATGCAGGGTCGCCACACTGCCTGTGGAGCCGCGGCACGCAATCCTCAGTCCATGTCCGCTCCCAAGCGAAAGCTCATCGCACTGATCGCAGCCGCGGCCCCGGTCGTCGCCGCGATCCTCGTCGCCATGCAGGCCAGCGGCCACAGCGGGTGACACCCGGCACGCCGGCACGGCGCGGCTAGGATCGAGCCGCAACCAAGCGACTTCGGGAGAGGGACATGGACTGTGACGTTGCCGTCCTCGGCGGCGGGCCGGGCGGGTACACGGCCGCGATCCGCGCGGCGCAGCTCGGCGCCAAGGCGGTCTGCATCGAGAAGGAACCGGAGCTCGGCGGTACCTGCCTCCGCGTGGGCTGCATCCCCACCAAGGCCTGGGTGCAGACCGCGTACGCCCTCCACGAGGCCGGCGAGAACTTCGGCAAGTTCGGCGTCCAGGTCGGCGAGCCGAAGCTCGACATGGGCACGGCAAACGAGTGGAAGGCCGGCGTCGTCAAGCAGATGACCTCCGGCGTCGCGTCCCTCTTCAAGGCGAACGGCGTCGAGTGGGTCAAGGGCACGGGCCGCTTCAAGGACGCGAACACGATCGCGGTCGAGGGCGGCGAGGACGTGACCTTCAAGAGCGCGATCGTCGCCACCGGCTCGTTCCCGCTGCGGCCGCCGATCCCGGGGCTCGACTCGCCGAAGTGCGTCGACTCGACCGGACTACTCGCGCAGGAGCAGGTGCCCGCGCGCCTCGTCGTCCTCGGGGGCGGGATCATCGGCTGCGAGTTCGCCTCGATCTTCCAGCGCTTCGGCTCCGAGGTGACGATCATCGAGATGCTGCCGACGCTGATCCCGCAGGAGGACGAGGACGCGACGAAGGAGCTCGCGAAGCAGTTCAAGCGGCGGAACATCCGGATGGAGCTCGGCAAGCAGTGCACGCAGGTCGACGACCACGGCTCGCACCTCACCGTCCACTTCGGAGAGGGCGAGACGGTCGACGCGGACCTGATGCTCGTCTCCGTCGGCCGCGGGCCGCTCGTGGAAGGGCTCGGCCTCGAGGAGATCGGCGTCCGGCTCGACAAGCGGAAGGGCATTGCCGCCGACGAGCACCGCCGCACCACCGTCCCGCACATCTACGCGGTCGGGGATTGCGCCGGCTACTGGCAGCTCGCCCATACGGCCTTCCGCGAGGGCGAGGTGGCGGCGGAGAACGCGATGGGCCACGAGGCCGTCGTCGGCGACCGCGCCGTGCCGCGCCCGATCTACACGCATCCGGAGATCGCCGGGGTCGGGCTGACGGAGGCCGCGGCGCGCGAGCAGTACGGCGACGCCGTCGCCACCGGGATGTTCCCCTGGGTCGCGAACGCGCGCGCCGTGATGCAGGCGGAGACCGTCGGCTGGGTCAAGTCGATCCACGAGACGCGCTACGGCGAACTGCTCGGCCTCGTCATCGTCGGCCCGCACGCGACCGACCTGATCGAGGCAGGCGTCGTCGCGCTCGACGCCGAGGCCACGGTCGAGACCGTCGCCGACGGCATGACCGCTCACCCGACCCTGTCCGAAGGAATCAAGGAGGCCGGCCTCGTCGCTCTCGGCCGCGCCATCCACCTCCCGCCAAAACGACGCGCCGCAGCACCTGCCTAAGCGCGGGAGCCGCGGGCACGTTAGCCTCGCATCGACGAAAGGAGTCTCCATGAAGTTCTTCAACAAGAAAGTCGGCTTTTTCGCCGCGATCCTCGGCGTTCTCTTCTTCTGGCGGAAGAAGAAGGCGTCCGGGGGCAGCGAGTCGACCTCCTAGACCCGGAGGAATCGAGCAGCACGCTGTTTGCCCGGCGGCTTGACAGCCGGCGGGTCGAGACTCACTGTCGTAAGAGGCTCTCCACTGAACGACTTCCCTGTAGAAACGGGGCCGGCTTCGGGCTGGCCGACGACTCGTGACGAGTTGATCCAGGCGCAGGAGGCGCTCGCTGCCGCTGCGTGGACCCCCTGGCGGCCGGTGGGCCGGTTCGGCGTCGGCGCCTGCTACTCGTGCTTCGCCCAGGCCGGGCCGGGGCAGGGCCGCCCCGACGACACGGGCTGGGCGGCGGCCGCTTACGGCGACGAGATCTTCGTGACGAGCGCCGTCAGCCCGGAAGGCTACGAGTCGGGGCTGCTGGCGTTGCGGGAGGGGCCGCTGCTCGAAGCCGCCGTGCGCGGGCTCCCCGCGGCGCCCGACGTGCTGCTCGTCGACGCCACCGGCCGCGACCACCCGCGCCGGGCCGGGCTCGCGCTCCAGCTCGGGGCCGTTCTCGGCCTCCCGTCGGTGGGCCTGACCGACCGGCCGCTGCTCGCCCGGGGCGAGGATCCGGAGGACGAGCGCGGGGCCGCATCGCCGCTCGAGATCGACGGCGAGCGCGTCGGCTACCTGCTGCGGACGAAGCCCGGCACGCGACCGATCTGCGTGCACGCGGCGTGGCGGACGATGCCGGAGACGGCGCTCGAGGTCGTCCTCTCGGTCACGGGCTCGATGCGGACGCCCGAGCCGCTCAGAGCCGCGCGCACCGCCGCCCGCGCCGCGCGCGCCCGCGACCTGCGCGGCTGAGCCGGTCCTCGGGCACCGCCGACGCGGGTGCGACAATGGTCCGCCCGTGGCCGCCCCCTACGTCCATCTGCACGTCCATTCCGAGTACTCGATCCTCGACGGCGCCTGCCGCATCCCGGAGCTCGCGGCCCGCGCGGCCGAGCTCGAGATGCCGGCAGTCGCGCTCACCGACCACGGCTCGCTGGCCGGCGTCGTGGAGCTCTACCGGGAGGCGCGCGGCCAGGGAGTGAAGCCGATCGCGGGCTGCGAGGTCTACCTCGCGGACGACCGTCGTGCCCAGGCGAAGGGCTACGCGCACCTGACCTTGCTGGCGGAGTCGAACGAGGGCTACGCGAACCTGATCAAGCTCTCCTCGCTCGGCTACCTCGAGGGCTACTACTACAAGCCGCGCGTCGACTGGGAGCTGCTCGAGCGCCACGGGAAAGGCCTCGTGTGCCTCTCGGGCTGCCTCTCCGGCCGCGTCTCGCGCGCGCTCGAGGAGAACCGCCCTGCCGACGCCGCTGCCGACCTCGACCGGCTCGTACAGGTGTTCGGCCGCGACTCGACCTACGTCGAGATCCAGAACGCGGGCCTCGCGGAACAGGCGCGGATCAACCCGCTGCTCGCAAAGCTCGCCGCCGAAGCCGGCCTCCCTCTCGTCGCCACCGGCGACGTCCACTACCTCCGCCACGAGGACGCGCGCGCCCACGAGGCGCTGCTCTGCATCCAGTCCGGCGACTCGCTCAAGAACCCGAACCACTGGAAGTTCGACACCGACCAGTTCTACTTCAAGACCCCGGCCGAGATGGCCGTGGACTTCCCGGACCATCCCGAGGCGCTGGCCCGCACGCTCGAGATCGCGGAGCGCTGCTCGGTCGAGATCGAGCTCGACCGGATCCTGCTGCCGAAGTTCCCGCTTCCCGACGGCCGCGAAGCGTTCGAAGAGCTGGCCGCGCAGTGCGAGGCCGGCCTCGCCGTGCGCTACGGCAAGGAGACACCGGAGCTGCGCGAGCGCCTCCAGTTCGAGCTGAAGACGATCCGCGAGATGGGCTTCGCGGACTACTTCCTGATCGTCTCCGACTTCGTCAAGTTCGCGAAGCGGAACGGGATCACGGTCGGCCCGGGCCGCGGCTCGGCCGCCGGCAGCCTCGCCGCGTACTGCCTCGAGATCACCGACCTCGACCCGATGCGCTACGGGCTCCTGTTCGAGCGCTTCCTCAACCCGGCGCGCAAGGACCTGCCGGACATGGACATCGACTTCTCCGTCGCCGGGCGCGATCGCGTCATCAACTACGTCTCCGAGAAGTACGGCCGCGACCGGGTGGCGCAGATCATCACCTTCTCGACGATGATGGCCCGAGCCGCCGTCCGCGACGCCGGCCGGGTGCTCGAAGTCCCGTACGGCACCGTCGACCGGATCGCCAAGCTGATCCCGGAAGGCCCGAAGGTCTACCTCGACGAGTCGATGAAGCCGGGGCAGGAACTGAAAGCGGCGTACGATGCCGACCCGCTCGTCCGCGAGATCGTCGACCTCGCAACGCCGCTCGAAGGGCTCGTCCGCGCCGACTCGATCCATGCCGCGGGCGTCGTGATCGCCGACCGGCCGCTGACCGAGGTCGTCCCGCTGCAGCAGAAGGGCGAGGGGCAGGAGGTCGTCACGCAGCTCGGAATGCACGACGTGGTCGCGCTCGGGCTCCTGAAGATCGACTTCCTCGGGCTGCGGAACCTCGACGTGATCGACAAGGCGGTCGAGCTCGTCGGCGATCTCGACCTCGAGGCGGTGCCGCTCGACGACGCCGGGACCTACGAGATGCTTCGGCGCGGCGACGCGATCGGTGTCTTCCAGTTCGAGTCGTCGGGGATGCGCGAGGCGCTCCGACAGGTGAAGCCGACGAACTTCGACGACCTGGTCGCCCTCGTCGCCCTCTATCGGCCCGGCCCGATGCAGTACATCCCGGCCTACGCGCGGCGCAAGAACGGCCAGGAGGCGATCTCGTACATCGACCCGCGGCTCGAGCCGATCACGAGCGACTCGTTCGGGATCTGCATCTACCAGGAGCAGTACATGCGGATCGCCAAGGAGATCGCCGGCTTCTCGCCCGCCGAAGCCGAGACGTTGCGCTACGCGATCGGGAAGAAGGTGCACGAGCTGATGGCGTCGCTCGAAGGCAAGTTCCGCGAAGGCTGCACCGCGTCCGGCACTACGGAAGCAGTCACGCAGCAGCTCTGGAACGACATGCAGCAGTCGAAGGACTACTCGTTCAACAAGGCCCACGCGGCCTGCTACGCGCTGATCGCCTACCGCACGGCGTATCTCAAGGCGCACTACCCGGCGCAGTACATGGCCGCGCTGATCTCGTCCGTGATGAACACGAAGGACCGCGTGCCGTTCTACGTCAACGCGTGCCACGAGATGGGGATCGAGGTTCTGCCGCCCGACGTCAACCAGTCGCAGGTCGACTTCGCCGTGGTCGAGGGGAAGATCCGCTTCGGGCTGAACGCCGTCAAGAACGTCGGCGAGTCGGCGTGCCGCGCGATCGTCGGCGCGCGGGCAGACGGGCCGTTCGAGACGATCTGGGACTTCACCGACCGCGTCGACCCGCAGGTCGTGAACAAACGCGCGCTCGAGTCGCTCGTGAAGTGCGGGGCGCTCGACTCGACCGGCGCCTCGCGCCGGGGCATGTTCGACGTGCTGGAGAACGCGCTTTCCTGGGGAGGGCGACAGCAGGCCGACCGGCTCGCGGGTCAGTCCTCGATCTTCGACCTCGGCGGCGACGAGGGCGCGGCACCGCAGCAGGTGCACCATCCGCCGATCCCGCTCGAGGAGTACGAGAAGGGCGAGCTTCTTCGGCTGGAGAAGGAGACGCTCGGCCTCTACGTGTCCGAGCACCCGCTCGACGCCATCCGCGACCAGCTCCGCCGCCGGGTCGACATCCCGCTCGGCGAGCTCGAGCGCCGCCGCGACGGCGAGATCCTGACGATCGCCGGCATCGTCTCGACGCTGAAGCAGCTGACGACGAAGAAGGGCGACCCGATGGTGTTCGCGCGGCTCGACGACCTGACGGGGAGCGCCGAGGTCGTCGTGTTCAACTCGGTCTACGCCGCGTCGCGCGAGCTCCTCGAAGCCGACCGCATCCTCGTGGTCAAGGGCCGCGTCGACCACAAGCAGGAGGGCGAGACGAAGCTGATCGCGATCGAGGTCGCCGAGTTCGAGCTCACCCGGCCGCCCGAGGAGGTCCGGCTGAAGGTGGACGCGAGACGGGCGCCGGCGGGTCTCGTCCGGGACCTCTCGCACGTCGTCAAGGACTTCCCCGGCGAGGCGAAGGTCGTCCTCTCGCTCGAGACCTCGGACGGCCTGAAGACGCTCGAGCTCGGCCCGGGCTACCGCGTCGCCCCGGTGCCGGACTTCTACGCCGAGGTCAAGGCGCTGCTCGGCGAAGCCGCCGTCTCTTAACTCGCCGGCTCTTCCGGCTCGGTGTGCTCGCCGTGACGCTCGGTCGCCGCCTCGATCCGCTCCTCCGTCTCGCGAACCTCGTTCTCGCGCGCGACGCCCTGCTCGGCCAGCTCGACCGTGAGCTGCTCGCGGTCGCGGCGGAACGTCCGCAGCAGGTCTCGGAGCCCCACTAGTCGGCGAGCCCCTTGGCGCGCAGCTCCCCGATCGCCCGCTCCGACTTGTCCAGCCCGCCGAGCCCCATGCCTTCGAGGATCCGCGGCGCCTTCGTGAACTGGATGTCGCGGTACTCGACCACCTGCCAGTGGTTGCCCCAGGGGTCGACGAAGTCGTTGTCGCCGAGCATCCGGGCGCCCGCGTCGCGCGCTCGCTGAAGCGTCTCCTCGCGGCCCTCGACGACCAGGCCGATGTGCCGGTCCTCGTCGGGCGGCTGCGTCCGGCCTGCCGACAGCGCGATGAACTGGTCGCCGAGGTCGACGAACGCCATCGAGCCGGTGCGACCGCGCAATTCCACCTCGCCGAACAGCGCCTCGAAGAATCGAAGCGCGTCGTCGATCGAGTCCACCTCGACCGCAACGTGGTTGATGCCGACGGGGCGCGGCATGGAACCTGAGCCTAGCTCTCGTGTACTTGCTGCGGTGGTGGGCCGACCACCTCCGAATCACGCGTTCGTTTGGGCCTCGTTAGATCTCGGTGATCCCTCGTTCGGGGGACATCCGTTTGGGGGTCGCCGGACGAATGTAGGGAGACAACAATTGGAGGTACAGGTGTCCGCGACCGAAGTCCAAGAGCTCCAGGAGACCGAAGCCGAGCGCGTCGAGCGCTGGCGGGCTGAGGAGCTCGAGCGCGCGGGCTACGACCTGAGCGCCGCGGCCGTGCTCGCAGCGTCAGGCGGCGTCGACCTCCATCTCGCGATCGACCTGCTCTGCAAGGGCTGCCCGCAGGACACCGCGATGCAGATCCTCCTCTAGTAGCACGGGTGAAACGGCCGGTTTCCCCCGTGAGCCCCCTGCCCTAGGCATCCAGCCATGCGTTAGTGGCCGACGCCGGCCAAGCCGGCCCCGGCAGCCCGCGCGAAGCCTCCGTGCATCTGTCTTCGAGGCTTGCGCGGCACAATCGACCTGATGCTGGGTTCGATCCCTTCACCGTCGAGCGGAAACCTGCACCTCGGGCCGCTGACGATCCACATGTACGGCGTGATGCTGCTGCTCGGCATCGTCGCCGCGATCTGGCTGACCGGGTACCGCTGGACGCGGCGCGGCGGCGACTGGGATCTCGTCTTCCAGGCCGCGGTGTGGGGCGTCGCGGCGGGCGTCGTCGGCGCCCGGGCCTACCACGACGTCACGAGCTGGAACGAGGTGCCGCACACATGGTGGGGCCCGTTCGCGGTGTGGCAGGGCGGCCTCGGCATCTGGGGCGGAATCCTCTTCGGCGTCATCGCGGGCTGCATCGTGGTGCGCCGGGCCGGCGCGAGCGTGCTGCCGATGATGGACTGCGTCGCGCCCGCGCTCCTGCTCGCCCAGGCGATCGGCCGCTGGGGCAACTACTGGAACCAGGAACTGTTCGGCAAGCCGACGAGCCTTCCCTGGGGGCTCGAGATCGACGACCAGCACCTGCCGGCCGGCTACGCACCGGGGACGACCTTCCACCCGACGTTTCTGTACGAGTCGCTCTGGGACCTGGCCGGCGTCGGCGTCCTGCTCTGGCTCGGCAGCCGCTTCCGGGTCAGGCCCCCGGCGCTGTTCGCGCTCTACGTCGCGTGGTACACGTTCGGGCGCACGTTCGAGGAACTGCTCCGCATCGACCCGTCGCACCACTTCCTCGGCGAGCGGATCAACTTCTGGGTGTCGCTGCTCGTGTTCCTGACGGCGGCCGTGGCTTTCGTCTGGCTGCAGTTCCCGCGGCAGGAGAGGCGCGTCCGGGCGCAAAGCTAGGTTAGGCCGGTGCGCGCTCCCGAGCTCGATCTCGACCTCGACACCTTCGAGGGGCCCTTCGATCTGCTGCTGACGCTCGTGCTGCGCGAGGAGCTGGGTCTGGGCGAGGTCGCGGTCGCCGAGATCGTCCTCGCCTACATGGAGCGCCTTGCCGCGCTGGAGCGACTCGATCTCGAAGGCTGCGGAGAGTTCCTCGTCCTCGTCGCGTCGCTGCTCGAGCTCAAGGCGCGCGAGCTGTTCCCCGACGAGGACGTCGACATGTCGGAGCTGACGCCGGAGGAAGCGGCGGACGAGCTCGCGCGGAGACTGGAGGAGTACCGGCGGATCAAGCTCGCGGCTGCGTGGCTGATGGAGCGGCTCGAGACCGAGTCCGACCGCTACTTCCGTCTCGGGCCGGCGCCGTTGCAGCCGCAGCCGGAGAGGCCGCTGCCGACAGGCCGCGTGGGCGACCTGGCGTCGGCGATGCGCGCGCTCGCACAGGAGCCGCCGCAGGTCTCGCTCGCCCACATGGGCCTTCGCTTTCCGCCGATCGAACGTTTCCTCGACCGCTTCCGGGGGCTGTTGCACCGTCGAAGCGCATTCATGCTCGACCCCGAGCTGGAAGGGCTCTCCCGGCTCGAGCAGGCTGCGGCGTTCCTCGCGGTCCTCGAGCTCCGCAAGGGGAACGAGGTTCGCCTCGAGCAGCCGGCGCCGTTCGCCCCGATAAGGGTTTCCCGTCTCGACATCGAAAGGAGCACCGAGTGGAGAACCGCCCGTTCCGCCTGATCACGTCCGGCCCGCTGGAGGGGCTCGCCAGGACGCTCGAGGCCCTGCTCGTCGTCGCGTCCGGGCCGCTCAGCGTGGACGAGCTGGCGACGGCCGCGGACGACGACGAGGCGCGGGTCGAGTCGGCGCTCCACTTGCTCGCCGAGCGGTTCGCCGAGGGGCGGAGCGGAATCGTCCTCGAGCACGTGGCGGGCGGCTACGCCTTCCGCGCTGCGCGGACGGAGGCGGAGGCGTGTGCGCGGCTGGTCGAGAGGCCGGTCGAGCGAGGGCTTTCGCAGGCGGCTCTTGAGACGCTGGCTGTAGCGGCCTACCTCGGTCCTGTCTCCCGGCCCGACGTTGCGCGGCTGCGGGGCGTTGCCGCGGACACGGTCGTCGCCGGCCTCGTCGAGCGTGGCCTGCTGACCGAAGCGGGGCGTGAGCCCGGCGTAGGCGGCGCCGTCCGTTACCGGACGACCGAGCTGTTCGAGCGCGCCTTCGGGCTGGAAAGCCTCTCCGCGCTGCCGCGCCTGGACGACATCGGCGACGACGCCGAGCAGATCCGCGGGCGGCTCGAAGAGGTCGCTGCGCACCGCGGCGCCTGAGCCGGTCCCCTGTCGCTACGTTTGGGCGGTGGCTGTGGACGTCACCGATCAGACCTTCTACACCGACGTGGTCGAGCGCTCGCACGAGCTACCTGTCGTCGTCGACTTCTGGGCCGACTGGTGCGGCCCGTGCAAGGCGCTCGCGCCGGTGCTGGAGCGCGAGGCCGAGGCTCGCGAAGGCCAGGTGCTCCTGGCCAAGCTCGACGTCGACGCGAATCCGAACGTCGCCAACCACTACGGGATCAGCGGCATTCCGGCAGTGAAGGCGTTCCGGAACGGCCAGGTCGTGAGCGAGTTCGTCGGCGTGCGCTCGGCGCAGGGAGTGGCGAGCTTCCTCGACGAGCTGACGGGCCCGACCGCGGGCGAGCGGCTGCTCGACGAGCTGCGCGAGTCGGGCGAGGAGCCGGAGCTGGTCGCGGCGCTCGAGGCCGGCGATCACGAACGGGCGCTCCGGCAGTTGCTCGACGAGGTCCCCGGCGCCGACCCGGACCGCCGCGAGCGCCTGCGCGAGCTGATGGTCGCGATCTTCGGCGAGCTGGGCCAGGAGCACCCGCTGGCGACGGCCTATCGCCGCAAGCTCGCGAGCGCGCTCTACTGACGAGCTGTCGGATCGAGCCCTGTCCCGGCGGGCCACGCCCTTTCCGCCCGCCGCAGGTAGCCCAACCTCCTCCCCGCTGCGAGCATATCGAGGAAACCCGCACGAGTGGGTGACCTGACTGTGACTTTTTCCGCACAACCATGCGCCTGAACGCGTATCTCGCCCGCGCCGGCGTCGCGTCCCGGCGCAAGGCCGACGAGCTGATCAAGGCCGGCCGGGTCACGGTCAACGGCGAGCCCGGACAGCTGAATACGTTCGTCGAAAGCCGCGACCGGGTCGAGGTCGACGGCAAGCGGATCGCCAAGCAGCAGCTCGCCTATCTTCTGCTCCACAAGCCGGCGGGCACGGTGACCACGGCGCGCGACCCGCAGGGCCGACCCACGGTCGTCGAACTCGTCCCGCCCGAGCCCCGCGTCGTTCCGGTCGGCCGGCTCGACGCCGACACCACCGGCGCGTTGCTGCTGACAAACGACGGCGAGCTCGCGCACCGCCTCGCGCATCCTCGCTACGAGGTCGCCAAGGTCTACGTCGCGGACGTCGAAGGCGAGCCGACGGACGAGGCGCTGCGCGCGCTCGAGGACGGAGTCGAGCTGGACGACGGCCGCACCGCGCCCGCCCGCGTCAAGCGTCTGGCGCCGTCTCGCTTCGAGCTCACGCTCCACGAGGGACGGAAGCGCCAGGTCAGACGGATGTGCGAAGCCGTCGGCCACCCGGTCCGCCGCCTGCACCGAAGCCGATACGCCGGCCTGACGCTGCGCGGCCTCGTTCCCGGTGCGTGGCGCGAGCTCACCCTGGCCGAGGTCGAGCGCCTTCGCTCCGCTACTCGAACCAGGCCAGCGCGGCGACGATCGCGTACAGGCCGATGAGTGCGCAGCCCTCGAACGTGGCCGCTCTGCCGTCCCCGCCGATCGCCCAGACGGCGATCGCCGCGACGAGCAGCGCTCCGGTCAGCACCGGGTTCACGACGAAGGTGAGGCGGTGCGAGAAGGCCAGCGACGCCAGCACGAGCGCCGGGTAGAGGAACGCGGCGATCTGCGAGACCGAGTTCTTGATCACCGAGATGGCGAGATCCGCCTCGCCCTTCGCCGCGAGGGAGATGCCGACGAAGTTCTCGACCGCGTTGCCAGCGATGCCGACGATGACGAGGCCGGTGAACGCCTTCGAGATCCCGAGGCTGTGGACGGCGGAGTCGAGCTCGGAGACGAACCAGTCGGAGACGAATGCCGCGCCGACACCCGCAGCCGCCAACAGCAAGAGCGCCTGCGGCAGCGGGAGATGGTGCGGAGCCTCCTCGAGCGCCGGTTCGCTGACGGGCTCGCTGTGCAGGTAGCCCCAGAGCCAGACGGCGTAGATCGCGAGCAACACGACCGCCCCGACGATTGAGATCTCCACCGCGTGATGGCTCGCGCGGCCGCCTGCCTTGTCGGCGACGCCGAGCACCACGATTGCGAACACCGCCAGCAGGACGAGCACCGTCGTGTCGTTCGGCAGCCGCGGGTTGAAGCGCATGCAGCCGTCGGCGGCGCGGGCCGATCCGGCCACGATCGCCCCGCCGAGGACGAGCAGCCCGTTCGCGAACAGCGAGCCGAGAATCGAGGTCTGCGCGACGAGCGTCTCGCCGGCCGACAGAGCAAAGAGGACGACGAAGAGCTCCGGCAGGTTGCCGAGCGTCGACTGCATGAGGCCTGTCGCCGCCGGGCCGAACCGAGATCCGACGGATTCGGTGCCGAGCCCGACCAGCCAGGCGAGCCCGCCGAGGGCGACGGCGCAGACCACGAAGGTCGCTACCGGCTGGTCCGTCGAGTAGTGCAGCGCGCCGCCGATCGCCACCAGCACGGCCGTGCCGGCGATGAACGCGGCGCGCCTCACGTCAGGGCCTGGCGAAGCCCATCCGCTCGTACATCGCCTCGAGCGTCGGCGCCGAGACCTCCGCGGCCTTCTCCGCACCGACGTGCAGCAGCTGCTCGAGCTCGCCCGGGTCGGCGACCAGCTCCTCGTAGCGGAGCCGCACCGGCTCCAGGTACGCGATCACGGCCTCCGCGACGTCCGACTTGAACTGCCCGTATCCCTGGCCGTCGTACCGGGCTTCGATGTCGTCGGTCGAGCTCTCGGTTGAGACGGCCATGATGTCGATCAGGTTCGTGATGCCCGGCTTGTCGGGCGCGCGGCGCACGTCACGGCCGGAGTCGGTCACGGCGACCTTGAACTTGCGGCGGATCTCCTCCGGCGGGTCGGCGACGAACACCGTTCCCATCGGCGTGCCGCCGGTCGTCGACATCTTGTTCTCCGGCTCCTGGAGATCCATGATCCTGGCGCCGACCTCCGGATACCTGCCGTCCGGCAGCTTGAACGTCTCGCCGAAACGCTGGTTGAAGCGCGCGGCGATGTCGCGGGTGATCTCGAGATGCTGGCGCTGGTCGTCGCCGATCGGAACGAGGTCGGTCTGGTAGAGCAGGATGTCGCCGGCCATCAGGACGGGATACGTGAACAGCCCCGACGAGACGAACTCCTGCTTGTCGCCCTTGTCCTTGAACTGCGTCATCCGGCGCAACTCGCCGAAGCTCGCGACCGAGCCCAGCAGCCACGCCGCCTCGGCGTGCGCCTTCACATGGCTCTGGACGAAGGTCGTCGACCGCGCCGGGTCGAGCCCGCTCGCGAACAGCATCGCGGCGAGGTCGAGCGTCGATCGGCGCAGCTCGTCAGGGTCGTAGTCGACGGTGATCGAGTGCAGGTCGACGATGCAGAAGAACGCCTCGCCGAGGTCCTGCGTCGCCACGTACTGCCTGATCGCGCCGATGTAGTTGCCGAGGTGCTTCTGCCCGGTGGGCTGGATGCCGGAAAAGATCCGCATGCTGAGCTCCTTAAGTATCCGCTGAACAGGGTCTGGAACGCGGACGAGACGGAGCTAGTGGCGCACGCTCCCGCCTCGCCCGCGGCGCCACACCCAGCGTCCTGCTGCGTAGACGGGAGTCATCACTTCCAGTGTACTCGGCAAACCGGCCTCTAGACTGAAATCCGTGACACTCTCGCCACCAACCTGGTCGCCGTCGTCCTGGCGGGGGCATCCGGCGGCGCACCAGGTCGACTGGCCGGACGAGGATGCCGCCGAGGTTGCGCGCTCTCGGCTCAAGGCGATGCCGCCGCTCGTCTTCGCCGGCGAGGCGCGCCAGCTGAAGGCGGCGCTCGCCGAGGTCGCCGCGGGGCGCGCGTTCCTGCTCCAGGCGGGCGACTGCGCCGAGTCCTTCCACGACTTCTCGGCAATCACGATCCGCGAGAAGCTCAAGATCATGCTGCAGATGTCGGCCGTGATGATCTACGGCTCGACGACGCCGGTGGTGAAGGTCGGCCGCATCGCCGGGCAGTTCGCCAAGGCCCGAACGGTGCCGACCGAGAGCGTGAACGGCGCCGAGATCCCGTCCTTCCGCGGCCACATGGTGCACGACGACACGCCGACGGCCGAGGCGCGCACGCCGGACCCGGACCGCATGATCCAGGCCTACCACCAGGCGGCGGCAACGCTCAACCTCCTGCGCGCGTTCACCAAGGGCGGCTTCGCGGACCTGAACCGCGTCCACATGTGGAACCAGGAGTTCGTCTCCTCGTCTCCGGAAGGGCAGCGCTACGAGCGGATCGCAGCCGAGATCGAGCGGGCGCTGCGCTTCATGGCGGCGATCGGGATCGATCTCACCCTCGCGCAGTCTCTCCACCAGGTCGACGTCTGGACGAGCCACGAAGGGCTGCTGCTGGACTACGAGGAGGGCCTGACGCGGCGCGACTCGACGACCGGCGACTGGTACGACTGCTCGGCGCACATGCTCTGGATCGGGGAGCGGACGCGGCAGCTCGACGGCGCGCACGTCGAGTTCTTCTCGGGTGTCCTCAACCCCGTCGGCTGCAAGCTCGGCCCGACCACGACTCCCGAGGACGTCGTCGAGATCGCCGAGCGGCTGAACCCTGCGCGCGAGCCGGGCCGTCTCACGCTCATCTCGCGCATGGGCGCCGACCGCGTCCGCGAGCTGCTGCCGCCGCTCCTCCGCGCCGTCCGCGAGGCCGAGCAGCCAGTGGTCTGGGCCTGCGACCCGATGCACGCGAACGTTTTCAAGACGGCCGCGGGAATCAAGACGCGCCGCTTCGACGTGATCATGGACGAGATCGAGGGCTTCTTCGCGGCGTGCCGCGCGGAAGGCGTCTGGCCCGGCGGCGTCCACCTCGAGTTCACAGGCGACGCGGTCACGGAATGCCTCGGCGGCTCGGACACCGTGGTCGAGGAGGCGCTGTCGACGAACTACATGTCGCTCTGCGACCCGCGCCTGAACGCCCGGCAGTCGCTCGATCTCGCGTTCCACGTCGCCGAGCTGATGCGCGACGCCTGGCGGCCTCCCGCCGAGATGTGACGTGGCCGTCTCGCGGCTCGCGATCCTCGGCACCGGCCTGATCGGCGCCTCCATCGGCCTGGCCGCCAAACGGTCGGGCAGCACGCACGTCGTCGGCTACGACCCGGACGCGCAGATGCTCGAGACGGCGCTCGATCGGGAAGCGATCGACGAGGGCGCCGGATCGCCGGAAGAGGCGCTGGCCGGCGCTGATCTGGCGATCGTCGCGGCACCTGTTGCACAGCTCGCGGCCCAGGTGGCCGCGGCGCTCCAGGCCGCGCCCGAGTCGTGCACGGTCACCGACGTCGGGTCGACGAAGGAGTCGGTGTGCGCTGCCGCTGCCGGGTCGCCGCGATTCATCGGCGGGCACCCGGTCTGCGGGTCGGAGGCGCGGGGCGCCGACCACGCGAGCGCCAAGCTCTTCGACGGCGCGACCTGGTTCCTCGCGCCGCTCCCGGAGAGCGACCACGACCGCTACCGGCTCGTCCACGGCTTCGTCGCCGGGCTCGGCGCCACGCCTGTGGCGATCGACCCGCGCGCCCACGACCGGCTCGTCTCGCTCACCAGCCACCTGCCGCACGCGCTCGCGAACCTGCTCGTGAACCAGGCGGGGGCGACCCGCGTGGACGGGCACGAGCCGCTGGCCGCTGCGGGCGGGTCGCTCCGGGACATGACCCGCGTCGCCGGCGCGAACCCGCGGATCTGGGTCGACATCTTCCTCGACAACGCCGACGAGCTGCAGGCGGCGCTCGCCGACCATCGCCGACGGGTCGAGCAGCTCGAGACCGCGCTCGCCGCCGGCGACGCCGGCTTCCTCGCCCGCTGGATCGCCGAGGCCGCGGGTAACCGCCGCCGCATGCTCGCGCGCGAGTACGCGGAGCCGGGCGAGCTCCACCGCCTCCGCGTGCACATCCCCGACCGTCCGGGCGTGCTCGCCGGCATCACACAGGCACTCGGCGCGGAGCGGATCAACATCGAGGACTTCGAGCTGCACCATTTCTCGCCCGAGCGGGGCGGCGTGCTGACCATCCTCGTCACCGGCGAGAGCGAGGCGCGCCGGGCGTCCGATCTGCTCGAGGCGCAGGGCTACGGCGTCGTGATCGAGCCGGTGATGGGCGAGTAGTGCTCCTCGAGCTCGGCGTCTACAGGCTGTTCCGCAACGACCCGGTTCGTGTGTGGCGGTTCATGCGGCTCTGGCTCCCAGATCTGATCCGCGTGCTGGCGCCGAATGCCGGCTACGGCGTCCCCCGCATGCCTGCGACCGGGGGGTTCGTGCTCGCGGCGAATCACCTGAGCGCCCTCGACCCGCCCGCCATCGGCGTGTACTGCACGCGGTCGATCCGGTACATGACGAAGAAGGAGCTGCTCTCGATCCCGGTCGCGGGAGAGTTCCTGCGCATGACCGGGACGTTCGCCGTGCGACGCGGGGAAGGCGACCGCGATTCGCTTCGCGTCGCGCGCTGGCTCGTCCGAAACGGCCACCCGGTCGGCATGTTCATGGAGGGAACGAGGCAGAAGCTCGGCTATCCAGGCCCGGCGCACTCCGGCGCGGCGATGGTGGCGATGCAGGAAGGCGTGCCCGTGCTGCCCGTCGGAATCGACGCTTTCGGCTGGTCGCTTCGCAACCGGCGGCCGTTCGCCGTCGCCATCGGCGAGCCGATGGACCTGAGCGGGTTTCCGAGCAACGGCCGCGGCTACAAGGAGGCCGCCTCGCTCGTCGAGGCGGAGATGGTGCGCCTCTGGCGGCTGGCGGCGCTGGCCGTCGCAGACGGGCTGCCGGACAGGCTCAGGGACGGCACGCCACGCGACTCCGAGCCGCGGCTCCGGGACGTCGAGCGTCCGACCGGGCTGCCTCAGTGGCCGACCGAGTCCTGGGCCGAGGAGCCGCTGGGACCGCTCTACGAGGCGATCCTGTGACCGTGGTCGCGCCCGCGGTGAGCGTGCGCGGCGCCGTGGCGGTTCCGGGCGACAAGTCGATCTCCCACCGGGCCGTCCTGATCGGGTCGATCTGCGAGGGCGAGACCGTCGTGCGTGGGTTCGGCCGCTCGGAGGACACGATGAGCACCGTGAACGCAATGCGCGCGCTCGGCGTCGAGATCGAGGACGACGGCGCCGACACGCTGCGGATCCAGGGTGCCGGCCTGCGCGGCCTCCGCGCGCCGGACGGTCCGATCGACTGCGGCAATGCGGGCACGCTCGTGCGCCTCGTCGCCGGGATCCTCGCCGGCCAGGAGTGGCAGCAGTTCGAGCTGACCGGCGACGAGTCGCTCTCTTCGCGGCCGATGGGCCGGATCGCCGATCCGCTCGCGCAGATGGGGGCGGGCGTGGAGACCACGGACGGGCACCTGCCGCTCGGCATCGATGCGAGGCCGCTGCAAGGCATCGACTACGAGCTGCCGGTCGCGAGCGCGCAGGTGAAGTCCTGCGTGCTGCTCGCCGGGCTCTACGCGGACGGCGAGACCGTCGTGCGCGAGCCGGTGCCGACCCGCGACCACACCGAGCGCATGCTCCGCGCCGCGGGCGCGCGCGTTCGCACCTCGCCGGGCCGGGTCGCGGTCGAGCGCGCCGAGAGGCTCGAGCTGGGCGAGGTCGTTGTGCCCGGCGACATCTCGTCCGCGGCGCCGTTGCTCCTGGCCGCGACGCTGCTGCCCGGCTCCGAGCTGATCGTCACCGGCGTGGGCGTCAACCCGACCCGGACCGGCTTCCTAGACGTGCTCGAGCGGATGGGCGCGCGGATCGCGGTCTTCAACCGGCGCACGGCTGCCGGCGAGCCCGTCGCCGACGTCGAGATCACGCACGCGGAGCTCGTCGCCACCGAGGTGGAGCCCGAGGAGGTGCCTCGGCTCGTGGACGAGCTGCCGCTGTTCGTGCTCGCCGCCTCGATGGCCCACGGAGACAGCCGCGTCCGCGGCGCCGCCGAGCTGCGGGCGAAGGAGACGGACCGCATCGCCGCCGTGGCGACCGGGCTGAGGGCGCTCGGCGCGCACGTGACGGGCACGCCCGACGGCTTCCGGGTCCGCGGCGTTCCCGCCCGGCCGCGAGGCGGCCGGATGGGTTCGGCGGGCGACCACCGCATCGCGATGCTCGCGGCAGTCGCCGGCCTCGCGTCGCGCGACGGCGTGCGGATCGAGGGCGCCGAGTCGGTCGCTATATCCTTCCCCGGGTTTTTCGACCTACTCGACTCGTTGGCGCAGAGATGATCGTCGCAATCGACGGCCCGGCAGGGGCCGGCAAGAGCACCGTCGCCCGGATGCTGGCCGAGCGGCTCGGCTTCCGCTACCTGGACACGGGCGCGATGTACCGCGCCCT
>Ga0070741_10004585_pt1 | contig 32088 bp, 39 predicted proteins | sample Coa_R1_4_FD_66440 | JGI IMG/M metagenome (GOLD analysis project Ga0070741, IMG submission 66440) | Surface soil microbial communities from Centralia Pennsylvania, which are recovering from an underground coalmine fire - Coalmine... | ecosystem: Environmental > Terrestrial > Soil > Unclassified ... | reverse complement strand
CCGACAGCCCGCGACGGGTTCAGCCGGCGTGGCGTACGGCCGCGTGGGGCTTCGTCCGCTTCCACGAGGGCCGGGGGTCCGACGCACCGGGATACGAGACCGACGCGCTGCGGCGCTCGGTCGAGCTCATCGGCCGCACGTGGGGCCAGACCGCCGACGTCTTCGTGTACTTCAACAACGACACGGCGGGCTACGCGATCAGGGATGCGGTGACCTTCGCGGAGCTCGCCGCCGAGGCGGGCCTCAGGACGACGCGCGTGCCTTCAGCTGACGCCGCCTGAGCGCGGCGTCGGCATCTTCTGTCGTGACGTAGGGGCGGCGAAAGTTCCGCAGCGCGAAGCGGTCGCACGCCGTCTCGGCCGACGAACCGCGATGCAGGACTTCGTGGAGATACCAGTGCATCCACTCGTGGCAGTAGAGGAAGCGCAGCACGTCGCGGCGCGATCGGAAAAAGACGGTCTCCGACGCCCACGCGAACCTCATCGCCTGGCCGCGCTTGCGCCGCGCGGCGTATACGACGGGCTCCTTGAAGGCGCGAAACGGGACCGGCACCTGGAGCACGATCCGGCGCTCCTCGAACTCGCATCTGGCCGCCAGATGCGGGCTTGACCGGTAGCGAAGGGGCTTGACGACCACGGCGTAGTCGCACCTCGGCAGGCCGACGATCGCCTGGCGCGCTTCCTCGTCGGTGAGACCTTCCAGCTCCGAACGCGTGGCCATGGGAGCCCAAGGATAGGCGTCAGGCCGGGCCCGGTCAGCGCGTCGGCCGGCCCCCCGCGGAAGGCCCGTCTTCGACGACGTGCAGATGCGGCCGGGCGTCGAGGTACAGGTGCAGGCGAACCGATGTGCCTGTAGGCAGCGTGCGCACCTGGACGAGGTCGCACAGCTGGTTGGCCAGCCACAGCCCCCGCGCGTCGCGCGTGGCCGAACCCGGACGAGTGCGGTCGGCGAGCGGCTTGTCGAGGACTCCCGCGTCCGAGATCTCGCACAACAATCCCGAGGCGTCGCGCCACATCCGCATGCTCCCCGTTCCACCACCGTGCAGGATGGAGTTGCTGGCGACCTCGTTGATCGCCGTCACTAGCTCGGTTGCGCGCCGCGCGGACAGTCCGTTGCTCACCGCGAAGCCGGCCGCGTGCCGGCGCAGCGAGAGCAGTGAATCGGCGTCGAAAACGATGTGCCGGACATCGGCCGGCGGCTCGGGCAGCGGCGAGTCGAACCGCCCGCCGGACGCCTCGAGGCCGCGGTACAGCTCGCTGTGCGACGCGCTCATACCCTCGACCACGAACTCATGGCTGCGCCGCGCCTCCACGATGACTTCGGCGGGCAGGTTCTCCACGTCGTACGGGCAAAGAAGCAACCATGGCCGGCCCGTTCCGAAAGCGACGTTGAGCAGCGATTCGTGACGCTGGCATTCGACGAGCTCGTCGGCGGTGCGTCCCTTCCAGATCGGCTCTCCGATTCCACGAAAGTCCCGGCCGGACTGCCCATGCTGCCGCACGAAGTCCTGCCACGCGGGGATGATCCGCGCCGGGTTGGCGCCGACCTCCGCCATGTCGGCAAACATGACGCCGTCCGCGTCGCGGTCCAGCGCCGAGCGAAGCACGTCGATCTTCTGCGCCGACTCGACGACCAGGACCGCCTCACCTGCCGCTACGCCCTGCTTTATGAAAGGCACCGTGCCGCTGACGAACTCGGCCCATCCCGAATAGAACATCGCCTCGTGCCGAAATTTGTCCCCGGCCGGATGCGTCGCCATGCTCATGTCTTCTCCTCGCCGCAGTGACAGAGCTCGAAGGTGGGCAGGTCCGACCAGCCCGTGACCTTCATCACCGTTTCCAGCTGGTCGGGCAGGCCGTGCAGCAAGAGCCGGCGTCCTGGCGCGAGCGCGCCCGCCGCCTGCACGATGGCACGGATCCCGCTGATGTCGCAGAAGCTGAGCCGGCTCACGTCGAGGTGAGGATCGCCGACTACCGGAAACGCGAGCGCCAGCGACGCCCCGACGGCGTCGGAGTTCGCGATGTCGATCTCGCCCGCGAATCGAAGGCCATCGGGTTTCCTGGTCATGAGGATGACGAGGTGCCTGTCCGCGTAGACAGGGCCGCCGGGGAAGCCTGCGTCGATCAGGTCTTCGATGTCACCGCCCTCCCCAGACCGGTACCCGCCAGGTCGTTTGCGACGCCCACGGACTATTAAACAACTCAAATCGGAGCTGTACCCGCCGGCCGGTGGCGAACGTCACCGCACCGCGAATTTTTTTACGAAACGCAAAAGTATCTTTCGGAGCTCGCCCGTTCTACATATGGGACGGCCTGGCCAGAAATGGCCGGGCCTCCCAGTTCTGTCGTCGCTCAGGCGGAGCGCGGAAGCTTGACCAGCCAGGCGACGAACGTGCCTGTGCCGATCCCGATCAGGGCCCCGACCCCGACGTCGCTGGGATAGTGGTGGCCGAGGTGCACCCTCGAGGCGCCGACGCCGGCGGCAAGCACGTAAGCGAGCGCGGAGGCTTTCGGGTAGAACGCTGCCAGCGCGGTCGCTGCCGCGAACGACGACGCCGTGTGACCTGACGGAAAGGATGCGTCGGTCGTCTTGATGCCGACGACCATGACGTCGCGGTCGACCCAGGGTCGCTTGCGCCGAAACACCGGCTTGATCCAACGCTGGACCACGAACGTCGTGCCAACCGATGCGACGGCCGTGGCCAGGCCGGCCCGCCGTCCCTTGCGGCCGCCCACCCAGGCGAGCGCGATGCCACACCCGACCCAGCCGAGGCCTTCGCCGAGGTCGGACAGGATCGTCACGTACCGGTCGCCCACGGGGGAATGGGGCAGGCCGTGGATCGCTCGATAAATTCGGCGGTCGAGGCCCTCCACCGGCATGGCAGGCACTGTAGCGGGCGTGGTGGCCATCTTTGAATTCAACGCCCTCCGCCGGTAAAGGATGCGAGGGGGGCGTTGCCAAGATGGAATGGACCGCACGGGGGGGCGGGCCGGACGACCATCGCGTCGGGGCGCTGGCGGCGGCCCGAGGCAAGGAGTCGACGTCCGGATCGAGACGTGGTGGGACACGGTGCTCGCTGGCGCGGCCGTCGGTCCGCACCCTCAGCACGGCGAGAACGTCGTCGCCCGGCTGGCCGACGGAAGGCTGCGGCTGAGCGGCGTGGTCGACCAGCCGGCCGACCGAGACGAGCTGATCGATCAGGCACGCGCCCGCATCGGCCACGGCATCGACGAGGTCGACGCCAGGGGGCTTTCCGTCCGGAGCAACGGCGAGCGCGCCGGCGTGCTGGACCAGACCCTTGTCGCGGCACTGCCCGATCGCCAGACGGCCGAGCTCGTCAGGACCTTCGTCGTCGACCACAGCCGCGTGACGCCTCGGGCCGAGGCGATCGTCGAGCCCGGCCGGCGCCGTCCCCTGAGAGACCTCGTTTCGCCGGAGCTGGCAGCGGACGCCGAGAAGATGCTGGACCGCGGCATGGTTCTTCTCGTCCTGCGAGTCGACGAGACGTCTGCCTTCACGGTGCGCTCGCTGCTCGACGAGGACACGCGCAGCACATGGACCGTCGCCGCCCCGCCAGAGCTGCGGAGCGCAAGAAAGGTGACCAATGGCCGAAATTGAGCGACGGGCGCGGCTGGGCAGGCCGCGGTCGGCAAGGGAGGCCACGAGGGAGCGCCTGACCGCCGGGCAGGTGCTCAGGGCCGCGGGGCCGGGAATCATCACGGGCGGAGCCGACAACGACCCCGCGGGAATCGCGACCTACTCGATCGTCGGCGCGTCGGTCGGATTCGCGCAGAACTGGCTGCTGTTCCTTTCGACGCCGATGCTCATCGTGGTCCAGCAGATGTCGGCGAAGGTCGCGAACGTGACCAAGACCGACCTCGCGACGGTGCTGCGCACCACCTTCGGCGCGCGTGTCGCCACGCCCGCGGTGCTGCTGATGGTGGTGGCCAACGTGATCACGATGGGCGCGGACCTGCTTGCCATGGGCGCCGCCGTGCAGCTCCTCACCGGCGTGCGGTTCATCTACTGGATCGTCCCGCTCGCCGCCGCGATGGCCTGCTTCACGATCTTCTTGGACTACCGCGTGGTCAGCAAGTGGTTCCTCTGGCTCGTGGCCGTGTTCGCCACGTACATCGTCGCGGCCTTCCTCGCCAGGCCCGACTGGGGAGCGGTGCTGCGTGACACTTTCGTGCCGCACATCACTCTCAGCCCATCGTTCCTGCTCGGCGCGGTCGGAATGCTCGGCACGACGATCACGCCATATCTATTCTTCTGGCAGACCAGCGGCGAGGTCGAGGAGAAGCGTGGCGTGCAGCGAATCAGCCACACCAACCTCGACATCGGCGCCGGCATGGTCTGGTCGAACGTGACCGCCTTTTTCATCATGGTCTCGACGGGGGCGGTGCTGTTCACGCATCACGCGGACATCAGGACCGCCGCCGACGCGGCTCGCGCGCTGCAGCCGTTCGCCGGCCGTTACGCCACCTTGCTGTTCTCCGTCGGAATCATCGGTGCCGGCCTGCTCGCGATTCCGATCCTGGCGGCGTCCGCGGCGTTCGGCATCGCCGGGCTGGCTGGATGGCGGCGAGGACTTGGCCGCAACCCGCGAAACGCGCCGCACTTCTACGTAGTGATCGGCCTCGCGTTTCTCGTCGCCATGGAACTCGCGATCACCGCCGTCGACCCCATCAAGGCGCTCTTCTACTCCCAGGTCCTGGACGGCCTGATCGCACCGTTCCTGATCGTCCTGATGCTGCTCGTCACCTCGAGCCGGAAGGTCATGGGCGATTTCGTCAACGGGCTGGCGACCAACGTCATCGGCTGGGCCGCCGCCGCCGTCATGATCCTCGCCGACCTCGCGCTCGCGTACCAGGTCGCCACCCACGGCGTGCCGAGCTGAACGCCTGCGCCCTAGGCGGCGAGCCTCGACAGGTTCGGCAGGATCTCGCACTTGCCGTTGCGTACGCGTGCTACGCGACGCGTTGACCCTGTGAGGCAGTTGGTGCGCGCTCCAACCGAAACCATGGATCACTCGCGGACCGCGGTCGGTTCGGGTGAGCTAGCCGCTCAGGTCATGCAGGACGCACAGCGGCTGGTCAACCTCGAGATCGCGCTCGCCCGGCAGGAGGTCAAGGACCTGCTCATGGCCAACGCCATGGCAGCCGCGCTGGTCGCGGCGGGAGGCCTGCTCCTTGTGCTGGCGGTCCTGGTCGCCGTCCCGGTGATGGTGGTGCAGCTCGTCCCGTGGCACTGGCAGGCCGCAGCAGTCTGGCTCGCGGCATACGCGGTGCTCGGTCTCGTGCTGGCCTTGATCGGCAAGGCGCGCTTCCGCTTCGAGCTGCCGACGAGAACGCTGGACAGCTTGAAGGAGAACAAGGAATGGGCGCTTCGGCAGATCAGATCGAAAGCGAGATAAAAGAGACCCGCGAGCGGATCGACGAAAACCTCGGCATGCTTGAGGGCCGGGCCGCCTCGAACGCGGTGCGCTACGGAAGGATCGCGGCTATCGTGGTCGGCGTGGGCGTGCTCGCCGGGGCCGGCTTTCTTCTGTACAGGCGGTCGCGCCGCCCGAACTTGAAGGACAGGCTCGATGCGATGTCGATCGACTCGCTGAAGGAGCTCGCGGCCGAGACGTCCGAGCGCTTGTCGAAGCGGTTGCCCACTGTTCGGGTCACCGTCAACGAGAAGACCGAGGAGGAGCCCGGCACCGTGGAGGCGATCGTCCGCAAGGTGGCGCCTGCGCTCATCGGCACCGCGTCGACCGCGCTGCTCGAGCGCGTCATCGGCTCGGACCCGGCCGAAACCGGCTCGCGACGGGCCGGGGCTCCGGCCACGGACTGACGGCAACTTTGCGCGCGCGGATTCAGAGGCTGGTCGAGCGCGCCCAGAAGACCGTTCCTGCCAGGGTGCTCAGCGCGTTCGGGGAGAGCCAGGCGAGCAACTTCGCGCTGGCGCTCGCGTTCGCGGGCTTCATGTCGATGTTTCCGATGATCCTGGGCGCGCTGTCGATCATCGGCCTGGCCACCCGCGACCCCGCGACCGAGCTGCGCGTGCAGTCACTGGTGCTCCAGATCTTTCCCGGCGACGCCCAGGGCCAGCTGACGAGCGCCCTGCACGGGGTGAAGCAGTCGGCCGGCCTCCTCGGCATCGTCTCGATCGGGGGCCTGCTGTGGAGCGCGAGCAGCATCTTCGGAACCATGGAGTTCGCCCTGACCGAGGTCTTCGGCACCAAGCAGCGAGACATGCTGCGCCAGAAGCTCATGGGCCTCGTGATGATGCTGCTGCTCGTCGTGGCGATCGTGCTCACCGTCGCGGCCAACGCAGCCGCCGGTTTCCTGCCTTCGGCGGCGGCCGGGCCCATCAGCTTCGCGGTCGGCGCCACGGTGATGATCGGCCTCCTGATGATGCTCTACCGGTTCGTGCCCAACCGCACCTTTGCGATCCGCGAGATCATGCCGGGGGCCCTTCTCGCGGGCGTCCTGATCGAGGTCCTGTCGCTGACCTTTCACCTCTACGCGAGATACGCGGGCCACTTCAACACCTACGGGGCGCAGTTCGGCCTTTTCTTCCTCCTCGCCACCTGGTTCTACTTCCTGAGCGAGCTCATCCTGCTGGGAGCGGTGTTCAATCGCTTCCGGATGGGAGCTCCCGAGACGAAGGGGATCGTCGCGAGCCCGCTGCAGGAAGGCCGCGAGAACAGGCGGCCGGTGGAGGCGATCCGCCGGCGCCAGGGCGGCGCCAGGCGCGACCAAGCGCCTGGATCGGACCCCGCGCCGCCGCGGCGCCCGCCGCGTTCCATGTTCCAGCGCGTGGCCCTACCCGCCGTGGTTGCCGCCGCGGTCGTGGCAGGAGTCCTCAGGAAGCGACGCCCCCGCGCCCAGGGCTGAACCCGCAAGGTAATCCGCCCCGGCCTGAGCGTTATCGAACCGAGCGGCCCAGTGAGGCGTGCGAACTCAAGGCGGCGGCCTGAGTGAGGGGGCCGTAGTTTCGGTAAGGAGGTTCGTGCGTTTTGGGAACTCTGTTGTTCATCCTGCTCGTCATCCTGGTGCTCGCCGTGCTCCTCGGGGCCGGTGGGTACAGCGTCCGCAGGTACTGGAGCCCGGCAGGCTCCGAGGTCGTCGAGACAGGCGACACGACAGGCGGCGCGGGGGCCGGCATCGCGGCCGCGATCCTCGCCCTTCTGGTGTTGATCCTGCTGTTCTTTGGCTTCACGCAGTGGAACTGGTTCGGTGCCCGTTCGGCCACGCCGTCACAGGGCACGACCGTGACATCGCCGATGCCGACCACCAACTCCGGCGGCGGTTCGACCGGCGGCGCCGCGTCGCCGAGCGCTTCCGCTTCACCGTCCTAACAGATCCCTGACCTCCTCCAGGGAGATCGAGGGCCGCGTCCTCCAGGACCGGCCCTCTTTGCTTTTGCAGGCGGCCTTGCCCGGCCTCGGCACGCGTCGGGAGCACCGGGCAACGGCTCACTCGCGTGCGCAGCGCGATCCCTGGCGAAGCCTGTCAGAGCGCCCGGGAACGGCCGGTTCCCGGGCGCCGAAAACCCGGGTAGCCGGTGGGGCCGCAGGCGTTTTTCAAGTAGGAGTCTGAAATCTCGGCTGGCACGACCAGCTCGAAAGGAGGTAAATCAAGAGTGGTTGCGTTGATCGTTTTGATCCTGCTGCTGCTGCTCCTCGGTGGGGGCGGTCTGCTTGCACCAGCGCTTCACATCCTCTGGATTCTGCTCGTCATCGGGCTGATCCTGTGGGTGCTGGGCTTCTTCATCCGCTCCGCTGAGGGCGGCGGTCGCTGGTACAACTGGTAAGAGACCAGATAGCGGCGGCGACGGGCGTTCGCGCAAGCGGGCGCCCGTTTTCGTCTTCACAAGAAATCACGGTTTGTACGAGGACTTTCTCCTACAAAAGTACGGTGACGTCTTGCCCCCTGTCCGGATACTTGCTCTAACGATTTCGCGGCGGGGAATTCGCGGGGAGGAGGCAGGGGTCACATGGATGTCATCGACTTTCCGCTCGGCCGCGTCGGGGGGGAACGCATTGAACGCGCGGCGCTGCGTACGGGGCTCGGCACGATGACCGCTCTGCGCCGCCGGCTGAGAGTCGTGGCGGGAGGCGGCCGCTTGACGCGAGCATGTTTCTGCGCCCGCTGCGCGGCCCCCATAGACTTCGCGCCGGTGGTGCGCGGAACCGACACCTTCTGCAGCGTGGAATGCTCTCTGGGGGACGGCCGCCCGGCCTGAGCGTCCGCGCCGCTTTCGTGAGCTAAGGTTGCGCGTGGTGCGCGCGCTCTTCCTGTGGCTCGCCGGAAACCGGTGGATGGCCACCCACCTACCGCAATGGGGCTTCACGCGGCGGGCAGTGCGCCGGTTCCTACCCGGCGAAGGTTTCGACAGCGCCCTGGCGGAGGCCAGGCGATTCCAGGCGGAAAACGTCGGCGCGCTGTTCACGCGCCTGGGCGAGAACGTGAAAGACCTCACCGAGGCCGAGGCGGTGGTGGCGCATTACGAACAGGCGCTCACCGCCTCCAGGGACATCCACGCCGAGATCTCCGTCAAGCCCACGCAGCTCGGCCTCGACATCGATGCCGCCGCCGCATACGGGAACCTCGAGCGCCTCGCGGCAGCCGCGGCAGCCACCGGCAGCTTCCTGTGGATCGACATGGAGGGCAGCGCCTACACCGAAAGAACAGTCGAGATGTACGCGCGCCTGCACGCCGACCATCCGAACACCGGGCTGTGCCTGCAGGCGTACCTGCACCGCACGGCGGGCGACCTTGTCCGGCTGATGCCGTCCAGGCCGGCGATACGGCTGGTCAAGGGCGCCTACGCGGAGCCGCCCGCGATCGCCTTCACCGGCAAGCGCGAGGTCGACGCGAACTATCTCGCCCTCTGCGTGCTCCTGCTGCCCGAAGTGAAGCGCCAGCGGGTCCGTCTTGTGCTCGGCACGCACGACGTCGAGCTGGTGGCCAACGTCTGGCGGATCGCCGAGGCGATGGGTATGAAGCGTGCGCAGCTCGAGGTGGACATGCTCTACGGCATCCGGACCGACCAGCAGCTGAGGCTGGCGCGCGAAGGATTCGCCGTGCGCTCGCTGATCGCCTACGGCGACGCCTGGTACGCGTGGTACATGCGCCGCCTGGCGGAGCGCCCCGCCAACGTCCTGTTCGTGGCGAGGCAGCTCCTGCCCTGATCGGCGTTAGGGGACGGTCGGGACCTGGCCGGCGTTTTCCTGAGCCTCGGCAGTTGCCTCCTGGCCGTGGGATCGCCCGCATCAGGCGTCGAGACCAAGAGTCACTGCGTGCGCTGTGCGGCCGGTCAAAGCCGTTTGTGAGCTTGCCCAGACAAAAAAGGAACCGGCGGCGCGATGTCGTGCCGCCGGCCTCCACGATTCGCGACTAACGGTTGCGCCGGTCGGCTTCCTCCATCTCCGGCATCGATGGGTTGTTCTCCATCATGTCCGGGGCTTCGCCGCCGTCGCCGTCGCTCTGGCCCATGGGGTGCGCGCGCTCCTTGTGACGGTTCATGTCGTCGGAGTTCGCGAACTCCTCACCGCAGACGTCGCATTTCACGGGCATTTGCCTCCTGACGCGAGGTGTGAGCGGCCGCGGCCCGGCGGCCTTTGGCCTCTCAACCAGGGAACGCCCGGGCGGGGGTGACTACCGCCGTCTGAGTTCAGCGGAGCCCCGGCGCGTTCACTCTAGGAGGGAATTCGCGGAATTCAGAGGAGGACCTATGAGCACGATCGCCGATGAAATCAACAGCCAGGTGAACGCCGGACGCCGCATCATCAAGGACAGGCTCGACGACATGCCGTCGCTCGATGCAAGCCGGGTTCCTCGCCCGGCCTACCTCGCGGCCGGGATCGTGGTCGTGGCGGCGGCCTTCGGCGTCGGCTGGATGATCTACCGCAGCCGCCGGCGCCGCTCGCTCGTCGACCGGCTGCAGGGAGTCCTGCCGGATTCGGTCAAGGACCTGCCCGAGGGCATCCGGGCCCAGGTCAGGCGGCCGCTGGAGAAGGCGGTCCGCGCCCTCTAGCGCTCGGTCAGGCCGCGCGTGCGGGCGACGGATCCAGCCGAAGCGGCTGCTTGCGTGAAGCCTGCTCGCGCGGTGACTCGGCCCCGCCGAGGTAGCGCTTCGCCGAGCGGTGTCCCCAGCCGATCAGCTCCCGCGTCCGGCTGAAGTCGGCGGGGGAAACGTCCGCGAGGTCGAGCTCCGGGAGCACGTGGATGTCGGCGCGGTCCTTGTAGATCTGGACCTCCGCGTCGAGCTTCTGCTCGACGAAGCGCGCGAGCGCCTGCAGCGCCATGCCGAGCGCGCTGCTCGGCTCGCGGTTGAGCCATGGGTAGCCCACCGGCAGGACGTAGATGCTTGTGGCGCCGAGCTCGATGGCCACCGCCAGCGGCGTGTGGTTCGCGACGCCGCCGTCGACGTACTGCCGCCGGCCGATGGTCACGGGCGGAAAGACGCCGGGGATCGCGGTGCTGGCGAGCAGTGCCGGGAGGGCCGGACCGCTGGAGAGGACGGCGGCTCGGCCGCTCTTCAGCTCGGTCGCGATGACGTGCAGGGGGATCGCCGCCTCCTCGAGCCGCCGGTACGGCATGTGCTTCTCGAGGAGGGCGCTCAGGCTGCCGTTCGAGATGATGTGGTTGTTGCGTCCGATCAGGCCGAGCGCGCCCGACCATGGGCTGAGGGGAAACACGTCGTGCCGGCGGAGCGAGAGCCAGATGTCGCAGAGCTCCTGCGCGCCTTCCTCGTCCGGCCGGGCCGCGAACCACGCGGCGTTCACAGCTCCGACCGAGGTGCCGATCAACAGGTCGGGTTTGACGTGCTGCTCGGCCAGAGCCTTGAGCATGCCGACCTGCACCGCACCCAGGCTGCCTCCGCCGGACAGGACGAAAGCGGTGCGAGGAGAGACTTGGGACTCCCCTCGCGGCGGGCCCTCGAGCTCGTCGCCCGAGGCCGCCGCGAGGGATCGCCGGTTCATAGCGTGGCTCGTGCCTCGGGCGCCGTCACGCCGCCTTCTTGCGGTCGCGATCCTTCTTGCGCTGCTCGCGCAAGGTGTCGAGCGTCACCGCGGCGTCGAGACGATCCCACAATCGCCAGTCGGCTTCTGAACGCCAGACCTGGTCGAGCAAGGCTTCGAGCTGCGTATGTAGATCGGGGGCGTCGGACCTTGATCTGAATCTCATATTTCGTCTCCTGATACCAAAACGCTCGCCAAGCCAGTTGGCTACTACCACCAATGAATGGTTCTTGGATTCCACCGTTGATCTAGGCCGCCCATGCCGGCGCGGACAGAGAGTCGAGACCAAGGTCGGTCGTGAGCTCGCGTGGCGACGAGCCCGGCGCAGGCGCCACGGTCCAGAGCTGGAAGCTGCCGCCCGCGACCGCGGGCGCAAGGTACGCGATGGTCTTGCCGTCCGGCGAGAACGTCGGCGACGCCATGGTCCCGCTCGGCACGAGCGTCGTGATGGAACCCAGGCTGCGGGCGGTGGGGTCGAACGTCGCGACGTCGAGCTCGGAGGTCTGGTTCGAACCCTTCGTGCAGACCATCGCGATCATCGTCCCGTCGTGCGACACGGCGGGCTGCCCGCAGCCGTCGGCCGGGTCGGTGAGCGCAACGCCCGCGCTGCCTGGCCGCGCCTGGAACCAGACCTGCGACGCCACCTTGAACGACGTGTCGATCGAGAACTTGGAATAGACAAGGCTGCCGGCGCTGAGCGGCTGCGGGTCCACGTCCCCGCCCGTGTACTGGTTGGGTTCGGTCCATTTCACGGACGAGCTCGAGCCGGGATTTGACGGGCTCGAGTAGATCGCCAGGTCGACGCGGTAGGTGTTGAAAGGATCCTTGGGGTCGTAGTCGTAGAACAGGGTCGATCCGTCCGGGCTGAACCGCGGATAGAACGACCAGTGGTTGTTCTCCGGCCTGCTTCCAGGGCCGTTGTGAGTGAGCTGCGCGATCACCCTGCCGCCGGTGGAAAGCAGGTACAGGTCCGAGTAGTTCGTGTGACGCTCGACCGCGGCCAGCTGCGACCCGGCGGCGTTGACGGCCACCTGCACCCAGCCGTCGTCGGCGGTGATCTGCGTGAACTGGCCGTTGCGGAGCCGGTAGATCGCGCCGCCCTGGACGAGGTACATGGTGCCCGGGAGGCTCGGCGCGGAGACCTGTGTCGGACGCTGGACTCCGGCGTGCGAGGCCTTGAGCAGGCCCGCGGCGTGGTACACGCCGACGCCGAAACAGAACATCGCGATCACGAGCAGAGTCGTGACGAGCCAGCGCATCAGGGGAAGCTCTGGTGGACGAGGGGCAAGATCTGGTTCCAGTCGGGAAACACGACGTCCTGCCCGGCGGCGAAACCCTCGGACGTATACGGCGGAACCAGGACGACTCGATGGATGTTCGACCCGTTGAAGCTGCCGGCCACGGCCATCAGCTGGCGAAGCCTGTCCAGGCTGATGCTCGTCTTGACCTCGCCGTTGAATGCCGCGGCTATGGTCGGAAGATCGGCGATGTTCAGGTGCGAAGCCTCGGCCTTGATCGCCAGCAGCAGCTGCTGCTGCCGTTCCGAGCGCGCGAAGTCGCCCCGGATGTCGCCGTGCCGGGAGCGTACGTACTCCAGGGCGTGCACCCCGTCGAGGTGGGTTGCACCCGGGAGGACGGCGACGCGGTAGTAGTCATATGGATTGCCTGTACTGCTGAGATCGGCCGGGTAGTAGTCGTCCATGACGGGGTTCGTCACCTGCACGTCGACGCCGCCCAGCTGGTTGATCAGCTTCACGAGGCCGTTCAGGCCGATCCACACGTAATCGTCGATATGGACTTTGAAGTTGCTTTCGACCGCGTTGATGGCGGCGTCCGGGCCACCCGTCTGGTAGGCCGTGCTGATCTTGCCCATTCCCTGCCCGGGGATCTGGACCCACAGGTCCCGTGGGATCGAGAGCATGGTGGCCTGCTTCGACACCGGATCGACGCGCACGAGGATCATCGACTGGGTGTTGATCCGGTCGGGGGGGAACTTCGAATCGTCGTCCGATCCCAGGAGCAGAACGGTGAAGGGCTGGGTGGGAGCCTGGACCGGGTTCAGGTCCTGGATCGCGCCGGGAACGCTCGATGTGGTCGAGGATGCGGCTGTCTGAAACAGGGGCGCGAAGTACGCGCCGAGCCCCGTCAAACCGGCCAGCACGAACCCCACCACGACAATCCAGACACGAGGCATGTAGAGCAACAGGCGCACCCTCCATGGCTGCAACGCTTGAACGCGGGCAACGCCCCGTGCAATAACCTGCAGTTGAATTGGAGAGCCCGGGCCGTTGGGTACGGCTCCGAAGCTCGGCGCCCAATAGGCGACCGTTCGGAGGCGTTACTCCTGAGTTGAAGGCATTACTGGTCATCCTCGCCGCGGCGGTGCTGCTTGGCAGCCAGGCATGGCCGCCTCAAAAACCGGCGGCGCCGCTCGCGGGGTTCAGCTTCAGCCCACTGATCTCTGTGTGGGCGAACCGCGACCCGGCGGCCGACCTCGGCCTGCTGCTCCGGACCACGAACCCGGACATCGTGCGCCTGCCCGTCTACTGGGAATCGGTCGAGCCTACCCCGACCGCGCTCGACTTCTCGTCGATCGACTCGCTGCTGGCCGTGGTGGCCGAGCACAACCTGTCTGCGCCAAACCCGACTCGCGTGGTGCTGACCATCGGCGCCCGCAACTTCCTGTACCCGGAGCTGCACGAGCCGGCCTGGGCGGGACCGCGCTCACAGCCCTTCATCAGCGACGTGCAGGTCGCCCACGCCTATCACACATACATCGACGCGAGCATCAGCCGGTACCGCGCCTCGTCGCTGCTGTACGCGTGGCAGGTCGAGAACGAAGCATTCGACTACGTCGGCAACGCTTTCACCGGATACGACGAGATCACGCCAGAGCAGGTGGCGTGGGAGGTCGGCGAAGTCCACCGGCTCGACCCCGCGCACAAGGCCGTGACGACGACCTTTGACGGATGGAACGTTGGGGTCGACCAGATGCAGCTCTACGCCGCGCCTTTGCTGTGGCTGATGCACGGCTACCCGAGCGGTCACCCCGAGCAGGCGCTGGAAGCTGGTGACGCGCTCGGCCTGGACCTCTACGTCGACGGGCCCTCGACTCCCTTCAAGTTCGCCGGCACGGGCCTGCTCGCGCAGTGGAAGAGCGAGGCGGTCGCGTTCTGGGTCGCGCGAGCCCATTCCATGGGCAAGGACGTTTGGCTCGCCGAGATGCAGGCCCAGCCGTGGTACGAGCTCCCGGGCAACTTCACGACCGCGGATCTTGTCGCCAGCGCGCGCCAGTACCGCCAGGACGACCTCCAGGTCGTGCTGCTGTGGGGGGTCGAGACCTGGCTGTACGACCCGGCCTGGCTCGACGCCGGCCGCCAGGCCATCGCGATCCTGCGCAGCTAGGCGGCGACTATGCGGTGGTGGTCCTTGCTCGTGATCGAGAAGGAGCCGGCCGAGGTCGAGAGCTGAATCGTGACGGAGTAGTCGCCGTAGCTCTTGCTGTTCGTGCCCGGCTTTCCGTTGCTGCAGGAGCTGGGGATCGTGAGCTTCAGATTGGTCTTCGCGCCGGCGGCAACCGTGCCCGGCGCGAAGGTGACTCCCGCCGCGTCGTACGTGTCGCCCACGGATTCGAGCCACGCACCCTTGACGGCCACCAGCTTGAGCCGCGCGGCCGCGGACCGGATCGTCACCGCGCCGGATGTGTCGTTCTCCGCGTTCACCGTGGCGCCGATCGTGTACCGGACGTCGGCGGCGCCGACAGGGCACGTGAACGACGGATCGACCGAAGCGCTCGTGAGCACAAACGTGGAGGGCCCTCCGATCGCGCAAGCCGAGGCGAGCGCGCAGGCGGCGACCAGGACCGCGGCACCGAGCCTCACCAGCGCCGATGATAGGCAAGGGGCGCCGAGTTGGCCCTCTTTCCTTTTAATGTGTGGGAGCGACAGGACAGCGTGAATCCCGGCGATCTTTCAACAGGTGGGAGCGACAAAAGTGATTCCCGGCGATCGCCTTCGCTGCGGGCGCGTGTAGCGGCCTGACGAGGATCCTCGCGGTCGCCGACGAGATCGACGAGTCGCTATACGGCGACCGGCTTGGCGGCATTCGCCCCGACGTCATAGTGTCCTGCGGCGATCTTCCATTCGACTACCTCGAGTACCTGGTCAGCCGGCTTGACGTTCCGCTGCTCTACGTACCGGGCAACCACGACCCGAACGTCCGGCCGCCGGACCTCACCTGGATGCCTCTTCAGGCCGAGGTGCCCCGGCCCGGGCCGGCAGGGTGCGACAACATCGACGGCCGGCTGATGGAGGCGCGCGGGCTGCGCTTCGCCGGGTTGGGAGGAAGCGTGCGCTACAAGCCCGGTCCCAACCAGTACACGCAGGCGCAGATGAGGCTGAGGACTGCGGCGCTCGAGTTCCGCGTCCGCCTCAAGCGCGTGCGCCATGGCCGCAAGCTCGACGTCCTCCTCACGCACGCGCCGCCGTTCGGGATGTCCGACGCAACCGACGCACCTCACGCAGGCTTCGCCGCGTTCCATCGGTTGATCCGCGAGTTCCGGCCGGTTCTCGCGATCCACGGCCACGTGCACCCCTACGGCCGCGCGGTGCCCGACCGCAGGATCGGGCACTCGCGGATCATCAACGCCGTGCCTTCACGCATCATCGACGTGTGAGGGACTTCCTTCGCAACGGGAAGCTGGTGACGCTGATGCTCGGCCACTTCACGGTCGACAGCTACGCGGGGATCATCCCGGTGCTCTACCCGCTTCTCATCGGAAGGTTCCGGCTGAGCCTGGCGACCGTCGGTCTCGTGAGCCTCGCCTACAGCGGGATGGCCGCCATCTCGCAGCCGTTCTTCGGGATCGTCGCCGATCGCTTCGGCACGCGTCTCACCGGCCTTGCGCTCGTCTGGACCGCACTCTCGTTTGCCGTCATGGGTTACGTCACGACGTTCCCGGCGCTGCTCGCCCTGGCGTTCGCATCGGGGCTCGGCTCCGGCGCGTTCCATCCGCTGGGCGCGCTGGACGTGCGCGCGTTGCTTCCGGCCTGGCGGCGGAGCGTGGGCATGTCCGTCTACGTGACGGCGGGCACGGTCGGGCTCGCGCTTGGGCCACTCATCGGGATCCTGTGCTTCGGCGCGTTCGGCCTGCACGGCACCGGGTTGTTCGTCGTCCCTGGAATCGTCACCGGTGCGTACCTGCTCTGGCGCATGCGTGGCCGCGAAGGCCAAACCGAGAAAGGTGGGCGAACCGCCGCGGCGTCATCCCCGGTACCGGTCTTCGCTCTCGCGGTCGTGATCGGGGTGATGATGTCGCGGAGCTGGACGGTGCTGGTGTTCCAGGCGTTCACGCCGACCTGGTACCGCCAGCTCGGTTACGGACCAGGCTTCTACGGGCCCCTCGTCACTACCCTGGTCCTGGCAAGCGCCGCGGGAACCGTCGGTTGCGGGAACCTGGCCGACCGCTTCGGACGCCGCACGGTTATCCTCGCGACTCTCGTGCTGAGCCTCCCCGCCATCCTCCTCTACACGCTCTTCCCGGGGCCGTGGGCGTTCGGCACCGCGATCTTGATCGGCTTCCTGTCGGCCTCGACCGCGCCGTTGATGCTGCTCATGGCACAGCAGCTGATGTCGTCACGGGCAGGCCTCGCGTCGGGCCTCGTCATGGGCCTTGGATTCGTCATGGGCGCGATTGGCGCGCCGCTCAACGGCGCGCTGGCGGACGTGGTCGGCCTGCAGCGTTCGCTGATGTCGCACCTGGTCCTGGTCGTGCTCACGATCGGGCTCGCATGGTTTCTTCCGCGTGAGGACGAGATGGAGCGCCACATGACGCGGGCGGAGCCGCGCGCGACCGCCGCCGTGGGCGGCAGCTGACGTGATGACCACCGACGACCAGATCGAGATCGACGTCCGCGACGACGCGGCGGCGCTCGCAAACCTGTTCACCCTACCGGTGCCGGCGCGCCTCGAGGCGCTGGCCGAGATGAACGGCATCTCGAGCTTCGAGGGCACGTCGATGGACCGGCTCAGGCAGATCCACGAGCACGGCGACGGATTCCGCGTCAACGTCGACGATCCGGGGTACCGGGAGGCGCTCGCCCGGCTGGTCGCCGCCGACGCATGGGGCCAGCTGCGCCGCGAGCTCTCGAAGGCCTGGGAGTATCAGCGCTCGGTGCTGCCCGGCATCCGGCACCCCGAGAAGATCGAGGTGACGCTGACGCTCGGCAACCCGGACGATGCCGTGTTCGTCGAGCACACGCTCGGCTACTACGGCATGGGTTCTGTGCCGGGGACGATCTGGATGGTCGCGTGGCCGACCGAATACAACGTGACGCGCATCGGCGCGTGCGGAGTGCACGAGCTCGCCCACAACCTTCGCACCCCCAACGTGGAAACGGGATTCAACCTCGCGGAATGGGTCGTGCACGAGGGCCTTGCCGAGGTCTTCGCCCTCGAGGTGTGCGGTCCAAGCTCGACGGGTGGCTGGTACGCGGAGGTGACGGGCGATGCGCTTGACGCCGCGTACGAGAAGGTGACCGCTGCGTTCGGCACGGGCAACGGTTTCTCCGACTGGACCCCTTACGTGCTCGGCGACCTCGTCGCGGAGAGGGTCGGGGCGAGACCCGCCGGCGTGCCGCACATGGGCGGCTACGCGGTGGGGCGGCGCATCGTCGAACGCTACCTCGAGGCGTCCCAGCTGAAGGCCGCGCAGGCGATCGTGCGCCCGGCGTCGGAGATCCTCGCCGGAGCCGGGGTCAGGCCGCGCTGACCGAGCCCGCGGCCTACCGCGGTCCGTGCCCGTCCTAGCATCGTGACGTGCTCAACCCGACGATTTACGAGCTGGCCGGAGGCGAGCCGGCGTTCCGTCGACTGGTCGAACGGTTCTACGCCGGGGTCGCCGCCGACCCAGCGCTCCGTCCCCTGTATCCCGAGGCGGACCTGTTGGGCGCGACCGAGAGGCTGACGCTCTTCCTGATCCAGTATTGGGGAGGGCCTGCCACCTACGGCGAGCAGCGCGGGCATCCCCGGCTTCGCATGCGGCACGCTCCTTTTGCGATCGGCCGGGCCGAACGCGAAGCGTGGATGAAGCACATGACGCACGCGGTCGAGTCGCTGGAGTTTCCGGCGGCGGTGCGGCGCGCCCTGCTCGACTATTTCGAGCAGGCGTCGACCGCGATGATCAACCGGCCGGCCGCGCCGCCGGGATGACGTCGGGCGCCACGGCTGCCGGCGCCACGTCCGGTTTCACGAGGTCCTGCGCGACGACGGGCGCGTCGTCGAGGACGATCGCGCCGTTGCCTGCCTGCTTGGCTTTGCGCAGCGCTCCCCGGAGGCGCGGTATCTCGGCCCGCAGCGGCTGCTCCAGCCAGTCGAACGAGATGACGCGCTCGTTGACCTCCCAGAACAAGCCGTTCTGCATCGACTCCATCCTCGAGAGCGCCGCGTCGACGAAGTCCGGTGGCGCCGCCGCGATGCCGTCGACAAGCACCCGCTCGACGTCCTCCTGGTCGGAGGCCATCGCCCAGCACGTGAGCTTCGCGACACCCTTGAACACACCGTTGAGGCCGATCGGCCTGCCGCTCGGCACCAGTTCGAGCAGGTTGCGCACGAGAAGCTGGGCGAGCCGGAAGCTCACCTGCGGGTCGCGGGCGCGAGCCTCGATGGCAAGGTCCGCCACGTCCTCCGCCGCGGCGCCGTAGACGGCGGGCATCCCCGCGTCGTCGAAGTGCTTGCCGTACCGAAGCAGGTGCGCCGCGGACTCCACCGCCAGGTCGGGCCGCCATTCGAGCGCCCCGATCGCGAACCGGCGGTACTCGTTCATGATGCCCGACGCGAAGGTCGGCGCCGAACGGTTGATCGCGGACCGCAGGTACGTGTTGAAGAACCGGACGCACAGCTCCGCGACCTCGGAGTCGCCGACGTCGATCGCCGCCAGCGCCACGTTGCGCGTCGCCACGGCAATCGCGTACACGGCCTCCTTGCGGTGGATCGGCGTGAGGTCGACGAGGTTGGCGAAGCTCGACATGATCAAGTAGGTGAACCACGTCCCCGCGCGGTTCACCTCGGCGACGATCTGGTCCGACGCGCCCGGCAGGTCTGCATGTCCGACCTTCGACCAGTCGGAGCTGAACTTCTTCTTCAGCGGTATGTAGTCGCGCGCGAGGAACTGGCCGAGCCCGTCGATGCTCAGCACGCACACGCGCATGTCGCCGAGCTGCATGGAGCCGAATGCGATGTCGGTCACCTGCGCGATCGAAGTCATCAGCGAGGTGCGGTACCTCCGGCTGTTCTTGCTCCGCACCGCGGCGCGCAGCGTGCGCCGTGCTTTCGACATGATGCCGCCCACCAGCGTTTCCGCCCGCATGACCTCGAAGATGTAGAGGACGTACGGGAAAAGGATCGCGAAGTTCAACAGGGCGAGGACCTCGGCCACGCCCACGCTGAACATCGGCACGTAGTCGACCTTGACCTCGGCACGGATCAGGAACGTGTAGAGGATCGACGCGAGCGCGAAGCCGAGCACCAGGGCGTTGATCGGGTTGCGCGTGAAGAGCCCGATCACGCGTGGCGAGTAGCGCGACGAGGTCGTCTGGATTCCGAACATGACGCCGACGATGACGATGCTCAACGTCACGCCTTCGGCCCCGCCGACCAGCCCCAGCGTGCCCGCCGCCGCGGTCGGGTCGGGAGTGAAGAAGCTCGCGATGGCGTGATAGTGGGTCGCGTCGATGAAGCCGAAGACGACGACGAGCATGATCGCGACGGCGACCAGCGCCAGGCCGGACACGATCGCGCCCGGCAGACCGATCGAGGCCGCGCCGTCCAGCGTCGCCGTTGACTTCAGGCGGCTCTTTTCAGGCATCGCGCGGGTCCAGGCTCACGGCAACCGGATCCTAAGCAATTGGACGCGCGATAGGTACATTTGCCGCGTTGATTCGTGCACTCGTCTTTGATTTCGACGGCCTGATCCTCGATACCGAGGAGCCGGTCTACCGATCCTGGCTCGAGGTGTACCAGGCTCACGGCCAGGACCTGCCGTTCGAAAGGTGGGTGGAGATCGTCGGCTCGACCACCGCGCGCTTTCACCCGCAGCACCACCTGGAGGAACGGCTTGGCCGCCCGCTGCCGCAGGAGGTCCTCGAGCGCCGCGTTGTCCGGCGCACCGAGCTCGTGCTGGCCAAGCAGCTCCTGCCGGGAGTCGTGGAGCTTGCCGACGAAGCGCGCCGTTCGGGACTGCTGCTGGGCGTCGCGTCGAGCTCCACCGCGGAATGGGTGAAAGGCCACCTGGACCGACTTGGGATCCTCGACCGCTTCGACTGTGTGCGCTGCCGGGACGACGTCGCGAACGCAAAGCCGGCGCCCGACCTTTACCTCGCCGTGCTGGACTGCCTCGGAGTCGATCCGGCCCATGCCGTGGCGATCGAGGATTCGCCGAACGGGATAACCGCGGCGCGCCGCGCCGGCATGCGCTGCGTCGCCATCCCGAACTCGATCACGGCGAAGCTCGACCTGTCCGGCGCCGACTTCGTTCTCGCCTCGCTCGCGGACATGGCTCCGGCCGCGCTCCTTGCGAGAGTCGGAGCGCTTTAACCTATTCGACGTGCGCATCGGGGTCCTCACCGGCGGCGGTGACGCGCCCGGCCTCAACGCGGCGATCCGGGCGGTGGCCAGGCGCGCGTTCCAGCTTGGGCACCAGGTGAGCGGAGTGAAGAACGGCTGGGCGGGATGCCTCGAAGAAGGGCTCATCGAGGAGCTCGCGCCCGCCGACGTGCGCGGCATCCTTCCACTCGGCGGCACCATCCTCGGCACTTCGCGCACCAACCCGCTCAAGGAGAAGGACGGGATACCGCGCGTGATCGACGCGTTGAAGCACCACGGGATCGACGGGCTGGTCCCCATCGGCGGCGACGACACCCTGAGCGTGGCGGCCAAGCTTCACGAAGCCGGGTTCCCGACGGTGGGCGTGCCCAAGACGATCGACAATGACCTTTCCAGGACGGAGTTCTGCATCGGCTTCGACACCGCGGTCGGAGTGGTGACCGAGGCGCTCGACCGCCTGCACACGACGGCCTCGGCGCACCACCGCGTGATGGTGGTCGAGGTTATGGGCCGCGACACGGGTTGGGTCGCGCTGATGGGTGGCGTCGCCGGCGGCGCGGACCTCGTGATAATTCCGGAGTTCCCGGTGGGCCTTCCACAGGTCGTCGCCCACCTCTACCGCCGCCGGGGCGAGGGCAAGCTCTTCAGCATCATCGTCGTCGCCGAGGGGGCGAGCATTCCCGAGCTGGCGGACGAGATGGCCGGTTCGGGCGAGAAGGACGCGTTCGGCCACGTCCGGCTCGCCAAGCGCAGCATCGGCGACGTGCTCGCCAGCAGCGTCGAGCGTGAAACCGGGTTCGAGACGCGGGTGACGGTCCTCGGCCACCTCCAGCGGGGCGGGTCGCCGTCCTCAGTGGACAGGATCTGGGCGACGCGCCTCGGCGTGGCCGCGGTCCAGCTCGTCATCGACGGCCAGAGCGGCGTCATCCCGATCCGCCGCAACGGAGACGTCGAGATCGTGCCACTGACCGAGGTCGTGAAGGAGACGCGGCGCGTACCGCGGGAGCTCTACGAGCTCACCGAAGTCTTCGTCTAGGGCCGCCGTGCCGCGGGCTCGACACAAGAAGATGCTCGAGCTCGCAGGCAGTGGCGACGACGGCACGACCGGCTTGCTCGGCGGAGGGCGCACCTCGAAAGACGACGCCCGCGTCGAAGCCTTCGGCACGGTGGATGAAGCCTCGAGCGCCCTGGGGCTGGCGCGCGCGCTGAGTTCGGATGCGCGCGTCCGCGCGGTGTGCGAAGACCTGCAGCGAGGCCTTTACGCCGTGGGCGCCGAGCTCGGAACGAGCCCCGACGCGGACAAGCCGTTCGTCACCACCACCACGCGCGACGTGGAGCGGCTGGAGCGGCTGATCGAAGAGCTCGAGCGCGAGTCGCCGATGCCGGACGGTTTCATCCTTCCGGGCGCCACGCCCGCCGCCGCCTCGCTCGACCTTGCGCGCGCCGTGGTGCGCCGCGCCGAGCGCCGCTGCGTTTCGCTGGAGCGCACCGGCGGCCTCGACAACCCCCAGGTGCGCCGCTGGCTCAACCGTCTGAGCCTCCTCCTGTTCGTCCTCGCCCGCCACGAAGAGAGCCTGGCGGGCCGGACGGCGCCTCGCGCGAAAACAACCTAAGCTTCGCCGAGGTAGATCGATGGAGTACGTGGCCGCGGCAGCCGTCATCGCGCTGCTCGTCTTTCTCGGTGTTTCGTTCCAGATTTACCGGCGCGCGTTCCTCCCGCCGAAGCCCCAGGTGCTGGACGATTTCACGTTCACGCCCTTCGAATTCCAGGCCGACTACGAAGAGGTGGAGCTCGTGACGGCGGACGGGATCAGCTTCGGCGCCTGGCACTTCCGCCAGCCGGGTTCACCGCAGACGGTCATCGTCTCGGGCGGCCACAAGGGCCAGCGCCAGGGCTCTCTCGGGATTGCCATCGCGCTGTGGCGGAAAGGGTTCAACGTCATCGCCTACTCGTATCGCGGAATGCCGGGAAGCGACCGCGCCACCATCACCTTCGGCATCAAAGAGGTGCAGGAGCTGCAGGCGGCGATCGCGTTCGCGCGCAAGCGGATCCCGAACGCCCGGATCGGGCTTCTCGGATACTCCATGGGGGCGGTCGTGTCGCTGCTCGGCGCTGCCGGCGAGCCGGGCGTCCAGGCGCTCGTCCTCGACAGCCCGTTCAGCGACCTTCGCAAGCTGCTGGTCGAGAACGTGCGGTCCGTCATCAAGCTGCCCGGCGGCCCGTTCGTCTGGATGGCCGGGATCATGTTCTGGCTGCGCACTCGCTCCTCGCTCGCCGCGTGCAGCCCGATCGAGGTGCTCAGCGCGCTCGAGCCGCGGCCGCTGTTCTTCATCCATGGCGGCGCGGACGACATCACCTCGGTCACGCACAGCCGCCTCCTCTACGACGCGTACCGGGGGCCGCGGGAGATCTGGATCGTGCAGGGCGCTCCTCACACGGGCGCCTACTTCGCCGACCGGCCCCTTTACGTCGAGCGCGTCGCGGGGTTCTTCGCCCGACACCTGGGCCTGGACGTCAGCAGCCACCTGCGGCTCGTCGAGGAAGAAGAAGTCAGCTAGCGGCCGGCCGCGAAACCAATTGAAACCCCCGGACGTATTGATCTCAGGATGGCCGGACAGGGCGAACCTATAATCGCGGGAGTGGGGGCGTCTGCAGTCGTCACGCGCGTGGCTGAGGCGTTCCTCGCGAATGTCGGCCGGGCGATCGTCAACAAGGACGAGGAGATCCGCCTGTGCCTGGTCACCCTGCTCTGCGAGGGTCACCTGCTCATCGAGGATGTCCCGGGCGTCGGCAAGACGATGCTCGCCAAGTCCCTTGCCCGCTCGCTGGACTGCAGCTTCCGCCGCATCCAGTTCACCCCGGACCTGCTTCCCTCCGACGTCACGGGCGTGCGGGCCTTCAACCAGAAGCTCAACGAGTTCGAGTTCCGACCTGGACCCGTCTTCGCCCAGATCCTGCTGGCCGACGAGATCAACCGCGCCAGCCCGAAGACGCAGGCGGCGCTGCTCGAGGCGATGGAGGAGCACCAGGTCACGATCGACGGCGACACGCACATGTTGCCCAAGCCGTTCATGGTCATGGCGACGCAGAACCCCGTCGAGTACTCGGGCACGTTCCCACTCCCGGAGGCGCAGCTGGACCGGTTCCTGATGAAGGTCCGCCTCGGCTACCTGAGTGAGAAGGAGGAGGCGCACCTCCTGAGCCAGCACAAGGTCGAATCGCCCATGCTCGAGCTGCAGCCGGTCGTCTCGCCCAACGAGCTCAAGGCCGCGCAGGCGGCCGTGCGCGAGATCTTCGTCAAGCCCGAACTTCGCGACTACATCGCGCGGCTCGTCGGCCGGACCCGAGGCAACCCGGAGGTCGCTCTAGGCGCGAGCACCCGCGGCACGCTGAGCCTGTTCCACGCGAGCCAGGCGCTTGCCGCGATCCAGGGTCGGAACTACGTCCTGCCCGACGACATCAAGAGCCTCGCCGAGCCGGTGCTCGCGCACCGCATCATCCTGCGGCCGAACGCCGAGATGCAGGGCCAGAGCGCGGGCAAGCTCGTGGCGGGCCTGCTCGAGCGCGAACACGTGCCTCAGATGGCCTACGACGCGTAGCGACCGGCCGCATCCCAGATGAGCAAGGTTGCTCTCGGCGGTGCCCTGGGCCTGCTCCTGTTCTTCACGTACCTGACCGCCATCCGGCCCGCCTATGCCTTCGCGTACGCGCTGTGCCTGATGTTCGTGATCGCCTGGCTCTGGCCGCGCATCGCCGCCCGCGGCGTGAGGCTTTCGCGCAAGCTCGATCCAGGCACCCCCACCGTCGGAGAGTCCTTCGAGGAGTCGTTCGAGGTGCACCGCCGTGGCTGGGTGCCCGCACCGTGGGTCGAGGTGCGCGACCTCAGCCAGATCCCGGGCTACCAGCCGGGCCGCGTCATCTCGCTGAGCAACGAGGTGGTGCGCTGGAGAGCGCGCGGAGTGTACAGGCGTCGCGGCTGGATGGCGTTTGGCCCGACCTCGCTCAAGGTCCGCGAGCCGTTCGGCCTGTTCGACCAGGAGGTGAAGCTCAGCGAGAGGACGTCCGTCCTCGTCTATCCCCGCGTGCGTCCGGTTCCCGACCTGATGACGCCCAGCGCACAGCAGGTCGGGACGTCGCCCACGCTCGGCGCCTGGGCGGACTATCCGCCTGAGACGGGAGGCGTCCGCGACTACACCACGGGCGACAGCTTCGGGCGCATCCACTGGCCACTCTCCACCAAGCACAACAGGCTCATGTCCAAGACGTTCGAGCAGCCGCTGACGACGGACCTCTGGATCCTGCTCGACCTCGACCGCAACGTGCATTGGGGCGAAGGGGAGGATTCGACGCTGGAATACGCCGTGAGCCTGGCCGCCTCGATGGCCGCCCAGGTGCACAGCCGGGGCCGCCAGGTCGGGTTGATCGCCAACGACTCCCGCGGCACGATCCTCGAACCGCACCGCGCGGTGCGGCAGGACCGGCTGATCCTCGACTACCTCGCGGTCGCGCAGGCTGACGGCCGCACGCCGCTGACCCACACGCTCGCCTGGGACCGCATCCGGCGCCTGCCTCGCCGCGCGATCGCGGTCATCACGCCGAGCGCCGATCCGGCATGGGTACGGCTGCTCCAGTCCGTGCGCGGCCGGCGGTCGACGATGATCGTGTTCTACCTCGACGTCGCGAGCTTTGGCGGGCCGGACCAGAACCCGAGCTTCGACCTCGGCCAGGACGTCGACCTCTACGTCGTTCGCAAGGGCGACGACTTCGCGCGCCTGGTGAGGACGAGAGATGCAATCCGCATCGGCTGAGGGCGGTTTCGGGCTCCGGGCGGGCGTCCTCTGGGACCGTGCCCGCGACGCCGTCGGCTGGGGCCGCCTGATCTCGGCGATCGTGGTCGTGATCCTCACCCTCCTGGTCGCCAGCTCGACGGCGACCGCGCAGTGGGTGGACGGCTCCGAAATCGTCGTCCGCATAGCGCTGCTCGCCGCGGTCGTGATGGCGGCGCTGGCGTTCACGCCGGTGCCCGATGCCCTCGCGCTGGGCGGCAGCGCCGTCGCCGGCCTTCTGACAGCGCTCTACGGCGCGTGGCCGCAGATGCACCTCAGGCATCCGAGCGACACGCTCGGCATCGGCCTGGTCCAGGTCTGGTGGGCGCGGATCGCCGACGGCGGCGCGGCCGCGGACCCCTCGATCTATCTCTTCCTGATCGTGCTCCTGATGTGGGTCAGCGGCGCGTGGCTCGCGTGGTGCGTGCTGCGCTGGCGCAAGCCACTGCTCGGGCTCATCCCGGGCGCGGCGGCCTTTGCCACCAACGTCCTGAACATCCGCGCGGGCGACACCAGCCAGAACGGCTATGCGTTCTGGATCGCCGTCTTCTTCATGGTCCTCCTGCTGGTCGCGAACTACTCGAACTCGCTGCACAGCGCCGCCGCCGCCCACGTGAAGCTCGCGGGCGACGCGGGCCTCGACTTCTGGGAGAGCGGGCTGATCGCGATGGCGGGCCTCCTGGTGCTCGCGATCATCCTGCCGCCCCTGTCGACGACCGACCGCACCGTCGACCTCGAATCGAGCATCTTCTCGGGCTGGGCGCAGTTCCAGCAGGAGCTGAGCCATCCCGGCGTGTTCACCAACGGCCCGGGAGGCGGAGGCACGACCGGCTTCTCCACCGACGTGAAGCTCGCCGGCACGCTCGCGCGAACGCGCGACGTCGTGTTCACCTACACCGTGGTGGGCGACTTCGCGGGCCCGAAGTACTTCCGAGGGGTCAACGAGACCATGACCCTCGACGGCGAATGGCGGTTTCCGCGGACCCCCGGCCTTCGCGAGACGTTCCTGAAGAACGAGGTCGTCCAGTTCGGCGAGGATTACCAGAAGCTCGCCGTCGCGGGCGTGGACGTGCGCATGGTGAGGCCGCCGGTCGGATACACGGACATCCTGTTCTATCCCGGCCGCCTGTACAAGGTCGACCGCCCGACGCTCGCCACGCAGGTACCGACGCAGGGCGGTCCGCCGCCGACGTTCGATTTCAACTCAATCGACCGCCTCTCGACGGTCCAGCCCCCGACTTCCACGGGCAGCTACAACGCGAGCGTCGAGTACTCGCTGGCGACGGTCTCCGACCTCAAGTCGGCCGGCACGAACTACCCCTTCTGGGTGCAGCCGTACGCTTCGCTGCCGTCCGACGGAAGCTACCGCAGCCCCGACCTCCAGCGGCGGGAGCTCGAGCTCGCGCAGTCGATCGTGGCCAAGGCGGGCGCGACCACCCCGTATGACGAGGCCACCGCCATCGAGTCGTACCTCCGCGACCCGCAGAACTTCACGTACTCGCTCACCGTCAACACGCCGCCGGGCACGGACCCCATGGAGTGGTTCCTGTTCCACTCCCACACGGGGTACTGCGAGTACTTCGCCACCGCCATGGGCGACATGCTGCGCCTGCTCGGAATCCCGACCCGCCTGGTCAACGGCTACGGCCCGGGCAGCTTCGACTCCACGATCCACGCGTACGTGGTGCGGGGCGAAGACGCGCACACGTGGCCCGAGGTCTACTTCCCGAACCTCGGCTGGATACCCTTCGAGCCGACCGCGGACGGCAACTACCAGGTGATCCCCCGTGGCGTGGGCGCATCGAACGCGTGCCGGATCGACCAGGGCTGCGACAACCCGGGCGGGGCGGTCGGCCTGCCGGGCGTGATCCCGACGCCCGCCGCCGGCCGCGGCAACAGGGAGGACCCGGGAACCGCCCTGGGCGGCGGCCTCGGCGTCGGACGTCTCGACTCCACCGCCGTGACCCGCTTCGCGGCCGCGATCCTGGTGGTCGTGCTGCTCGTCGTGGCGCTCGCCGTCCGTTACCTCCGGCCGCGCAGCGTGTCGGCCGTCTGGAAGCGCAGCTTGAGCCTCGCCCGATTGGCCGGCGCCCAAAACCGGACGGGCGAGACACCGCACGAGCTCGGCCGGCGTCTTCAGCGGACGTTCCCCGAGGCGGCGGGGCCCGTGGCCGCCCTGGCGAGCGGATTCGCCGTCGCCGCCTACGCTCCACCCGACGAGGCTGACGCCACGCGCGCGTCGGTCATGGACGCCTGGGCGGAGCTGCGGCCGATCCTGCTTCGGCGCATCGTGGCGCGCCTCCGACCCGGGCGGGCCTGATCGTGTCCCGAGCGCGCCCGGAGTCGGTTTCCGCGGCGCACTAACCTTTCCGGCGTGCCTGGGGTCGCCGGCAAGACGTACCCGCAGGTTCGGTTCGTGATCGAGCCGGATCGTGTCGCCGCGTTCGCCCGCGCCGTGGGGGCCGACGAGGACGATGGCGTGCCGCCGACTTTCGCGGCGGTCTACTCGCTCGGTGCCACGGTGCCGCTGCTCTTCGGCGACGAAGAGGCGGCTGTCGATTTCGCGCATCTCCTTCACGCGGAGCAGGAGTTCGAATGGACGCGCCATCCGCGGGTGGGGGAGACGGTGATCTCCGCGGGCCGTGTGGCCTCGGACATCAGCCGTCGCGGCATGCGCTTTCTGAGCTTCGAATCGGAGACGACCGATGAGGGCGGCGCGTCGTTGTGCAGGTCGCGCGCTCTTTTCGTGATCCGCGAAGAGACCAAGCCCGAAGGGGGGGCGGCCGCGTGACGCAGCGCTCCGTCACGTTCACCAGTGAGCAGATCGCGGATTACGCCGAGGCGTCGGGCGACCGCAACCCGATCCACCTGGACGCGGAGTTCGCGCGGTCGGTCGGCCTCCCCGGCGTGATCGCCCACGGCATGCTCCAGATGGGGCTCGCCGCGGGCGTCGCCGCGCAGGCCGCGGGCGGCGTGGACCGCTTGAAGCGCATCTCCGTCCGATTCGCCGGCATGGTCGAGCCCGGCGACACCGTCACGTTTTCCGCACAACCGTCGGCGCCGGGGAAACTCGAGCTGACCGCCACAAACCAGAGAGGAGAAGCCGTGCTTACCAGAGCGACCGCGGAGTTCAAGCCATGACACTCGATTTCTCGCTTTCGCCGGAGCAGCAGGAGATTCGCAAGCTCGCCCACGACTTCGCGGAGCGCGAGATCCGCCCCGTGGCCGCGCACTACGACGAAACGGAGGAATTTCCGTACGAGGTCGTGAAGAAGGCCCACAGGCTGGGTCTGAGCCCGGCGGCATTCATCCCCGAGGAATACGGAGGCGCGGGCCTCGACTTCCTCACCGAGCTCATCCTCAACGAGGAGCTGAACTGGGGCTGCGCCGGGATCGGAGTGTGCATCCAGTCGATGGGCCTTGCGATCGCGGGCATCCGATCGAGCGGGACCGAGGAGCAGAAGAAGCGCTGGCTGCCAGAGTTCACGGACCCGGACAAGCTCGTGATCGGCGGCCTTGGCCTGACGGAGCCGGACTCGGGGTCCGACGCCCTGGCGATGAAGACGCGCGCCACTCGCGTCAGTGACGGATACGTCCTCAACGGCACGAAGCAGTTCTGCACTAACGGCGGCATCGCGGACTACCACGTGATCTACGCGACGACCGACCCGTCCAAGGGACCGGCCGGCATCGCGTCGTTCCTGGTTCCGAAGGGCACGCCCGGCCTGCGGATGGGACGCAAGGAGCAGAAGCTCGGCGTCCGTGCGAGCCACACGGCGCAGGTCGTCCTGGAGGACTGCCACATCCCGCTCGACCACCGCCTCGGCGGCGAACCCGACGCCGAGAACGCCGGCCCCGGCGCGCTTGGGGCCCTGCGCACGCTGGAGGCGACCCGGCCGGGAGTCGGCGCCGGGGCGCTCGGCATCGCACGCGCGGCTTACGAGTTCGCTCTCGAGTACGCGCAGGATCGCAAGCAGTTCGGCAAGCCTTTGTGGCAGCACGAGGCGATCGGGTTCAAGCTGGCCGACATGGCGATGCGGATCGACGCCGCGCGCCTTCTCATCTGGCGCGCCGGCTGGATGGCGACGCAGGGCAAGGCGTTCGAGCGGGCGGAGGGTTCGATGGCCAAGTGCTTCGCCGCGGACGTCGCGATGGACGTCACGACGGACGCGATCCAGGTCCTCGGCGGCTACGGCTACATCAAGGAATATCCGGTCGAGAAGTGGTTCCGCGACGCGAAGATCTACCAGATCTGGGAGGGCACCGCGGAGATTCAGCGGCTTGTCATCTCACGCGCCATCGCGGGCCAGCGCGCAAGCATCAAGTTGTCTTAGGAGATTTGGCATGTTTGATTTGAAAGGCAAGGTCGCCGTCATCACCGGCGCGTCGCGCGGTCTGGGCCGCCAGGACGCGCTGACCCTCGCCGAGGCCGGGGCGGACGTCGTGATCACCGACATCCTGGTCGAGGACGATCCCGAGCTGCAGAAAACCGCGGAGGACGCCGACAGCCCGCTCGCCCAGATCGCGCTTTCGCAGGGCTGGGTTCATTCGAACCAGACGGCGGAGGACATCCGCAAGATGGGCCGCAAATCGCTGGCCATAAAGATGGACGTGACCAACCGCGAGCAGGTCCGCGACGTGATGAAGAAGGTCAAGGAAGAGTTCGGCCGGATCGACATCCTGATCAACAACGCGGCCACTCTCGACAACGTGGCGCGGATCGAGAAGATGGACTACCGCCTGTGGGACCGCGACATCAAGGTGAACCTCACGGGCGCCTTCAACTGCACCAAGGAGGCGTGGCCTTACATGGTCGAGCAGAAGTGGGGGCGGGTCATCTTCATGGCTTCGGTCGCCGGCACCATGGGCGTGTACGGCCAGGCGAGCTACTCCGCGAGCAAGGCGGGCTGCATCGGCCTCGCCAAGAGCTGCGCGCTCGAGGGCGGGCGGCACAACATCACCTCCAACGCGATCGTCCCCGGCATCATCAAGACCGAAGGCTTCCAGTTCCTCGACCCGAGCTACCAGGAGCGCGAGACCGCGCGCACCATCTTCAAGCGCCCCGGCGAGCCAAAGGACATCTCGCACACGATCGCGTTCCTCTGCACGGACGAGGCGTCCTACATAACGGGTACAGCGATCGAGGTTGCCGGCGGCATCCCGCTGTTCGTCTACTGATGGGCGAGCTCGTCGACGTCACGCGTGACGGCGGTATCGCCCGGGTCGTCATGCACCGCAACGGCATCAACGCCATCGCCCAGGACCTCATGGAGGAGCTCGCCGCGGCGTTCAAGGAGCTGGGCGACGACCCTTCCGTGCGGGTGGTCGTGCTCGCGTCCGAGTACGAGAAATACTTCAGCGTCGGCGCCGACCTGACCTCGCTTGCCGTGATCGACCGTGAGGCGGCGGACGCCGTCGACCAGATCGCGGCCTTCATGAAGAGCATGAACGCTCACTTTTCGGCCATCGAGCGATGTCCCAAGCCCGTGATCGCGGCGATCAACGGCCACGCCCTCGGCGGTGGAAGCGAGCTCGCCCTGTGCTGCGACTTCCGGATCATGGTCGAGGACGGTCGTTCCCGGATCGGGCAGACGGAATCCTCGCTGGGCATCATCCCCGGCGCGGGCGGCACGCAGAGGCTGCCGCGCCTGATCGGCAAGAAGGCGGCGCGCTACCTCATGGAGTCCACCCGCCTGTCGGCGAAGGAGGCCCAAGCGCTCGGATGGGTCGACCATGCCGTGCCCCCGGACGGCTTCCGAGCCGCCGTCGACGAGCTGGCCGAGCGGCTTGCGAAGGCGGCGACGTTTGCGCTCGCAATGATCAAGGACTCCGTGCGACGCGGTTTCGAGCTCCCGCTCGACGAGGCCCTGGAGGTCGAAGCGAAGAACTTCGCGCGGGCGGCCCTCACGACCGACGCGGCCATCGGCATCATGAGCTTCCTCAACCGGCAGGAGCCCGAGTTCACGGGGTCGTAGGTCTGTCGAAAGTCTGATCGCCCGTTCGTCGTGAGAGTAGACGGCGGATTAATGAGCGTGGAGGATCGGTATGCGATACGTCCTGATGTTCGGTGGAACGATGGATGAGCAGAGGGAATACGACAGCCGCGACAAGGCCGAGCAAGGCGCGGTCCGCGCCGCGGTGAACCAGTGGTTCGAGGAGCACGGCAAGGCCGGCCGCATCGTCGGCGGCGAAGAGCTTCGCGGTCCCGACATGTCCACCACCGTGCGACGCAAGCACGGCCAGATGACGGTGGTCGACGGCCCGTTCATCGAGTCGAAAGAGGTGGTTGGAGGCTTCGCCGTGATCGAGGTCAAAGACCTCGACGAGGCACTCACGCTGGCCAAGAGCTGGCCCGGGGGCAACATGGTCGAGGTTCGCCCGGTGGTGGAACACTGATCCCCTGACGCAGGGCCGAGCGGAGACCGACGCTGCTCTTGCGGCAGTCTTCCGCGAGGAGGCCGGCCGGCTGGTCGGCGCGATGGTGCGCATCATCGGCAACTTCGACATTGCCGAGGAGGTCGTCCAGGACGCCGTGGTGGCCGCCATCGAGGCCTGGCCGGTGCAGGGCGTGCCGGACAAGCCTGGCGCCTGGCTCTTGACCACGGCGCGGCGGCGGGCGATCGACCGCCTGCGCCGCGACC
>Ga0070741_10004584_pt1 | contig 32088 bp, 21 predicted proteins | sample Coa_R1_4_FD_66440 | JGI IMG/M metagenome (GOLD analysis project Ga0070741, IMG submission 66440) | Surface soil microbial communities from Centralia Pennsylvania, which are recovering from an underground coalmine fire - Coalmine... | ecosystem: Environmental > Terrestrial > Soil > Unclassified ... | reverse complement strand
GCCGGGCTTGACCCGGCGATCCATCGCTCAAATTGATGGACGCCCGGGTCGAGGCCTGGGCATGACGATTGGAGGAATGTCTTGTCTCACCCGAACGATCCCGCACTCCGTTCTTTCATTCCGGTCGAGGCTGACTCGGATTTTCCGATCCAGAACCTGCCTTACGGCGTGTTCTCGACCGCGGCTCTCCCGACGCCGCGCGTCGGCGTCGCGATCGGCGATTACGCGCTCGACCTCTGGGAGCTCGAACAGGACGGTCTGCTGAATTTCGACGTCGGTCCGGGAGTTTTTGCTGGTCGATCGCTCAATCACTTCATGTCCCTTGGGCCGAAGGTCTGGGCCCAAACACGCGCACGAATCAGCGAGCTATTGCGACATGATCATCCGGAGTTGCGCGACAATGCTCAGCTGCGAAAATTGGCGTTCGTTCCGATGAAGGACGCGAAGCTGCATCTGCCGTTCGCTGTTTCCGGCTACACCGATTTTTACGCCTCCAAGGAGCACGCCAGCAATGTCGGCATCATGTTCCGCGGCAAGGACAATGCGTTGCAGCCGAACTGGCTGCACATGCCGATCGGTTATAACGGCCGCGCCTCGACCGTCGTCGTCTCGGGCACCAGGGTGCAGCGGCCGCGCGGGCAGCTCAAGCCGCCAAACGCCGAACTTCCGAGCTTTGGCGCCAGCAGGCGGCTCGATTTCGAACTCGAAATGGGCGCGGTGATCGGACAGGCGTCGCCGATGGGGGAGACGCTGACGGAAGCGCAGGCCGAAGAGATGATCTTCGGCTTCGTGCTACTCAACGACTGGAGCGCCCGCGACATCCAGCAATGGGAATACGTTCCGCTCGGGCCATTTCAGGGCAAGGCGTTTGCGACCTCGATAAGCCCGTGGGTGGTGACGTCGGCGGCGCTGGAGCCATTCCGGCGTCATGGGCCGAAGCAGGATCCGGCGCCGCTGCCTTATTTGCAGCAGGCGAAAGCCAACAACTACGACATCGAACTCGAAGTCGGCTTGCGAGCAGCGTCCATGAACACGCCGGCGCGCATCTGCCGCACCAATTTCAAATACATGTATTGGTCGTCGCTGCAGCAATTGCTGCACCACGCGTCTTCCGGCTGCGCGATGAATATCGGCGATCTCTTGGGGTCCGGCACGATTTCGGGGCCTGAGAAAAATCAGCGCGGCAGCCTGCTCGAGATTTCCTGGAACGGCACCGAGCCGGCGGAGATTGGAAGCGGCATTACCCGGACGTTTCTCGAGGACGGCGATTCGCTGGTCATGCGCGGCTGGTGCCAGGGCGATGGTTACCGCGTCGGCTTCGGCGAGGTCGAGGGCACGATCGTTCCGGCGAAATGAGGGTTCGCGCCGCAGCGTAACCCCTTGACGCCCTCACCCTGAGGAGCTTGCGAAGCAAGCGTCTCGAAGGGCGAGGCCACACCAAGGCCTCATGGTTCTCGCGGCGATGCGAAGCATCGTCCGGCAGACGCGCGTTAGCCTGTGCGTCGTCCGCTAACGCCCTCGCTACCGCTCGGCCTGCTCGGGCGCGCCGCGCTCCTCACCACGAGGATCGAAGAGTACCTTGACCTACCGCTGCTCCGGCGGAATATCCCGTAGCGCTCGGCAATGCGCGGCAATATCGTCGAGCGCATATTTGAGATGCACGCGTTTGTCAGACGGCAATTGCTTTGTCGCGCAGACGCCCGGCCGCCATTCCCGTGCGGGACGAATTGGCCTCGGGGCAAATCCTCCGCCGCAGTTCGGGCAGACATTGGCGAGCTTGTTCTCGGCACAGTCCGCGCAGAAGGTGCACTCGTAGCTGCAGATGCGCGCATCCGTTGATTGCGGCGGCAGATCCTTGTCGCAGTATTCGCAGTTCGGCCGAAGCTGCAGCGCCATCGTCTTGTCTCCCCGAGAGGGCGATCATCGCAAATCGCACTGAAATTGCGAATGACGAATTTCCCTCGAATCACGCCAACGCTTCTAGTGTCCCGGTTCTGACATTCGTATCATGTCGCGGCGGGTTCGTTTACGAATGTCAGAACCAAAGGGACACTAGCCAAGATGTGCTTCTAGTGAAGCTTTGCCCCTGACGTTCCTTTTACGAGGTCGCTGCGAAACTGAAAGGAACGTCAGGGTCGCTTCACTAGTCAACCCCGCAATGGCAGCTTGCCGCTCTCCTTGAGCCGGTCGAGCACGATCGAGGAGCGCACATGGGCGACGCTCGGATGTGGCATCAAGATTTCGTTGACCATCTGAGACAGGCTCCTGAGATCGCGCAGCACGGCCTTGATCATGTAGTCGGCGTCACCTGTGAGCGCATAGGCCTCCTGGATGTCATCGATGCGGCTAACCAGCGCCCGGAATTTCTTGGCGTTGTCGGGCGAATGGGTGGCAAGCGTGATCTGGATGAAGGCGATGACGCCAAAGCCGAGCGCCTCTGAGGCAAGCTCGGCGCGATAGCTCGAAATCACCTTCTCTTCCTCAAGCCGCATGCGGCGGCGCGAGCACTGCGAGGCCGACAATCCCGCGATCTCGGCAAGGTTCTGGTTGCTGAGCCGGCCGTCGTTCTGCAACGCCCGCAGGATTTTGAAGTCGAAAGTATCAAGCGAAATCATGCATGAAGCTCGTCGCTTTTGCGTAAGTTGTGCATATTCTAGCGAAGTTTCGGTCAATTTGCACAGAAATTGCGTGACAGAGGAGCGAATATCCAATCGACCGAAATAAGGAAAATTCCCATGGGTCCGTTTCCGCACGACGCGCCGCCGGCGACGATCAGCACCGATAATCCCATGGGCACCGACGGCTTCGAGTTCGTCGAATATGCCCATCCCGACGGAACTGCGCTGCACGCGCTGTTCAAGCTGATGGGCTTTGAGGCGGTCGCGCGCCATCGGTCGAGGAAGATCACTGTCTATCGCCAGGGCGACGTCAATTACGTCGTCAACGAGCAGGAGGGCAGTCACGGCGTGAACTTTGTCGCCGCGCACGGGCCTTGTGCGCCTTCGATGGCGTTCCGGGTGGTGGATGCGAGAAAGGCCTATAATCGGGCGCTCTCGCTCGGTGCCGAGCCCGCCGACATATCCGCCGCGCAAAAAGTGCTCGATGCTCCCGCCATCAAGGGTATCGGCGGCAGCCTGCTTTATTTCGTCGATCGCTACGGGGCGAAGGGCTCTGCCTATGATGGCGAGTATGAGTGGCTCGGCGCGCCTGATCGGAGGCCCGTCGGCGCCGGCCTCTATTATATCGATCACCTCACCCACAATGTGCATCGTGGCCGCATGGATGTCTGGGCCGGCTTCTACGAGAAGCTCTTCAACTTTCGTCAGATCCGCTTCTTCGACATCGAGGGCCGCGCCTCCGGCCTGTTCTCGCGCGCGCTGACGAGCCCGGACGGCAAGATCAGGATTCCGATCAACGAGGATGCCGGCGCCTCCGGGCAGATCGAGGAATATCTGAAAGTCTACCGGGGGGAGGGCATCCAGCACATCGCCTGCGGCTGCCGCGACATCTACCGTACGGTGGAGACCTTACGCGCCGCCGGACTGCCTTTCATGCCGTCGCCGCCGGACACGTATTTCGAGAAGGTCGACATCCGACTGCCCGGTCATGGCGAAGAGCTCGCGCGGCTGAAAGGGAACGGCATCCTGATCGACGGCGAGGGCGTGGTTGACGGCGGCCGAACCAAGGTTCTGCTGCAAATCTTCTCCGCGAATGCGATCGGCCCGATCTTTTTCGAGTTCATCCAGCGCAAGGGAGACGATGGTTTCGGCGAAGGCAACTTCAAGGCCCTTTTCGAATCGATCGAGGAAGATCAGATCCGCCGCGGCGTGTTGAAGGTCGACAGCGCGGCTTGACAGCGGCTAGCGCCGTTTCCATGCTGACAGCATTTCCGCAAGCTCCGCCTTCTCCGGCTCCCGCACCGTCGACGGCGTTCGCGAGAATCGCGGCGCCGGCGCCGGTTGCGTCACCCCGTGGCGTTTGACGAAGGTTTTTCGCGCCGCCATGTGAGGGTGCATCGGCGCTTCGGCAATCGTGAGCACCGGCGCGAAACAGACGTCAGTGCCTTCCATGATGGCGCACCACTCGTCGCGGGTCTTGGTCGCGAATACTTCGGCCAGCTTCTGCTTCAACGAAGGCCAGGCCTCGCACTCCATCTGGGCATCGAAAGCCGCATCATCCGACAGGCCTGCAAGCTGACGGAGCAGCGCATAAAACTGCGGCTCGATCGAACCGATCGAGATGAAGTTGCCACAGGCGCATTGGTAGACGCCATAGAAGTGCGCCCCGCCGTCGAGAAAGTTGCTCTCCCGTCCTTCAATCCAGCGGCCGATGGCCGCAAAGTCGTAGAACATGGACATCAGCGAGGCGGCGCCGTCGCACATCGCGGCATCCACCACCTGGCCCTTGCCCGACCTCTGCGCTTCCAGCAGCGCGGCGAGCACGCCGACGACAAGATAAAGGGCGCCGCCGCCGAAATCGCCGACGAGGTTGAGTGGCGGGACCGGACGTTCGGTGGGGCCGATGGCCGCCAACGCACCGGTCAAAGAGATGTAGTTGATGTCGTGGCCGGCGGCCTGGGCCAATGGCCCATCCTGTCCCCATCCGGTCATGCGGCCGTAAACCAGCCGCGGATTTCGAGCCAGCACCAGATCGGGACCAAGTCCAAGGCGCTCCATCACGCCCGGCCGAAAACCCTCGACCAGAGCGTCGGCGCATGCCAGCAGATCAAGCGCGTGGGTGAGCGCGTCTTTATTCTTGAGGTCGATCTCCACGACCTTGCGCCCGCGCGCAGCCGCCAGTTTCGGGTTCTTCCTGGCTCCGGGGCGATCAAGCGTGACGACCTCGGCGCCCATGTCGGCCAACATCATGCAGGCGAATGGTCCGGGTCCGATGCCGGCGAATTCGACGATTCGGAAGCCGCTTAGCGGACCCGAAGAGGCGTTCGTCGATGTCTGATGATCCGGCGGGCTGGGCACTTTGTTTTTTCCGCGAGCGCTAAGACCAAAGTCGTGGCGCAATAGTCGGCCAATGTCGCGATGTCCGTCAACTGGCGGCAGACAATTGGTGGTTGCCCAGGATGAAGCCGGTTCGGCCGAAACTTCCACGCAATGTTGATCGAACTGGCCAGGGCGAGCACGGCCCCGGTTTACGACCTCTTATCCATTCTATTTTAGCTTGCGGGATATCCGGACGCCCGTGCTCCGACGGCGCGGCCGGAATGTCTATGGAATGCAGGGGGCGGCGGTGGGGCTTTTGCAACGTGTCAGGCTGGGATCGTCAAGGTTGCCCAGGCCAAAGCTTCCCACTTTGCGGTTCCGCGGCAAAATCAGCCTCGGCTTTGCCGTTGTCCTTGCCATTTCCGCCGTCAGCATGGGTATCGCCTATCTGGGGTTCGAACGCGTCTCCGGCGGCGTCGCCGCTTATCGGGCGAGCGTGTCTGAATCCGATCAGGCCCAGAACATCGACCGGGAATTGATCGCGTACCGGGCGCTGGCCCGCTATTACGCGGTGACCGGCAAGGAAGACGACGCCAAGGCCGCGTTCACGGCGGAAGCCGCGCTGCGCGCTGCCATCGACCAGTCGATGAAGAGCGTGGACACTTCCAATAACGAGCGCACCAAGCTGATCGCGCGGCTGCATCAGGAGTTTCACTCCTTCACCAAGGTCTTTGCCGATGTGGTGAAGATCAAGAAGGAAAGCGAGCTCATCAGCCAAAACGAGCTGATGCGGAACGGCAATCAGCTGCGTTACAAGCTCGACGATCTGCCAAGCGGGGTCGAGGACGACTCGACGCTGGCCGCCGTCACCGTGGCGAGCAAGAAGGTCGCCGCTTTGTTCCAGACCGCGACGGCGCTTGTCGGCACCTTCGTCGTCAATTCAGATCAGTCGATCGCCACGGGCGCGCTGGCGCGCCTGAAGTTCGTCGAGGCGGCGTTGCAGGCAATCCCGGCCAATGAGGCGAGGATCGCGCAGTCCGTCAAGGACGCCATGAGTTACCTTGAAGACTATCGCAAGTCGCTGACCAAGCTGATCGACAATGCCAAGGAGCTCGATGAGCTTTCGATCGAGATGGCCGATTCGACCCAGGCGATCATGAAGGCTTCGAACGCGATGAAGGCCGATCTGCTCGCCGACCAGCAGCGGCTTGACTCCGAATCCGGCGCGACCATCAGCGAGATCCAGCGCCTGATCGTGATCCTTGCGATCGGCGGCTTCGTGCTCGGCGGATTCCTCGCCGTGCTTCTCGGCAGGGGAATGTCGCGACCGATGACGGCGATGTGCAAGGCGATGCGTGAGCTTGCCGGCGGCAATTTCGATGTCGTGCTGCCGGGCCTCGGCCGCAGGGATGAACTCGGCGAGATGGCTGGCGCCGTCGAAGAATTCAAGATGCAGGCAATCGCCAAGGCCGAGCGCGATGCTGCCGATCTCGACGCCCAGAACAAGGCCGCCGCCGCCGGACGCCGCGCTGAGTTGATCCGCTTTGCCGACCAGTTCGAGGCGACCGTCGGCAGTATCGTCGCCAACGTTTCGGCATCCGCCGAGCAACTCGAAGCGTCGGCCGGAACGCTGACGCGCACGGCAGAGACCACTCAGAACCTCTCTGGCCAGGCGGCCGGCGCATCGGAGCAGGCTTCCAGCAACATGCAATCGGTTGCGGCCGCGACCGAGGAGCTCTCGGCCTCTGTCGAAGAGATCGGACGGCAGGCCGTAGAGTCCAACCGGATTGCGGAATCCGCCGTGCTTCAGGCCCAGCAAACCGACGGGCGCATTGGCAAACTGTCGCGCGCGGCGCAGGAAATCGGCGATGTCGTGAAGCTGATCACGGCGATTGCCGAGCAGACCAATCTTCTGGCGCTCAATGCCACCATCGAGGCCGCACGCGCCGGCGATGCCGGCCGCGGCTTTGCGGTCGTCGCGTCCGAAGTCAAGTCGCTGGCGAGCCAGACGGCGAAAGCGACCGACGAGATATCGACCCACATTGCCGGCATGCAGGGCGCCACCCAGGAATCGGTCGCCGCGATCAAGGAAATCGGCGGCACGATCGGGCAGATATCGAACATTGCCTCGACGATTGCGTCCGCCGTCCAGGAGCAAAGTTCTGCCACGCAGGAAATTGCGCGCAGCGTGCAGAACGTGGCCGAAGGAACCAGCGAGGCTGCCGTGAACATCACGGAGGTCAACCGCGGCGCGGCTGAAACCGGCTCGGCGTCGGCCAACGTTCTGGAAGCAGCGCGTTCGTTGTCTTCCGAAAGCACGCGGCTGCGCGAAGAGCTCGATCGCTTCATGGCCAATATCCGCGCCGCCTAAAGCGCTCCGGCACGATGATGGTTGTGGCGTGACGCGCGCCGCCGCTTATTCTCTGCCGAATTGCCGTTTCAGTTCGACCTTGGCCTGGTTCAGGCGCGCCCTTTGCGTTTTGGGCAAGGTCTTTCCCGCGCGGTTGAGGTAGAAGGTCAGCATCGAGAGTGCGGAGCGATAGGCGCCGGCCTTGCGGCGCGAACTGCGTTCGGCCGACCGCTTGAGCGAAGAGGCGATCCGTTTTGGGTCGCGTTGCTTGAAGACGCCGCGCTTGAGGTCGAGCGCGTCGCTTTTCTCTGTGACACGTTGCGACCACCGCCTTGATGATGATTTTTTGCCCGCGCTCTTTCGGCCGACTTTCCGTTCAGGCCTGGTCCTGCGGCCGGCGCGGCGGGACCTCGCCGATTTGCGTGCGTTCGCCATATCGAAATTCTCCAACCTTTCTGCGCCAACGGGCGCAAAGCCGCCGCGTTCCTCCGTTCAGCTGAGGGAACTCCGGCTCCCGGATCGGCGTTAATAGCCTGGCCGATGGCCTTTTTCCCCGCCAATTCCTGATTGGTCAGCTCATGGGTTTGCAGCGACGGCAGAGCGATTTGAACGCTGCGACCGAACCTGTGCGACCTGACGATTCCCGCGTCGTCGAAACGAGCATTCCTTTCCGGCTCGATGCTTTGCGCTGGAGCGGATTTCACACCCGTGTCGTGCTGGCGCTCGGGATTACCTGGGTGCTCGACGGGCTTGAAGTCACGCTGGCGGGCGCGCTGTCCGGCGCGCTCAAGGAAAGCCCTGTGCTGCGCTTCTCGAACTTCGAGGTCGGTTTTGCAAATAGCTGTTACCTCGCCGGCGCCGTGCTTGGTGCGTTCGGTTTCGGTTGGCTAACCGATCGCATCGGCCGCAAGAAGCTGTTCTTCATTACGCTCGCGCTTTATCTCGCTGCGACCGCTGCGACCGCGTTGTCGTGGAGCGTTGCGAGCTATGCGCTGTTTCGGTTCCTGACCGGAGCCGGCATCGGCGGCGAGTACACCGCTATCAATTCCACCATTCAGGAGCTGGTGCCGGCGCGCTATCGCGGCTGGACCGACCTCGTCATCAACGGAAGCTTCTGGATTGGAGCTGCGCTTGGCGCGGTGAGCGCAATCGTGCTGCTCGATCCGAACGTGATCGCTGTCGATCTGGGCTGGCGGCTCGCTTATCTCACCGGTGCCTGCCTCGGGCTTGTCGTGTTCGTGATGCGGATATGGATTCCGGAAAGCCCGCGATGGCTGATCATTCACGGCCGTCCCGATCAGGCCGATGCGATCATGCGTGACATCGAGCGCTCGGTCACGAGGCGGGATGCGCCGCACACATGGCCGACGTTGCGAATACGTATGCGCGATCACACGCCGCTTAGGGAAGTCGCGCACACTCTGTTCAAGGTTTATCGCGAACGCTCGCTGGTCGGTTTGGTGCTGATGATCGCGCAGGCGTTCTTCTACAACGCGATCTTCTTCACCTTCGCGCTGGTCCTGACCGATTTCTATGGGATACCGGCCGGCGACGTGGGCTGGTATATCCTGCCTTTCGCGGCCGGCAATTTTCTGGGGCCGCTTGTTCTCGGGCGGTTGTTCGACACGCTGGGACGCCGTCCGATGATCGTGTTCACTTACGGCGTCTCCGGTATCCTGCTGGCGCTTTCCGGCTATCTGTTCCAGATCGGCGCATTGAGCGCAACAACGCAGACGATTGCATGGATGGTCATCTTCTTCTGCGCTTCTCCGGCGGCAAGCGCGGCATATCTTACGGTCAGCGAGAATTTTCCACTGGAGGTCCGTGCGCTGGCGATCGCCGTGTTCTATGCGGTCGGAACCGGAATTGGCGGTGTCGCCGGTCCCATTTTATTTGGTGCGCTGATCGATACCGGCTCGCGTAGCAGCGTCTTTAGCGGTTATCTGCTTGGCGCTGCGCTGATGCTGGTCGCCGCCGCCGTCGGCTGGCGCTATGCGGTCGCGGCTGAGCGGCGCTCGCTGGAATCGGTCGCGCAACCGCTCGCATCTGTGGAGTGACGGTATCTGTGGAGTGACGAAATGAATAAAGGCGACATAAATAAAGGCTTGGCATGAGCGACGATTTGGCTGATCGCGTGCTGCCTGAGCGGCAGGAGATGTGGCCCGTGGAAGGCGCCTCGCTCGATCTGATGACGGAAAAGCTCGTGAAGTGTCTCGACGGTTGTGCCTTCCTGCTAGACATCGACGGCACGCTGCTTGATCTGGCGCGGACACCGCGCGAAGTGTGGGTGCCGCCGGGTTTGGCCGCGACGCTGCATGCGCTGCACGACCGCACAAAGGGCGCGCTCGCCCTTGTCAGCGGACGCTCGCTCAACGACATCGACCTGATCTTTGCGCCGGATCGTTTCCCCGGTGTCGGTGGACACGGCGCGGAAATGCGACTTTCGACCGATGGCGAGGCAGTCGCCACGCATGCGCCGCCGATGGATCCGGAATTGAAGCGCCGCCTCGCCGCCATCGCGCGGTTGAGTCCGGGCATTCTTCTGGAAGACAAGGGCTATTCGCTCGCGCTGCACTACCGCCTGGCGCCGCACGCCGAGAGAGCGATCTATGAAGCCGTGTCGCTGATCCGCGCGGATTTGCCGAATGCGCCGATCGAGGTGCTGCCCGGCAAATGCGTCTGCGAAATCAAGCAAGCGGGTTTCGACAAGGCGACCGGCGTGCGCGAACTGATGACGCACGAGCCGTTCCGTGGCCGCCGCCCGATTTTCATCGGCGACGATGTGACAGATGAATCCGTCTTCGCGATCATGCCGGATCTGGGCGGCCTCGCCTTTTCAGTGGGCCGTCACGCGACTGGCGTCGCCGGCTATTTCGAGGAGCCGCGCGATGTTCGCGCGTGGCTGAAGCGCCTCATTGATGACAAAGCTTTGGCGGTGTCGTGATCGTGAGTCATTTTTTGTTCGCGCGGTTTCGTAGCGGTTGAACGAATCTTGGCCGTGAAGGCACGCATTCCCGACGTGGCATCGCCTGAATTCGGTTTCAATTCATAGGAAAATTGACCAGGAACCATATTGATGAACGGCTGTTAATACGCGAGCGAACCATCAGGAGGGGAACCCGGTGAGCCTCGTCGTCGTTTCAAACCGCATTACGCGCGGAAACGCCAATGAACCGATTACCGGAGGCCTTGCCGCCGCGTTGCTTCCAATTGTCGAAAAATCGGGCGCGATCTGGGTCGGTTCCAGCGGCCGCGTGCGCGATGGTGTGCAGAAAGAGCCTTTCGCCGAAATCGAGGCGCTTGGCGCAGGCGCACTTGCGATGCTGGATCTGCCGGCGGCGCATTACGGCGGATACTATGAAGGCTTCGCCAATTCGGCGTTGTGGCCGGCGCTGCATTCACGCGCCGATCTGATCCGGGTCTCGCAAGGCGATTATCTTTCCTATCGGGAAGTCAACGCCTTCATGGCGCGAGCGCTGCTGCGGTTCCGGAAACCTGACACCGTATTCTGGATTCAGGACTATCATTTCCTCGCGCTCGGCGCGGAACTGCGCGACCTCGGCGTCGATCAGCCGGTCGGCTTCTTCCTGCATACGCCCTGGGCCCCGCGCGATGTGATCGAAGGCGTTCCCCATCACCGCGAGCTGGTGGAAGCCATGCTGGCCTATGATCTGATCGGCTTCCAGACCGACGACGATTGCGAAAATTTCGCGAGATATCTGGCGTCGACGCTTGGCCTTAGCGTCAACGATGGCGTTGTGACGTCGCAGCACGGAACGACCCGTATTGCCGTTTTTCCGATTGGCATCGATGTGGAGAAATTCACCCGGCAGGCCACCAAGGCCATTTCGCATCCCGACGTGTCGCGGCTGCGCCGCAGCCTGAACGGCGAGAAGCTCGCCATCGGCGTCGACCGGCTCGACTATTCCAAAGGGCTCGTCAACCGCATCAAGGCGTTCGACAGGATGTGGACGTTGCATCCCTCGTTGGCACGCACGGTGTCGCTGTTGCAGATCGCGACGCCTTCGCGCGGCGGGATCGAAGCCTATGGCAATCTGCAAAACGAGCTCGCCCGACTGGTCAGCGAGGTCAACGGCCTTCATGGCGAAGTCGACTGGACGCCGATCCGCTATCTCAACAAGGGTTTTAGCCAGACCGTGCTGGCTGGTCTTTATCGCACGGCCCAGGTCGGCGTCGTCACGCCGTTGCACGACGGCATGAACCTGGTGGCGAAGGAATATGTCGCGGCCCAAAACCCCGCCGATCCCGGTGTGCTGGTGCTGTCGAAGTTTGCCGGCGCGGCCAACGAGCTCGACACCGCGCTTCTGGTCAACCCGCACGATATCGACGGCATGGCGCGCACGATCGCAACGGCGCTGTCGATGCCTTTGATCGAACGGCGGATGCGCTGGGAGGCGATGATGGCGAAGCTTAAGGGCGGTTCGATCCAGCAATGGTTCACCGGCTTCGTCGAGGCGTTGCAAAAGGCGCGGGTCGACCGGGAGGCTGCGTCGCGGCCGGTGTCGAGGCCGCCGTTCATATGGCCGCTCCGTTCGGTCAGCGGATGATCGCTGGGATTTTTCTCGCCGAAGATCTAGGTGCCCTGCGAAGCTCGCAGGACTTCGTTCAGTTGCAATAAGTCACGTCGTCCAGAGTGACGCAGCGCGCCTTGCTGGGGTCCTCGAGCGGGACCATGCCTTTGCCCTGACCGACAAAGACGCCGGGTCCGACCGTGACCGAGGATTTGTTGCCGATGACAACGCTCGGGTGAGCTGATGCGAGGCGCGACCGCGTGCCGTCGGCCCAGATGATCGCGTCGCCCGACCACACCCCGCGATGACCGTCGTCACAGGTCACATCCACGCCCTCGCGGTGGCAGTGCTGGGCCTGTGCGCTCGTCGCATATCCGGCCGCGGCCAGGATGGTGAGAATCATCGTCGCCTGGCGCATCGTCATGGTGTCCTCGCCCGTTTCACTTAAGTCAGCACCATACAGGAGTCGGATGTCAGGGCTTCCGGGTTCAGGACGGTGGCGGCGGAATTATCTCGGCCAAAAATTATCAAGTAATTTCAGTATGTTGTGAAAATGACTCCGGCAGATGCTCGGGTCACTTGCAAAAGTCCGCGCGCGCCTTCAAGAGAGTGCCTCTTCGGAGAGATGGCCGAGTGGCTTAAGGCGCACGCTTGGAAAGCGTGTGTGCGGGAAACCGTACCGTGGGTTCGAATCCCACTCTCTCCGCCAGCCGCTAGCGCCTTAGTCCTTCTCGCGTTCCTCTTGGAGCGGTCGCAGTATTCCACCCACGTGTGAAGGCGGTTCGCCGCAGAACGTACATCTAAACAACGGTCGAGGATCGCTCATTGGCGTCAACGGTCGTCTGCATCGCGGGCAAGTCGGCCATGGTGGCAGGTTCTTCATGGCAGAGCCGTTAACAGGTTACCCGCCACGCCAGACATGCAGTACAGCTTCACGAAAGCCACCGACAAAATGATCCGATACGTCCGGCGGGAGAATTTTGTTTAGATCGTCAAACGACGCTGTTGCGATACTCGCAAGTTCGTGCGCGCAAGCACGCTGTGCCCAACGGCGGCCTACCTCCAAGCCTCGATCACGCTCGTTCTCGACATCCATCCGATCACCGCAGGGTGCCCCCGGCGTGGGGGAACGCCGGGGACGTGCGAGGGGATCCGCCGACGGTTTGGGGGTGGGCAGAAAATCGACGGCGCACGACACGAGCAAATCACAACTTCAATAGCCCGATAATTGTCCCAAGGGACAATCGGCGCGTTGTACTTAAGATAGAGTTGCAGGCCTTCGACGCTACCCGCGCTCCGCTGCCAGTTGCGCTCGACTTGAAAAAAATCGGAACGTTGATCTGGATCAATTGCGACGCGAGGCACAGGCGCGCGGCCTAAGAGTACAGTGTCCATTGGGACAATTCGCCGTCCGTCGAAACCGAGCTACTGTCTACTTTCTCCAAAAGACGAGCAGGGAAAACGTCATGGGATCGCTCGCAGCATCCATTCGCTACGAAAATCTGATCGCATGCAGGAAATTACTTGCCGATGCGCGAATTTCAGACGTGCAACGACAGATGCTTCTGCGGCTATTGACGGAAGAAAAAACGAAATATTTTCACGAAGAAACATCAAGCCGTTCGATGATTGGAGCACTCGGAAACGATAACAAGAATAGCTAGCGCATCTGGGGTGATCCATTGCTCTTGACTTAGGTCATGCGCGGCAGCGACAGAAAGAACCCACAAGGCCGCTATCTTTCCTCCCTCACTCCCCGCCGTATGGCGGGGGTATTTTTGAGCGCGTCTCCGGTTGCTTCGGCATTGGCCTGCGATAAGCTTCGCAAGCGAGAGGGCATCCTTATGGGCGAAAGAAGTTATAAGCGTTGTGATCCTTCTTGGCTTGGCCACCGTAGGGCTTGTCTTGGCGGTTTCTCTTCCCCTGCTAAATCGGTCGTTAACGCATGTAAGTTGCAAGTGCGCCTGAATGTGCATGCTCGCGATCCATGGAACGCGACACTTGGCTCTATCGCCTCTCACTTGGCTGGGTCGCCCTGTTAATTGCGGTGATCTTGTATGCAGTGTGGATGTACTAAGGGCCGCCCAGCCCCGGCAGCACCACTGCAATGCCGCGTAGCAGGAAGCTAGCGGAGACCGCGCAGACGGGCCATCAATCTGTTTGTGATCGCAGCGGCGTGCATCCGTTTGGGGGTCGGAAGCAATCCCTCGTGCTCGCCGACACGCATCGGGAGAGTAAGATCCCAATTGGTCACCATGCGGAACCCGAGCGGCCGATTTGCGATTTCCCCTTTCTCGACTTCGGAATTCTCCGGGCCTGGAACACCAACGAAGTCTATTGTCTTACTTAAGCCACCTTGCTTGATGGAGCATTTTCCCTTGAGAGACTGGAAGCTCGCCTGATCCAGATGATAGTCGAGGTAAGAGCTTATCCAACCGCCTTCCGAAGTCTCGCTGATGACTGGCTGGTCTAATATCTGCCTAACAATCGCGAGCTCGCGAAAATCGCCAATTTTGCCAAGCAAGGACGCCTCTTCGAAGCGCGCGGAAATTACGCCCTCGTCGTTCTGAATGTTGAAAGAATCGCCTACACGACTAATTCGTGCCACGCGCTTGTTGAACCCGTATGCCTTCGCCCCGATCGCCGCCGGCGGAAACGAATTCAAGAGTATCCGCGGCATGTACACGAATGGACCATTATAGTCATCGTTCGTATCGCAACTATATATATTATGAAATATCACTGCGAATTCCATGTAGTTGATGCCGCCAAAAGGTACAAAACCGGGTCTGACGTTTCGTTGCTCGGAGAATGCGAGACAGATCGGCAACGTTATTTTTTCAAGTTTTTCCTTTGGCAGATTAAGCGTCAGGCCCGGCGGCAACATTTGGTCAATGAATGTCGCCTGCACGTAATCGACGATACAGCGGGCCTCGACTCTTCCGACGCCGCCCAGCGCAAGTCGGGTCAGATCCGGCAAATTGCTCAACAGTGCCGCTAGCGCTGGAGACAAGGGTGCGTCGTCGTTCCAATTCCGATCGCCGTCATACGAACTATTCATGTCAACTCCCGTTATTGCTCGGGCCGCTGCGCGGCCCCCAAGAACAGCTTGTTCGATGCACCCCGCGTTGAGTCCAACGCGAACCCAGTCGCCTGCAAGATAAAGATTGTTGACGCCGGAGCCGTCGGGACGGAGCCGGCTCTCCACGCTTCCAGGAACCGACTGCACGTAGCGATCGGAGGGGTTCACGTTCGCCCGGACATAAGGTGGACGCGCCAGATCCGTCTGTTGATACCCTGGCCACAGCAAAGGAAGCTCGTCTTGCAGCCATTTATCAACCTGCACGTTGGCACGTTGAAGCTGGATGACCGGGAAATTGTCCGGTTTGCCCGGCGGCGGAAATTGGTCGTCGGGTAGTAGATTGCCGACGAGATAGGCGAGGCTTGCGGGTTTGGAGTGAGAGGGCCACGATTCCTGATCGATCAGTTGCGAATTGTCGCCCCAGGTATTGAGCGGCTCCGCGAAAGACGTAACAATCGTATTTTTTGGCGGCCAGCCGTAGTAAGTCGCCGGCTTGTTGACCCAAAGCTGGGTCGCGAGTGTCGGGCAAGTGCGGACGTTGGCGATCATTTCGCCCCACGCCAAAGTCGGCTCGTCGCAAAGCTCGGAACAAATAGATTTTAGTGCGCCTAAACCAATGCCAAGAATTACTTTGTCAAAGTCGCCGTTGTCCCGTCTCAGGGCGATAGTGTCGACGATGCCCCAACTGTTCCAGGGAGACTCCAGATCCTGCTTGTCTTGCAGCAGCTTTGCATAAATCTGATCGCCATGGTCCAATCGATCATAGTCGGGACGATCCGGCCACGTCTTCATTTTCCCGTCGGGCGTCGTGATCAGGGGGTAATACGGCTCGCTCGTATCGCTCAAGCGTGCCTGTAGACCGATATCAATTTGTTCGATGGTCTTCTTGTCCTGAGACAGATGAAGCTTGTCGACACGGCTGAAAAATTGAAACTTGACGCCCCTCTTCACAAGAACCTCGTAGAGGGGCGCGAAAAGAAACTCGCCCATCGTCACGTTTAACTTATAGAAGAGCGAACCTTTGTAAGCGCAGAGGAGATGCAGGAACGCCCTGGTCGAGGTGCCGGCGGCCACCGCGCGACGCCGGTCACCGTCAAAGCCGAAGACGTAATCGTAGAACCCTCGCACCAGGCCCGACTGGAGGCTCATGTCCCAGGCGCCGTAGCCCGACATCCACTGCGACCATTCCCATCGGTCGATACTGTCGAAGCCTTTCACGAGCACCTTGGAGCTCAGCATGCCAAGTAGCAACGCCAGCCCAATGTTGACCATGATCGCCAGGCGCCGCATGTCGTCGGTCAGCCCGAGTCCGGCGTTGATCAGCTTGCTGTCGAAATATTCTTCGTGAAGATTATCCATCGCGAAGTCGACGAGTTCGCGAAGCCGGGCGCGTTGCCCAGGGCCAATGCCCATCGGGTAGTCGGAGAGCCCATCGGCGATCTGTCTCGCCGTCCGTGCAAATTCGATGTTCTGCGCACTTTGCGCCAGTTGAATTTGCCCGCGCACATTCCCAACATAAGCCCGCAGCGCATTGTTTTGCGAACCCTTGGTGACGAAGCTCAGCAGGCGGCTCCAGAGGACCGGGCTCGAGGGCGGCAGGCGACTGATGCCGGGAATCTGCCGGTTCGGGGGGACGTCGAGCTCCCACTTCTCCCAGGCGCCGGTCTCGTCGTCCATCACCCAGCAGCTATTCACCGGCGTGAAAGCGTCGAGATATGAATGATAGGGGGGCCTATCGTGGGCGGCGTAACAACGCTGCAACAGATCGAACGCATTGTCGTAAAAGCCGGCCCAGACGTGAAGGCCGTGCTCGAGCTGAACCTGCTGATCTTCAAACGTCGGGGTGGGGAAACGTTCGCATGTCCACCCGACCGCGCCCTTGCCGCCCAGACGCCAGCCCACCTGATAGATCGTGATGTCATAGAGGTTGCCGTGCGGATCCACCTCGGTCAGATCGAAGGCAGCTGCAAGAGAACCTATGCCGCCGCCGAGTATCGCGATCTTTGATCTCCCGTGAGCCCGCTGCATCGGCGCCGCCTCTACGATCGCGCGACCGCGAAAAGCGCTAGAGCCTTTCGCGCGAGATTAAAATCACCGAAACCGGTGGATTTGCCCGGGCGCATGAAGTGCTCGCCCTCGACGATCGCTGGCGAACCGCAGATGGCGCGGGACGCTTGCTTGCCCGACATGACGGCCGCTTCGATGCACTCGGTGTTGAATCCAGTATCTATCCAGGCGCCCGCAAGATACAGGTGCCGGAAGCCGGATGCGTCGGTCTTGAGCCGCCATCCCGTTGAACAGGCGGCCGAGCCAGAACAGCAGGCGACGGGATCGACATTCGCCTTGACCACCTGGGCATCGAGGCGGTCGGGGCCCTTCTGGTTGCGCGGGTCCTCAAACGTATCCCAATCGAAATCGCGTCCGTTGGCGCTCGTGGCTTTTGGCCAGAATGCAGGCGTATATTTCTCGAACCAATCGATCGCGAGAGCTCGAGCGGCTTTCGATGCGTGACCAGCGGTTTCTGTGTCGCTGGAGGGACGTGAGCCGAATACGTTACAGAAATAGTAGAGAGATTTTGGCGTATTTGGTCCTTTGGGCTCGCATTCCAGGGTCTGTGACATGTCGGCCCAAATCTGTAGGGCGGGCGGTCCCGAGACCATCGCCGTCGCCGGTATCGGTCCCGTAAGATCCGGAAGTAACTTTTTGCTCCACACTTGCGCGGACAGGCTAGGAACGAGGCCGACATTTTCGGCCATCGCACGGAATCTGGGACTTGCGCGGACAAGCTCCGCGCAGGGCCCCGGATCTCCGCCAAGAGGCCTGAATGCTCCGGGCGGGATTGCGAGAATCACGTCACTAAAATCCGAGCCGTGGTTGAGCACGAGATCGGGCTTGACCCGCGCATCGCACCACCGAGATTCGAGGTTGCTGTCCGGTGAGCCGACCCCGCGCTGGATCGCGGGCGTTTCCGGCCAGCAGGTCAATCCCTCGTAGGCGAATGTTGGCTCGAAGCCTTCTTCCGGCAGATCGGCCTGACGGGAAAAGCGCAGCCGCGCCACTGCCGAGCGATCTTCCGTCAGCTCGATCTCCTCCAGCTTGTGAAAGAACACGAAGCGAACGCCGCGTGCCTTGAGCACTTCGTAAAGCGGCGCGACAAAGACCTCGCCAAGGCCCGCGTTGGGTTTCCAGACCGCCTCGCCCTTATAGGTCCCCAATATCCGGAGAATGACTTGTGCAGCTGTTCCGGCGCCATAACTGGGACGTTCGGTCCTCCCCTCGTAATATTGAAACATCAAGTCATACAGCGCGTTCACCAACGGAGAACTGTTCGCAGTGCTCCTGTCAGCACCGTTTGCAACAAGCCAGTCGCAGAAATCAGATTCGTCGAGTTCGACAACTTCCATACGCCTGAAGACGACGTCGTCGATGATACCGCTGACGAAGGCAGCGGCGATGTCCGTCGCTTCGGACAGCAGCTTGTCGTTGGCAGTCGTGCGCACGTGTTGTCTTGATTGTTCGCTCAGGGCTATTGCCGTGGCCTTCAACAAGGCCTTCAGACCGATCAAGTGAATTGGATCGGAGCGGCCGGGTCGGATCTTTGTGCTCCACTGGTGGGCGCATCGGATGGCGTCCCGTGGACTCACGTTGTCGAGCGCTCCGCGGCTCGAGAACAGCGAGTCGAACGCCAGGCCTTGGTCGGGATGAACGGAAACCGTTCCGTGCTCGGGCGGGGTCGTCACAGCGAACGCGTCGTGAACCTGCGACAGGATCTCGAGGACGCCTATAAGGCTGTCCCAGAGCTGTGGTTGACGTCCATCCCCCGGGCTACCTTTCCTTGTCGGCCAGAAGAAGGGAATAAATCCGTTCTTCCCAATGCGCTGGTCGCCGATCTGCGTGGACTTCTGGGGTTGGAAGGCGTCGCTCCAACTAGGAAAACGTCTGGGCTTGGTCGGCAGCTCCTCGTATACCTCTCGCAACAGGCGAAAAGCGTTTTCGTAGTAGCCGAACCACAAATGCAACCCATGCTCGACGACCCGCATTCTGTCGTCTCGTCCGCTCGCGCACTTTCCGCCCAAGCGCCAGCCAATCTGATAAACGGTTACGCATTCGCCAGGATAAAGGCCGGGCTTCGTCAATTCGAACGCCGCAGCAAGCCCAGCAGGACCACCGCCGACAATGACGATCTTTTGACGTCCCTCGCTGCGCATCACACAAATTGTCCCAGAACCGTTTCGTGGGCTCAATCTACTAATGACAGTCGAACCGTTGTCAGGTCCGCAATTGCTCCGACTACTTGGAAAGCCTTCTCAGCGCGCGATAATGCGAAGTCTCGTAACGGATCCTCTTGCGCGCTGCTTTTTCCGATCTGACGCCAAGCTAGGCCCGCAAAATATTGCATGTTGAGACTCTCCGCGCAACCGACAGCGCGGCGCCAATCGCGTCTGGCGCGCCACTTGTAGCCGCGCAGAAAGGACATCGATCCTCGCAACAATAGAGCCGCCGGGCGGCAGACTGGCGATCTGCGTGCGGCCCGATATAGAAGGTCGCACGCCCGGCGCGCCTTGGACTCCAAATCCCCAGCAGACGGCCGCGCCCTCGCTACTCGCTCGCAATGCGCGATAAGCGTCCCGACCACGCCGGCGGCCCCGTAAACGCCCCAGGCCGCCCATACGACTTGGCAGCTTTGCAGCACGTCGAATCCCCGTTCGGCCGCTTCGAGGGAGGCATGGAAATCACCTCGTCGTTCGTATGCCGACGCCAGCACACCGAAGCATAGCAGGCGGTCGGCGGGCGCGTGTTTGCCGTCGGCGACGGATCGCAGCTCCAACAGCAATGCGGTATCAGCGTCGCCTTTGATGGTGTCGATGATCGCACGCGCGCAGAGTCGCCATGCCCGAATAGTTTCGCTGGCGTCTTTCAGATCAGGCACCGAGAGCTCGTTGAGCAAGCTTTCCGCGCGCGCTATATCGCTGTGAATCAGGTGCGCGAAAACGCGGCCAACGAGGACGTTTTGCAAACGGGCTTGATCGCCGAGCTCGCGAAACGCCGCTGCTGCTTCGAGAGCGAAAGTTTGGGCGTGGTCTCGTTCACCGAGGCCGCTCGCGAGCACCGAGGCGACGAGATTTGCACGCGCTACTTCGGGCTTGCCGCCGCGCTCGCGCGCCAGTTGAAAGGCGCATCTGCTGTAGAAGCGAGCCGGACCTTTCATTCCCGACATGCCAAGTCCCAGCGCCAGCCCATTGTATCCGCTGATCGTCTCGGCCGTCGAACCGCAGCGTTCGGCCAGGTTGAGCGACGCCAGCGTGCCGTGCAGCAGGCGCAATGAATCATTCTGATAAAAATACTCCTCGGCGAGCCGCTCGTAGACGTGGGCCGCCTGGCGCAACTCCTCACGCTCCCCAGCGGGCGCCGGGTGAAGCGAAGCGCCCCGGATCCGAGAACCAATCTGCCATGCCACGTTGCCGAGAAGGTCCCGTACCGTTTGAGCGGTCGTCGCCGGAACTCGACGGCCAAGCAACGTCAGCGCGTCTTCGTAGTGGCGAGAGGCCGCGTCATAGTCTCTCAGCTCGTGGTATGCGTCGCCGAACGTGATCTGCCAAACCGACCGGCGGCGATCGTCGACGCTGTCTCCGGCTGAATCCGCAAGTTTTGTCGCCCTCGTCGCGTAGCCGATCGCGTCACGGTTTGCATAGTTGCGCAGCGCCTGCTCAGCGGCCCGATCCAGATATTCGATGGCCAGGATCGCCTGGTCTGCCAGCTCCCGATGAAGCGCCAGCTGGGCGTAAAAAGGCTCCAAACGAACCCGGTTGAGTTTCTCGATGCAATCGGCAATTTCCCGATGAAGGTCGCGTCTCTGGGCAAACGACAGTTGGTCGTAGGTGACCGCCCGAATGATTGCATGTCGGAAATCATAGGCGGTTTGCCCATCGGTGATTTGGACGCGCAGTAACTCGAGCTCCACCAGCCGATCGAGGAGATCCGGTACTTCACTTGCCGTCGAGGAATCCGGGTAGATGATCTGCAACGTTTTTGAGGAGAATTCCATGCCGATGGCGCTGGCGACCTTCAGCGCCATTTGGTGAGCCGGCGGCAGCGCGTCGATGCGGCTGACGATCGCGCCTTCTACGCTCGCAGAGAGCGCCGAGTGGGAGGCGGCGGCCAGGTCGCCGCTGACCCTGCAACCGTCTCGATCGAGCTCAATTGCTCCTGTGTCGCGCAAAGCGAGCAGCAGTTCTTCGCAGAAAAATGGATTGCCGCCGGCGTGGCGATGCACGAACTCCTGGAGCTCGGCGGGAAGCGAGACGACGCCAAGGCGCCGCCGAACCAGCTCGGCGACGGCGTCCTCGCTCAGAGCGTCGAGCGTCACGATTTGGGCAACCTTGAGTGCGCCAGAGTCGAACGTTGGTGTGCCCTCGTTGGATCTTCGGCTCGTGATCGCCAGGATTTCAGGCAATCGACGCGTAACCGATCTCAGCAGCGCTGTTGATGCATCGTCAAACCAGTGCTGATCTTCGAAGATCAGGACGGTTGGTCCACTCGAAGCGGACCTTCTCAGCAAGTGAACAATTATTTGTTCAATGCTGGATGCTCGTGCGGAGCCGGTGATTGTCTGAGTCAACTCGGTTTCAGCGAAACCGACATGGATCACGTCATCGAGAAGCGGCATCCAACCCAAAAGTTGCGGGTCGTCGGCAAGGGCGGCAATGACCTTTTTTTGAACGAGCTCCGGATCCAGATTTGAGGTGGCGCCTATCAGTTGCAGCACAACGTCACGCCACGCGTAATACAGGGTCGGTTGTTCAATCGCGGTGGCAAATCCTCGATAGACGTGACACCCCTTCGACTTGGCTCTTTCGATCAAGTCCGCAAGGAGCCTCGATTTGCCGATTCCGGCCTCTCCTTGAACTACGACGAGTTGCCCTTTGTGATTCAGCAGGCTTCGGAGCGCATTGGCTAAGATTGCTCGCTCCGCATCTCTTCCGACGATATCTCCCGGGCTCCTTAGTCCCTGCGGGCCCAGCACAGCCTCGGGCCGATAAATCGGCACCGGTCGAGCCCAACCTTTCAACCGCATGCTTCGGAGTGCGGAAAACGTGACGCGTGAATCAACAGACGTCGAGGTGATTGCGTCGCAAAGCACTTCGTTCTCCGCAACTACCATTAGCCGCGCCGACAGATTGATCGTTTGTCCCAAGATCGAGTATTCGCGGCGCGTTTGCCCTCCGTACTCGCCGCAAAACAGTCGGCCGGTAGCGACGCCGATCGATGCCATGACCTCGTGGCTATTGAGAGCCCGGCGTACCGCCCAGGCCGCCTCGATCGCGCGCAGCGCATCGTCGCTGTGACCCAGAGGCGGCAGGCCGAAAACGAGGGTGACGTGAATTCCCTTGTCAGTCGTGACGATATTCAGGATCGTGCCTTCAAAACGGGCCGCTATCTTCTGTGTCGCGAAAATTGCGTTTTGAAGCTTGTCCAACAGATTGTCGTCAGGGCCTAGATCACCGAGTCTGATGCTGACGATCGTGAGTTTACGGAATTCGGCCAGCCAGCGGCCTTCACCGAAGCGTGCGCGATCGAGCACTACTTTCGGCAGAAGCAATCGCAGCGCTTCCGGCTGAAAGCGACCATCCCATTTTGGTGGAACGCTACGGATCGGCGCGACAACGCCCGTCACCTGAAAAAAAACGTCGTCAACGATCTTGCCGGCGCAAAGCTCTCCGATCTCATCGCGCGCGGCCGGACACAGAATGACCTGTCCGATATCGGCCCTGTGATAGGCCGCACACGCGAGCCGGACGGGGTCGCCGGCTACCAAATAATGCCATCGAGCATCGACGCCGCCCACGCGGCAAAGGAAGATTTCGCCGATTTCTATCGAGACTCTTACATGCAGGTCATGGTTGGTACTCCGTGCCCAATTGCCTAGAGCATCTTGAAACGCCAGCGCGCAGCTTGTAGCCAGCACCGCTGCGGTTCGGATGTCGGGCTCGTCCCACAGCACAACGAGCCCATCCCCGGCGAAGGCGACGACGTCTCCGCCGTAATCGTCGATTGTATCGGTCAGGACCGAAAAGCAACCGTTCAAGATCGTCGAGAGATCTTCGGCCCCGCGCGCTCCGCGAGCAGCAAACGTACCGGTCTTTTCCGAAAAGTCTGCGACATCCAGAAACAGAGCGGCGACACGACGTTTGACGGAAAACGGACGACCTTCCGCGGCCCAGCGTTCATCAAGCGACCGGGTCACCCACCTTGGGACATAAGCGGCAAAGGCGTTGCTTAGGGGCTGCACGACCGTTCCCTCAACCAACAGCACCGTCCCGTTCGGGGCATGTCCAAACGGACACTGACACATCTCGTCCCCAGCGACCATGCGTCCAGAAGGAGCCCATAATCCGCATTAAGTATCTGGTTACCGACAAACGGCGACGGAGGGCGCGCTGTTGTCCAGCCCCGGTGCTGCCCGTTACACGCTGGAGGTGCCGGTGCTGACGATGCTCACCGACCGCATCGATGCGCGCATGATGCGGTCGGTGCGGTCAATGACCTCGACGCGTTGCGCCAGCGCACGAAGGTAGTCGCAGTGCTAAGCCGCCGCCGTCGATCTTGATGCGCTCGCGTGCCGTATTGGCGAGCCTTCGGGTCATAGCGGACACAATTTGCTCGCGCTGAGTTCTTCGCTTTTGATCCGTCAGCGACGTGCGAGGCGAAGTCTGCTATCATGCAACGCGGGTGCGGGGCGTTTAGCTGGACGAGATCGCCCGCATGTTCGACCTCTTGAGTGATGTCTTTGAGACCATCAGGCTCAAAGGAACGCTTTACTTCCGTACCGACTGTTCGCCGCCCTGGGCCATTACTGTTCCGGCATACGAGCAAGCCGCGCGGTTCCATTTTGTGATCCAGGGCTGCTGCCATGTGAGCCTTCCGTCCGGCAGCAATGTCGTTCTTGAATCCGGCGATGTCGTATTGATTCCCCGCGGCCGGGGACATGTGCTGGCCGATCGTCTCGGCCGGGCACCGGCGCCGTTAGAACGCGTGATCCAGGAATCGGGTTACGACGGCAAGGGCGCGTTCGTGATTGGCAAGAGTGACTCTCAGGCCTCGACCCAAATGGTTTGTGGTCACCTGGGCTTTTCGCAGGGCGCCGATCATCCGCTGCTTGGCGCATTGCCCGAAGTGATCCTGATAACCCAACGTGACCGCGATCGTTATCCGCTGCTTGACGAGGCACTGCGCCTGGTTGCGCGGCGAGCACTCAGTGACGAGGTCGGTGCTGCCGCTTCGATCGCGCGCCTGTCGGAAGTCTTTTTTATCGAGGCGGTGCGGGCAAGCGTCGAACGTCATCCGCCACTGGTCAACATCATGACCGCGATGACGGACCTTCATATCGGCCGCGCTCTTGAACTGGTGCACAAAACGCCCGGCGATCCGTGGACGGTCGAAGCTCTCGCAAAAGCAAGCGGCATGTCGAGGAGCCGCTTCGCGGAGCGGTTTACCGAACTCGTCGGTGTCGCGCCTATGGCTTATGTCACGGAATGGAGATTGCAAAAAGCCTTGGCCAGGCTCGGCAGTTCCAAAGCAAGCGTGAAAGAAGTTGCAGCTCAAGCTGGATACCAATCGGCGGCTGCCTTCGCGCGGGCATTTTCCCAACGCTTTGGAATTCCTCCGACCGACACTCGCGATCTTGAATCGTCGTAGGTTTGCAGATCGTCCCAACCGTCTTGCAGACAGTCCATAGTTTGTTCGCGTGTCTTGCTCTTGGCTGCCGCGCGATCCTAGGTGAGTGGTGTTGCAAATAGTCGCCACTCGAACCAAAGGAGCAGATCGTGCAAATCACTCAACAAGCCACCCATCCCTACACTCGCTTCGATCCCAGGTTCGTCACCAAGACGATGCACGCTTACCTGGACTATCCTGTTGCTGCGAGCTTGATCGCGTTGCCCTTCGTGCTCGGACTCGGCAGCTCAAATCCTTCGGCAAAATGGCTCGCTGTCGCCACCGGCGTGGCAGCGATCATTCTGACGTTCTTTACGAATCACAGGACGGGCGTGATCCGGATTATCCCGTTCTCATTTCATGTCGCGGTTGATGCTCTGGTCGGCATCATCTTCGTGACGGCGCCGTTTGCCCTCGGCTTTACCGGTCTTGATGCCTGGTACTACTGGGCAAATGGCGGGGCGCTGTTGGTGGTGCTCTGCTTGCAGAAGCAAGATGCGATGCAGCTGCAGACAGCAAGCGCTTGAAGTCTCCTTGCTTCCGGCAACGGGGGGCAAATTTCTCAGGAGAGAATGACCATGAAGGCAATTGTCGTAACGGACCAGGCTGCGGGAAAAGCCGGGATGAAGCTGGCGGAGCGGCCCGCGCCGCAAGCAGCGATAAACGACGTCGTCGTTCAGATCCATGCGTCGGGATTCGTCCCGACTGAGCTGGAGTGGCCCTCGACCTGGACGGATCGCCTCGGTCGTCCCCGAACGCCGTCGATCCCGGGCCACGAACTGGCCGGAGTGGTCACCGCTCTCGGCTACGGCACGACGGGGCTGTCGGTGGGACAGCGCGTGTTCGGCCTCGCCGACTGGTATCGCGACGGCACTCTGGCGGAGTATGTCGCCATCGAGGCGCGCAACCTCGCGCCGCTCGCGGGCGACGTCGATTTCACGGTGGGCGCGAGTCTGCCAATCTCCGGACTCACCGCGTGGCAGGGACTGTTCCTGCACGGCCGCCTTCAGGCAGGGCAAAGCGTACTCGTGCACGGCGCAGCGGGCGCAGTCGGTTCGATGGTGACGCAGCTCGCACGAGAATTCGGCGCCCACGTCATCGGGGCCGGACGCGCCGCCGACCGCCAGACTGTGCTCGATTTCGGTGCGCAGGAATTCGTCGACCTCGAGAACGACGCCCTGGAAGACGTCGGCGGCGTCGATTTGGTGTTCGATCTCATCGGCGGCGACATCGGGAAGCGATCCGCGCGTCTGGTTCGAGCCGGAGGAACGCTGGTGTGCGTCGTTGGGCCGTGCGAGGCGCGGCCCGCCAACGGCCTCGCGGTCGACTTCGTCGTCGAGTCCGATCGTGCCCAGTTGAGTGAGATCGTCCAGCGGGTGCGGGACGGACGACTGCGGACGAACATCGGCAACGTCTCGACCCTCGACTATGCCGTCGTCGCCTTGAACCCGACGAAGCGACGCAAGGGAAAGACGATCATCCGCGTTCGTCCCTGAGCGATGATTGATGCGCGCAGCCGGCCGGCGCTGTTCGGGTCGGCCGGATGGCGCGAAGCCACGCGTAGCGAGAGCGACGACGGACGCGCGCCTTACCCCCGCGCCAATAGCGTATTGCTGCGCGTCTTGCGCTCCTCGCGATAGCCGCGCGAGACCATGTCGTCGATGCAGTCGTGCTGCCAGTTCTTGCGCTCGAGGTGTTCGATCACGACGGCGCGGGGCCAAAGCGTCTGCGGCGCCTGCGCAAAGAAACAGGTCAACACGCGGTCCTCAAAGCCTTCGACGTCGATCTTCAGTGCATCCATCTTGCTGACACCGGCATCGCTGAGAATCTGCTGCAAGGTGAAAGCGGGCACGCGGAAGGTGTGGCCGCCGGATGCGCCGCTCGCGACATGGCTCGCGCCGAGATTGGCGCTATCGGTCTCCATCAACAGTTCGCCATTTTCGGCGCCTGCGGCGGCCGCCAGCAGTTTGACCTGGGCAAGGCCGGAGGCCGCGCGGTTGAAGGCGAGACGGTCGTGCGCCACCGGGTGCGGCTCGACCGCAATCACCGTTCCGCTCTTGCCGACCTTGTTTGCCAGCGTCAGCGCATAGGTGCCGACATTGGCGCCGATATCGACGAAGACGCCGCCATCGGGCGTATGCGCGCGCAGAAACGAAAGCTCATCCAGATTGTAGTCGGGATTGAACAGGGCGCCGCGCTCGGTGGCGCTGAGCAGATGATAGAAGCGGAACGATGCGCCCTGATACTGCGCATCGACGGGGCCCGGCCGCATCAAGTTGATCAGCCGCGACATCCAGGGCCGGAATACGCCGCGCTTGAGGCCCGATCGCTGCACGAGGCGGATGACAGCCGCTTGCGCCGCGTTCGGCGCCAGCGCGCCGAACGGCGCGGTGGATGTGTCGTTGTCGGGCGTCACAGGAGAGCTCCCGATTCCGAAGCTCACTGCATCCAGTGCGATGGCTGGAACAGCCGCTTGATCTTCGAGGAGAAGCCATGACGGCCTTGCTCGCGGTCGACGACCGATTGGTCGGTCACCCAGTTGATCTGGATCGCGCGGCGCCTGCCTTCAAAGGGATGATGCCCGTGCCATGAATTGTCGGCGCGCTTGAAAATAAGAAGCGTGCCGCCGGACGGTTCAACCTCGGCGACATAATTTTCGAGATCTGTCCCGTTGCGCAGCAGGCGCAGGCGGCCGGTCGAACTCTCCCAGGAATCGTCGTTCATGTAGAGCAGGACAGTGATGATCTTGGTCTTGGAGTCGGTGTGAATCTTGCCGTCGCGGGCTCGGCAGAAGCCGCGCACGGTGTACATCGTCGGCCGGTTCGCAAGATCGACGTCGAACTTTTCCTCGACGAGATGCTGAAACGACGGTCCCAGCAGTTCGTCGATCAGTTCCTTGAAATGTCCGGAAATCTTCAGGCCTGCCGGCGGATGCGAGCCGGGGCCGGGCACTTCGGGATAGTCGGCCAGGACCCCTTTCAGCTTCTCGCCATCGACGAAGTTTTTCACGATCAGGTATTCGAAGGGATCGTGTTGGACAGGTGTCGAGCGAAGCGCGTCAAGTTTCAGCATGGTTTCTCCTGGCGACTTCCTGCAGTCTTGTTCCCGGCCGGCTGCCCGTTCCGCGACATGTTGAGGGGCTTTTGTCCCTCGGTCCATAGGCGCTCATAGACAGCGCGGATTCCGCGGGCCTCGGCCGCAAGCGAAAAATTGGCCTGCACGAATTCCAGCGCCGCCTGTCCCTGTTCCTTAGCAAGGTTGGGCGCGCGAAAATAGGGTTCGATCGCCGCGACGAGAGCGTCGACATCGCCCGCCGGCACGATGGCGCCGTTGATCCCGGGCCGGATCATCGAGGGAAAGGACCCGGCGTCGGAGGCGACGACCGCGGTCTCCGACGCCATTGCCTCCAGAGGCGTCAGGCCAAAACCTTCCTGGCGGGAAGGCGCCACGAACAAGGTGAAGCGCCGATACCAGATCGCGATGTCCTCGACGTCGCCGAGAAAGACGATGCGCTCGGAGAGACCGGCGCTCGCGACCTTCGACTTCAACTCGCGCTCGAAGATCAACTGGTCGGCGGTGGTGCGGCCGGTAATGATCGCCGTCCAGTCCGGATAGTTCGGCAAAAGTCGCAGCATCGCATCGACAAAAAGGTCGGTGCCCTTTTGGTGGCGAATTCGCCCGGTGCAGCCGACGGCGTATTTGCCGGGCAACCCGGTCGCCGCATAGTCGTCCTCGGGTCCGCGGGCCGGGTGAAAATGTTCGAAATCGGTGCCGTGCGGCACGACGGTATATGGCACTTCGAGGAAACTGCCCGAACGCTCGCTGGTCGTGATAACGGCATCCATCCGCCGCAGCATCCAGCGCGTCAGCGGCTTGTGCCGGCGTTGACCGGCCGAATTGAAAATCAGCCGCAGCGGCGCGCGCAGGATATCGCGGAGCACAAGCCCGGCCATCATCTCGACGTTGCGGCGGCAATGGTAGATCCGAAATGGCCGATTGGCCGGCCGGCGGAACAGTTTTGGCACATCGCGCCAGCGCATGCGCGGCACGCGCTCCGGCAGATCGAAACCGAGCGCCGCAATTTTCAACGTCTTCGCCTGCTCCGGCACTAGCTGCGCGACCGCCGTCGTGCCGCCGGATTGGCGCCAGTTGAAATTCGTGGCCACGACTTCGATGTCCGAAAAATCGCTCGTCAATGCGATGATCCTTCAGCGCAGACAGCGCGATGAGTTGCCGGTGGTCATAGCAGCGTTCGGCGGGCCGGACAAAGCCAAGCGAGCGCAAAAATAACACGGATTTCATGGCGGCTTTTTCAAATCCTGCAACAGGAAAAACCTAGAAAAAACAATATGAAAGGCGTTCGACCGACGTGGCGCGCACGCGGCCAGCCGACCCCCCGCAAGCGCTGCGGAAATGGAAAAACCTCCGATCGCTTGCCCGCAGATCGGAGGTTCCGAAATAACGGTGAGTTACGAGGCAGCTAGTAATGCGGGTCGTACATCTGCTGTTCGATATACGCCATCATGTCGTTCGGCTTTGGAGCTGTCGCAAGACCGCGTTTATAGGCCACCTCGGCGACCGCTGCGGCAATATGGGCCGAGACCTCGCGGATTCGCGGCAGCGACGGATAGAGGCTGCCCTGTTCGATATCGTCCTGGGTAACGAGATAGGCGAGCGTGTGCGCCGCCGCCATGAACATCTCGTCGGTCACGAGCTTTGACCCGCTCGCGATCGCGCCGAGGCCAACGCCCGGGAAGATGTAGGAATTGTTGCCCTGGCGCGGCACGAACGTCTTGTCGTCGAGTTTTACGGGATCATAGGGGCTGCCGCAGGCGAACAGCGCCCGGCCGGCGGTGTGACGATAGGCCTCTTCGGCCGAGCATTCCGCCTTCGAGGTCGGATTGGAAAGCGCAAACACGATCGGCCGGTGGTTGATCCCGGCCATCGCCCGCAGCACGTCCGGCGTGAAGGCGCCGCCGACCGCGGCGACGCCGATGATTGCAGTCGGCTTGAGGGCGCGGATCGCCGCCAGGAAGTTGTCGACGCCCGCGTGATCATGGGCATAGCGCAATTTGTGCTCGGTGACTCCGGCGCGGCCTTTGACGACGAGGCCGCGTGAATCGACCAGCCAGTTGCGCCGGACAGCTTCCGCCTCCGAAAGGCCTTCAGCCATCATGGCCGACACGATGAGATCGGCGATGCCGGTCGCCGCTTCGCCTGCGCCGAGGAACAGCACCCGCTGATCGGCCAATTTGCCGCCGCTCACGCGCAAGGCCGAGAATAGTCCGGCCAAAGCCACCGCAGCCGTGCCCTGGATGTCGTCGTTGAAGACCGGGATGTCGTCCCGGTATTTATGCAGCAGTCGGAATGCTGAGTGATTGGCAAAATCCTCGAACTGGATCAGCACGCCGGGGAAGGCGGCTCGCGCCGCGGTGATGAATTCATCGACGAATTCGTCGTAAGCCTCGCCGCTCAGGCGCTTCTGGCGCAGCCCGATATAATAACGGTCGTTCAGGAGGTCCTGGTTGTTGGTGCCGACATCGAGCATGACGGGTAAGCAATTTTCTGGATAGATGCCGGCGCAGGCCGAATAAAGCGAGAGCTTGCCGACCGGAATGCCCATGCCGTGGGCGCCGAGATCGCCGAGCCCAAGGATGCGCTCACCGTCTGTGACGACGATCAGCTTGGCCGGGTAAGGCCAGTTGCCGAGCAGTTCGGCGATGCGGCCCTTGTCGTTTGCGCTGATGAACATGCCGCGCGGACGCTGGAAGATCAGTCCGTAACGCTGGCAGGCGAGGCCTACGGTCGGCGTATAGATCAGCGGCTGGATCTCATCGATGTTGTCGCAGACGACGCGGAAGAACAGCTCTTCGTTGCGGTCGTGCAGCGAATTGAGCGCGATGTATTTTTCGAGGTCGTTGGGGAGGCTGCGCAGGTTGGTCAGAACGCGCGCCACCTGCTCTTCCATCGAGAGCACATGCGCCGGCAGAAAGCCGCGCAAGCCAAGCGCGTCGCGCTCGGCTTCGGTGAAGGCCGTCCCCTTGTTGAGCAGCGGGTCACGCAATAGCGCAAGGCCACGCGGAGATTCCGGGGGCTGCAAATTTGGCGTCGTCGCCCGGGCTGGCGCGATCATGGCGTTTCCTCTCTCGTTCTCTTTTCTTTTGGCTTTCGCCGCATTCGGCTTTTGCCATTTTGGCTTCGCTGTCCCGCTTTGAAACGGAAGGCGGCCAGGACCCAAGAAGAAACCAAATGGGCTTCTTCCGCAATCGTTTTGCATTGACCAGAATTTGCCGCCGAAGGCAACACTAGTGGTCCGATTCTAACATTTGCATCCCGCTGGGGTAGTCATTTTTGCAAATGTTAGAATCAAAGGACCACTAGCAAATATGGGTTTCCAGTGGAGTTTTGAATTTGACATTCGCTTTGCGAACTCGTGGCTGGCAGGTCGCAAATGTCAAATCCACTCCACTGGCGATGAGGCAGCTCCCGGTCGCAAGGCGGTGATGGAGATTGGATATTGCTGCCATCAGCTCTGCGATGAGCGCAACTGTCGCTAGCCGCGAACCGAATTGACTCCCGAAAAAAAATCCTATGACTTGCGTCATGATTTGCGCTGCAAAAAACATGCTCGGTTTTTGGTCATTGCAGCGCGAAATAGAAGCAATGAGAGAGCTCGTCCATGCGTGTCATCAACGTCGCCGCCGCTCAGATGGGCCCGATTCAGCGCGCTGAAAGTCGTCAAAGCGTCATTCCGCGCATGATCGCTCTGATGGACGAGGCCAAGGCGCGCGGGGCTGACCTGATCGTCTATCCGGAATTGGCGCTGACGACATTTTTCCCGCGCTGGTACATTGAGGATCAGGCCGAGGTCGATAGCTGGTTCGAACGCGAGATGCCGAATGCCGCGACCAGGCCGCTGTTTACCCGCGCCGCTGAGCACGGAATGGCCATGAGTTTCGGCTATGCCGAACTGACGCCGGACGGGCATCACTTCAATACCTGCATCCTCACCGACAAATCGGGAAAGATCGTCGGCAAATATCGCAAGACCCATCTGCCCGGTCATTCGGAATTCGATCGCGAGCGCGCCTTCCAGCATCTGGAGAAGCGCTATTTCGAGCCGGGCGATACCGGCTTTCCGGTATGGCGCAACCTGGGCGGCATTTTCGGCATGGCGATCTGCAACGACCGGCGCTGGCCCGAAACCTATCGCGTCATGGGCTTGCAAGGCGTCGAGATGGTCGTGCTCGGTTACAATACGCCGTCCGTCAACTCGCAGAAGAGCGAGGAAGGGCCGGAAAGGCGGCTGTTCCATAATCGCCTGTCGGTGCAGGCCGGCGCCTATCAGAACTCGACCTGGGTGGTCGCGGTCGCCAAGGCCGGCGTCGAGGATGGCTTTCCGCTGATCGGCGGCAGTCTCATCGTCGATCCCAATGGCGAAATTGTCGCAGAAGCAAAAACCGAAGATGACGA
>Ga0070741_10004583_pt1 | contig 32096 bp, 29 predicted proteins | sample Coa_R1_4_FD_66440 | JGI IMG/M metagenome (GOLD analysis project Ga0070741, IMG submission 66440) | Surface soil microbial communities from Centralia Pennsylvania, which are recovering from an underground coalmine fire - Coalmine... | ecosystem: Environmental > Terrestrial > Soil > Unclassified ... | reverse complement strand
CAGGCGCGCCTCGCGCACCCACAGGTCCATGATGCCGCCCTCGTTGACGAGGTCGTCCTCGATGCCCTGGATGAAGCAGGCATGCGGCTGCGGGTGCTCGTAGGCCGACTGCGAGGCCTGGACGCGCCCGGTCTTGTGGTCGACGTAGTAGTGGCCCTGGCTCGGGCCGTCGATGCCGTAGGCCCAGTGGAGGCCGGTGTTGAACCATTGCGGCGAGTTCGGCGCCGCCTTCTGGGTGGCGAGCATGTAGCGCAGCTCGTCGTAGAAGGCGGCGGCGTCCTCCTCGCCGTCGAAATAGCCGCCCTTCCAGCCCCAGTAGGTCCAGGTACCGGCCAGCCGGTCGAAGACCTGGCGCGCATCACGCTCGGAAACGGTGCGCTTCTCCTCGGGGAGCTTCTGCAGCTCCTTCTCGTCGGCGACCGAGCGCCAGAGCCAGGACGGGACCTGCAGTTCCTCGACGCGCTTCAGCTTCGCCGGGACACCGGCCTTGCGGAAATATTTCTGGGCGAGGATGTCGGAAGCGACCTGGCTCCACGACGTCGGCACCTCGATCCCCTCGAGCTTGAAGACCACCGAACCGTCGGGATTCTTGATCTCGCTCTTGGTGGTGCGGAACTCGATGCCCGCATAGGCTCCCTTGCCCTTTTCCGTGTAGCGCCGCTCGATCCTCATTCCGCTGCCCCGTTCCTTCGCTCTCCGATTCGGGCGGCCATCCACGCCCGAAACAATCCAATAGAATCCGCCGTCTTCCGCCGTCCCGCCGCCATGCCTGCCTCCGGGGTACGGGCCCCAGATGTTGTGTCAGAGCATGGCGGGAAGCACTGAATATAGTGTTACCAGCCTCGCCTGTCATCCGGATTTCATCGTGGAAACGTGCTCAAATTCCCACCAGATCCGGCACAATTTTCCTCGCGCCGGGCGTGGCAAAACACGGCCCGGCGAGAGCCTTTCATGGCAACGCAACTTCTTGGGAATGTCCCGGGGCTACGGCCCGCAGACGCGCCACTCATGACGCTTGGGTGACGCTATGCCGAGTCGGGAAAGGGGGTCAATCGCGACGGCCGCAACGGCGGCGCGCAACCGCGATCCCGGCCAAAACAGTGGATTGCGGGCAGATCGGCGCCGGGCGGTTTGCCTCAGCGGCGGGGGAGGGCACTCCGCCGGCGCGCCCGATTCGAGCGAGGCCCTTCAAGCACTTAGCGGGCGGAGGACCGTGCGCGGCGCGGCCCGGGTTTGGCGGCCGGCTCGGGAGGGGCTACGGTCCGGCCCGAACGATGCCAAACCCGGAGCCGGCAAATGACCTTTCCTCGGATGATGGCGGCAGGCCTGATCGTGCTGGCAATCGCCGCCGGCCCGGTCCTTGCCGACGACACCTACCTCTACGACACGATCCGGTTGCCCGCCTACAAGGCGGCCTGGAATGCCATGCTGCAGGGCGAGAAGAAGCTGCCCGACTGGGTGGCGAAATTCGCCAAGACCCGGGATGCGACCTCGGCGCCCAACAAGACGCTCATTGTCGACGGCCAGGCCGATCTCCTCGGCTGGATCTGCAAGTCGCATGACTGCGGCGGCAACGAGGTCTTCGTCCTCTTCACCCCGGATGCGTCGAAGGCGTGGGCGATGCTGATCGTCGCCGACGGCGCGCCGCGCTATCTCGGCAATCCCGACGCGACGGTGAAAGCGGCCCTGCAGAAGGCGCAGGCGACGAACTGAAGCCCTTCGCGACGGGAGCCGTCGCCCGCCGCTTGACCCAGATCAACGCGACCTCTCCCAAACGCGCGCTTCCTCCGTGCCGGGGTGAAGGAGATCGCTATGAGGTACTTGAAGCGCGCGGCATTCGCACTCGGCCTGGCGGCGGTGCTGGTTTCGGCCAATGCGGCCGTGGCGGCGACCGTCGTCGACATCAAGCTCTGGGACAAGGGCGCCGAAACGGCGATGCCCACCGACCTTGCCTATGCCACGCCCGGCTACGACAAGAGCAAGGCGACGATGGGGATTGATCTGTCCCGCCCGAGCGCACCTGCCGGGCTGGTGAAGTTCAATGTCACCAACACGTCCAAGGATACGATCCACGAGATGATCGTGATCCAGTTGTCCGATCCGGGGAAGCCGCTCGCCTATATCGCGGACGAGAACCGGGTCGACGAGGACCGGGTCGGCGACAAGGGCGAGGTGTCCGAGCTCGAGCCCGGCAAGTCGGGTGCGCTGACGGTCGCCCTCAAGCCCGGCAAGTACATCCTCATCTGCAACGTGGCCGGCCATTTCGCGGCCGGCATGTGGGCCGAATTCGAGGTTACCAAGTAGCCCGCTGCGGATGGCGGCCGGGAATGGCAGTCGCGGAGCGGCGCTTTGGCGCCGCTCCGCAATCTTCGTGGCCGGCCGCGGAAGCTTCGCGGACCCGGTCAGGCCACGTCTTCGAGGAACTCGATGTCGGGCGCGCCCTGGACGCCGCCGCGGGCCATCGCTTCGTGCAGCTCCTTCGAGGCGCCGTAGCTCTTGGCGCCTTCGAGGCTGATCACCCGGTTGACGATGACGACGATATTCGGGTCGGCGGCGTCGCGGTGGACGGTGTGGCCGGTCCAGCCATGCGCCAGCCTGACCTTCTCCATGGTGTCGTACACCCGCTTCCACTGGTCGAAATTGGCAACCCGGTGCTTGACGATCATCGTAGCCATGATGTGTTCTCCGTTGCTGATCCCTGCGCTCGCTCACGAGCAATGATGCAAGGCTAGCCACACGGGCGGCAGGCGGGAATTCGTTGAAATCGGCCCGGACCCTGTGCCGCCATGCACGGCTTCGACTGGAACGACCTGCGCTATTTCCTGGCGCTTTACCGGCGGCGGACGCTCGCCGGCGCCGCCCGCGAGTTGCGCGTCCAGCATTCGACCGTCGGCCGGCGGCTTGCGGCCCTCGAAGAAGCGCTGGGGGCGAGCCTCTTCACGCAAGCGCCCGACGGCTTCGTGCCGACCGAGGCCGGGCTTGCCATTGTCCCTCTGGCGGAGGACGCGGAGCGGGCCGTCCAGGCGATCGACCGGCGGATCAGCGGCAGCGACGCGCGGATCGCCGGCATGGTCCGCCTGACCACGTCGGAGGCGTTCAGCGGGCTGATCGTGCGCCACCTTGGCCGGCTTCGCGACAGGTTCCCGGACCTGACGGTGGAGGTTCTCGCCGGCAACCGTTCCCTCGATCTGGCCCGCGGCGAGGCCGATCTCGCCCTCAGGTTCACCGAGACGACCGACCCCAACCTCATCTGCAAGCGCGTCGGCAGCACCGCCTGGTCGATCTACGCCGCCCTGAGCTACGTCGAGCGGCGCGGTCTGCTGCCATCGGCCACCGATTTCCGCGGGCATGACGTGATCGGCTTCGACGAGACGCTGGCGGCGGTGCCGGGCGCGCTGTGGCTCGCCGAGCATGGCGCCGGCTCGCGCGAGATTCTGCGCGGCAACAGCATCGTCGCCATCCTCAACGCCGCGATCGTCGGTATGGGGGTGGCGATCCTCCCCTGTTTTATCGCCGAGGCCGAGCCGACGCTCCGGCGCCTCACCCCCGATATCATCGGGTCGCGCGAGGTCTGGCTCGTCTTCCATCCGGACGCCGCCCGGATCGCGCGGGTCCGTTCCGTGATCGACTTCGTGACCGAGACGATGGCGGCGGAGGCCGACCGGCTGGGCGGAACCGCGGCGCCCGTTCCGGCTCCGCTCACGCGGCGGGCGTGACCGGACCCGCCGAAATGGCGGCGCCGGAGGCGGCGCGCCGGTCGAACCGGCGGCGCCTCTCTTCGATCGCCCGGCGGTTTCGAACCGCCCAGCCGGCGAGGTTGACCATCGGCTCGACCAGCGTTCGGCCAAGGTCGGTGAGGGCGTATTCCACCTTCGGCGGAACGGTCGGGAACACGGTCCGGCTGACCAGCCCGTCGCGTTCGAGGCTGCGCAGAGTCAGCGTCAGCATGCGCTGCGAGATGCCGTCGATGGCGGTGCGGAGCGCGTTGAAGCGGTGCGGACCCGAGGAGAGCATGGTCACCACCAGCACCGTCCACTTGTCGCCGACGCGCGACAATATCGACTGCACGGCATGGCAGTCCGCCTTGTCGAACGAGGCGGGATCAGGCGTGTTACCGGGTTTCGCCATGGTGCCCTCCTTGCGGGCGCGTCCGCGGTCACATACCTAGCCTTGGGCGCAGGAAGGTAACTATGCGCTTCAAGCATCCTACACCAGGATCGGGAGGCCGAGTGTGATGACCGACACTATGACGGCAGAGGCGCCGAAGGCGCTGGTTCCCGCGGCGACCAGGCTCGGGCCCGTCCATATCGCGGTCACCGATGCCGAGCGGGCCCTGGCGGTGTGGCGCGACATGGTCGGCCTCACCGTGATCGAGCGGAACGCCGGGCAGATTTCTCTCGGCGCCGGCGGCAGGACGCTGGTCGTGCTCGAGCCGAACGCCGCGATGCCGGCCGTCCAGAACCGCACCGGCCTCTATCACGTCGCCATCCACGTGCCGAAGCGCCGCGATCTCGCCGTCGCGGTGGCTCGGCTCTTCAAGAACCGATTCCGCAACTCGCCCACCGACCATCTCGTCACCGAGACGACGTATCTGTGGGACCTTGACGGGAACGGCATCGAACTGACCTTCGAGACGCCCGAGCGCGGCACGCTCCACAGCGACGGCGACATGTTTTACGGCATCGACCGCAACGGCCGCCGTCATTCCGGCCGCGAGGCGGTCGACCTCGATTCGCTCTTCGCCGAACTGAAAGAGGGCGACGATCTCGGCGAGCCGATGCCGGCGGGAACGCGGATCGGCCACGTCCACGTCCATGTCGCCGACCTCGACGCGGCCATGCGCTTCTACAGCGAGGCGATCGGCTTCCGCCGCCTGATGCTCAACCGCCGCTTCCGGATGGGCGACGTGACCCTCGACTATCCGCCGCACATCGTTGCGTTCAACACGTGGGCGGGCGAGGGGGCCCTGCCGCCGCCGGCCAACGCCGCGGGGCTCCGCTGGTTCACGATCGAACTGCCGTCGGCCGGCGAACTGGCCGCCGCCAGGGCGCGCCTCGCCGCCGCGGGGGCGCAGGTCGCGGCGGTTGACGGCGGCGGGATCGAGACCGCCGACCCGTCGGGGAACAAGGTCAGGCTGGTCGTCGCCTGAAGGCTACTTCGGCGGCTTCTGCTTCCAGGCGACCGTCGTTGCTGCCGGCTTGGCGCCGGCTCCGGACGACATCGGCATCGGCGCGCCCTTGGCGGCCTTCTCCTTCTTGGGTTTCCGGGCTTCCTTGTTGCCGCGCTGTTCGCGGTTTGCCATGGCTTGCCTCCATCTCCAGGCGGGGATTCGCCGTCGTCCCTGTGATAGCGAGGCCGGTCGCGGCCGGCAAATCGCCCGGCGCCTTTTCGCTGCCAGAATCGCGTGTTACCACCCGCCTCCTTCCGATCGCGGCGCCCTTCGAATCGCGCATGAAGCTCCTCAGACAGTCCGGTATCCCGAGCATCGCGATGCTCGCGCTTGGGGCGGCGCTCGCCGCCTCGCCGGCGCTTGCCGAAAAGATCGCCAACCCGGTTGCCGTCTTCGCCGGGCTCGACAAGATCACCGGCCGGATCATCAACTTCGACGTTTACATGGACGAGACGGTGCAGTTCGGGGCGCTGCAGGTGACGCCGCGCGTCTGCTACACGCGCCCGCCGACCGAGCCGCCGCAGACCGACGCCTTCGTCCAGGTCGACGAGATCACGCTCAACCGGAAGGTCCGCCGCATCTTCTCGGGCTGGATGTTTGCCGCGAGCCCGGGCCTGCACGCGGTCGACCACGCCGTCTATGACGTCTGGCTCACCGACTGCAAGATGTCCTCGACGGTTCCGCCGCCGGCCAAGAAGTAGAAGTCGGCCTCTTCGGCAATCGCTCCTTCGAGGAGCGCCTGATAGACGCGGCGCTCGACGTCGATGGCGCCGAACTGCTTCAGGTGGCTGGTGGTGAACTGGGTATCGAGCAGGCGGTAGCCGCCCAGTTTCAGCCGCCCGACGAGGTAAACCAGAGCGACCTTGGAAGCGTCCGTCTGCCGCGAGAACATGCTCTCGCCGAAGAACGCGGCGCCGAGGCTGACGCCGTACAGGCCGCCGACCAGCCGGCCGTCGCTCCAGGCCTCCACCGTATGCGCGTGGCCGAGGCGGAAGAGGTCGCCGTAAAGCCGCCGGATGCGCTTGTTGATCCAGGTCTTCGGCCGCTCCGGCCGCGCCTCGGCGCAGGCGGCGATCACCGCGTCGAAGTCGTGGTCGATACGGATTTCAAAAGGTTCGGCGGCGACGGTCCGGGCGAGGCGGCGGGGCAGGTGAAAGCGGTCGAGCGGGATGATCCCGCGCAGCTCCGGCTCGATCCAGTGCAATGCCGGATCGTCGGCCGACTCGGCCATCGGAAAGATGCCGACCGCATAGGCCTTGAGCAGCACCTGCGGCGTGATTTCGAGGAGAATGTCGTCGCGGGATGCCATTGCGTTCCGCCCGGAACCGAGAAGCTCACGCCGGCTTGGTCGCCGCGAGCTTCTTCTCCAGCCAGTGGATGTCGTAGCGGCCGGCGGCGATATCGGGGTCGTCGACGAGATCGCGAAAGAGCGGGATCGTCGTCTGGATGCCGTCGATGACGAATTCGTCGAGCGCGCGGCGCAGCCGCATCATGCATTCCTGCCGCGTGCGGCCGTGGACGATCAGCTTGCCGATCAGCGAGTCATAATAGGGCGGGATCCGGTAGCCCTGATAGACGGCCGAATCGACGCGCACGCCGAGGCCGCCCGGGGGATGGTAGTAGGTGATCAAGCCGGGGGAGGCGGCGAAGGTGCGCGGGTTCTCCGCGTTGATGCGGCATTCGATGGCGTGGCCGGAGACCTTCACGTCCTCCTGGCGGAGGGAGAGCGGCCGGCCGGAGGCGATGCTGATCTGCTCGTTGACGAGGTCGAAGCCGGTCGTCGCCTCGGTGACCGGATGCTCCACCTGGAGGCGGGTGTTCATCTCGATGAAATAGAACTCGCCGTCCTCGTAGAGGAACTCGATCGTGCCGGCTCCGGAATACTGGAGCTTCGCCATGGCATCGGCGACGATGCCGCCGATGCGGGCGCGCGCTTCCGGCTCGATCACCGGGCTCGGCGCCTCTTCCCAGATCTTCTGGTGGCGGCGCTGCAGCGAGCAGTCGCGCTCGTTGAGGTGGATGGCGTTGCCCTTGCCGTCGCCCATCACCTGGACTTCGATGTGGCGCGGCTTCTCGAGGTACTTTTCGAGGTAGAGCGAGTCGTCGCCGAAGGCGGCGCGCGCCTCGCTGCGAGCGGTCGAAAGCGCGTCGACGAGGTCGTCGGCGGTGCGCGCGACCTTCATGCCGCGGCCGCCGCCGCCCGCCGCCGCCTTGACGAGGACCGGGTAGCCGATCTCGGAAGCGAGCCGCCGCGCCTCGACATCGTTGGTGAGCTTGCCGTCCGAGCCGGGCACGACCGGGATGCCGAGGCGGACGGCTGTGCGCTTGGCCTCGATCTTGTCGCCCATGATGCGGATGTGTTCGGCGCTCGGGCCGATGAAGGCGATGTTGTGGGCGGCGAGGATATCGGCGAAGCGGGCGTTCTCGGACAGGAAGCCGTAGCCGGGATGCACGGCGGATGCGCCCGTGATCTCGCAGGCGGCGACGATCTGCGGAATGTTGAGGTAGGACTCGCGCGCCGGCGGCGGGCCGATGCAGACGCTCTCGTCGGCAAGCCGGACATGCATGGCGTCGGCGTCGGCGGTCGAGTGGACCGCCACGGTGGCGATGCCCAGTTCCTTGCAGGCGCGCAGGACGCGGAGCGCGATCTCGCCGCGGTTGGCGATCAGGATCTTATCGAAAAGCGGCGGCAGGCTCATTCGATGATCATCAGCGGCTCGCCATATTCGACCGGCTGGGCGTCCTCGACCATGATCTGCTTCACGGTCCCGGCGCGCGGCGCCGGGATCTGGTTCATCGTCTTCATCGCCTCGACGATGAGGACGGTCTGGCCCTCGCTCACCCGGTCGCCGACCTCGACATAGGGCCGCTTGCCCGGCTCGGGCGCGCGGAAGGCGGTGCCGACCATCGGCGAAAGGACGGCGCCGGGATGGCTGGCATCGTCGGAGCCGGCTTCGGGGCGGGCCGCCGGGCCGGCTGCGGGCGCGGCCGCGGCCTGGGGCGGCGGCGCGTATTGCGGAGCGGCGGCGGTCAATGTGAAGGAGCGGGCGACCTTGATGCGGGTATCGCCGCGCTCGACTTCGATCTCCGAAAGCCCGGTCTCCGCCAGCAGCTCGGCGAGCTCGCGGATGAGTTCCTTGTCGACGATCGGTCGCTTGTCGGTCATCGCTTCGTTTCTTTGGACCTGCGGGACTCGGCCGCGCTCACGGCGGCTTCCAGCGCCATCACGTAACCGCGCGGGCCGAAGCCGCAGATCATGCCGACCGCGACCGGCGAGATCATGGAATGGTGGCGGAAGGATTCGCGCGCGAAAATATTGGAGAGATGGACCTCGACGAAGGGGATGCCGGAACCGCGGATCGCGTCGTGCAAGGCGATCGAGGTGTGGGTGTAGGCCCCGGCATTGAGCACAGCCGCGACGGCCTTGTCGCCGGCCTCCTGCACCCAGCCGACCAGCTCGCCTTCGAGGTTGGTCTGGCGGAAGTCGACCTTGCAGCCGAGCCGTTTGCCGGCGGCGACGCAGTCCGCCTCGATGTCGGCCAGCGTCCGCGTTCCGTAGATCGCCGGCTCGCGCTTGCCGAGCAGGTTGAGGTTCGGCCCGTTGAGGACGAAGACCGTTGCCGCCATCCGCTGACTGTTCCTGTCGCCAGGGCGTCCGTCAAGCAAGCGACGGCGCCGGAAAAAGCCCGGTGGTTATAGGGGGTTGGGCGGCAAAGCAAAAGGGATGAACGGCCGCTGTGGACAGCGTGGCGGCGCGGTCACGAGCAGGTCGGTTGCCCGCAGCGGACCTCGTCGATCTTCTGCTTCAGCGCCTCGTAGCCGACGGCGCCGACCACGACCTCCTTCGGCGTGACGTAGGAAGGCGTGCCGGAAAGGGCGAGCTTGGCGGCAAGATCATAGACCTCGTTGATCGTCGCCTTGATCTCGTCCGACTTCATCGCCTCGGCGAGCTTGGCCTTGTCGATGCCGAGCTCCTCGGCCACTTCCATGGCGCGCTCGCCGTTGACCTGGCCGCGCTCGCTCAGCATCGCGTCGTGGTAGTCGAGGTACTTCTCCGGCGCGACCATGTTGACCGCGACGGCGACCTGCGCCGCCTCGACCGAGCCTTCGCCGAGCACGGGGAATTCCTTGAGGACGACGCGCAGGTCCTTGTCCTTGGCGAGCAGCTCCTTCATGTCGGCATGGGCCCGCCGGCAGTAGGTGCAGTTGTAGTCGAAGAACTCGACGAGGGTGACCTTGCCTTCGGGATTGCCGAGGACGACCTGGCGCTTGGAGGAGAAGAGGAGGTCCTTGTTGTCCTGGATCGCGCTCACCTGCTGCGCGGCGGCGGCCGCGTCCTCCTTCTTCTGGAGGGCGTCCATGGCGTCGCGGATGATCTCGGGATTGGCGATCAGGTAATTCTTGATGATCGCCTCGACCTCGGCGCGCTGGTCGTCGCTGAGCTCGGCCATCGCCACCTTGGTGGCGGGAACCGGCGTCGCGGCCGGCGCGGTCACGGCCGGCGTGGCGGCCACGTCGGCCTCCGTCGGCATGCCCGGCCGGAGCAGGTCGGGATGGTCCTTCAGGTACTTTGCGATCAGCGCGCCGGTCTCGGCCTCGCCCATCGGACGCGGGTTCAATTCGCGGCCGCCAACATAGGCGATCGCGCCGACGGCAACCGCACCAACCACAGCCAGTGCGACGAGGCGAGCACTCATTCGGGGGATTCTCCGGCGCGCGCGCCTACTGGCGCACGATCGGGGGTTTATAGGACACGATATCTTCGGCGCGAAGCCAGCCGGGCGAGCCCGCTTTCAATTTTACTTGAGCGCGCTTGGCGTGGGTGCGGGCCTCGGGGAAGTCGCCGTCGACGAAGAGACCCTCGGCGGTGGCGAGTTCCGCCATGGCGATATCGCTCTTCGAGGCATAGGCGCGGGCAAGCGCGCGGTAGCCGACCGGCATGTCATGGTCGGTCTGGAGCGCGGCATTCAGCACCTCGATGGCAGCATCCATGTTGGCCGCGCCGCCGACGGCGACCAGGGCCTGGCCGTAGAGGATGCGGATGAGCGAGGCCCGCGGGGCCAGTTCCACCGCCCGCTTCAGCGGCGCCAGCGCTTCGTTGGGCTTGCCGCCCTCGAGGAGGGCCTGGCCCTTCAGTTCGTAGAAATAGGCGTCGGACGGATCGGCGGCGATGAGCCCGTCGACGGCCTTGACGACGTTGACAAGCGAGCCGCGGCGATAGAGCGCGATGGCGCGGGCATATTTCGCCGGCAGGCTGTTGTCGGTCATCGGGTATTCGCGGTTGACGCGCTCCGGCGACCAGGTGAAGCCGATGAGCTTGGCCCGCACGAGGTCGTGGCGGCGCTTGAGCGCCGCGGAGTCCTTGACGTTGGCGAACTTGTCGGCGGCGGCGAGCGCCTCCAGGCTCCGCACGCGCTCCGCCGGCATCGGATGGGTCTGGGTGTAGGGGTCGACGGAGCGGGCGCTCACCAGCGACTCGGAAGAGAGGCGCTTCATCATGTTGAGGAGGCCGTTGCCCGACTGGCCGGTCTTGACGAGAAAGTCCATCGCGGACCGGTCGGCGGCGGCTTCCTGGCCGCGGACGTAGGCGAGGATCGAGCGCTGGCCGATCTGCATGGACGCGGCGGCGATGCCCTGACCGAGATCGCCGAGGCCCTTGACCCCGCTCGCGGCCCCGGCAATCGCCACGCCGAAGCCGATCAGCGCCGCCGCGAGCACCGAGTTCTGCGTCGACTGAACCCGCTGGCGGATGCTGCCGAGATCGCCATGGGCAAGGTGCCCGGTTTCATGGGCGATCACGCCGATCAGCTCGTTCGGCGTTTCGGCGCGGATGATCGCGCCGGTATTGACGAACATCCGGTCGGCGCTCGACACGAACGCGTTGAAGGAGTCGTCGTTGACGACGAGGATCTTGACGCCGGTGGCGCGAATCCCGGCCGCCTTGAAGATCGGCCGGGCATAATCCTGGATCAGCGCCTCGGTTTCCGCGTCGCGCACGATGCCGGCCGCGGTGGCGGGGACGATGCCGACCGCCAGGACGGCGACGGCGAGGGCGGTGCCGGCCATGAAACGGCGCCGGCCGCGGCGATTTCCGGCCTCTGTGACGTGTTCCTGGCGCCCGGATGCCGGCATTGGCCCAACTACCCCGATTGCAAAGTCCTTGACGGGCCGCGAAATGGCCGCGAATTGGGGCAGGACAAAGACTTGCCGCAGGACGCCCTCCCATGAATCAACCGGCGAAACCGGGACCCTCGCGCCGCAGCGCCGTCGAGCCGTTCCTCGCCATGGACGTGCTCCGGGCGGCGGTCGAACGCGAGCATGCCGGCGGAAGCGTGATCCACATGGAGGTCGGGCAGCCCGGCGCGCCGGCGCCGGGGCCGGTGCTGGAAGCGGCCCGGCAGGCGCTCGCCGACGGGCGGCTCGGCTACACCGAGGCGCTCGGCATCCGCCGCCTCCGCGCGCGGATCGCGCGGCACTATGCCGAGGCCTACGGGATCGACCTGCCGGTCGAGCGCGTCGCCGTCACGACCGGCTCGTCGGCGGCGTTCAATCTGGCGTTCCTCGCCGCCTTCGATCCGGGCGACCGGGTCGCCGTGACCGCGCCCGGCTATCCCGCCTACCGGAACATCCTCAGCGCGCTCGGGCTCGAAGTCGTCGAGATCGAGGTCGGGCGGGAGACGCGCCATGTGCTGACGCCGGAGATGCTCGCGGCGGCGCATCGCGAGAAGCGGCTTGCCGGCGTCCTGGTCGCAAGTCCCGCCAATCCGAGCGGCACGATGATGCATCCCGAGGCACTGAAGGCCCTGGTCGAGGCGGCGGACGATATCGGCATCCGCTTCATCTCCGACGAGATCTACCACGGCCTCGTCTACGACGGCGAAGCCGAGACCGCCTTGCGCTGGTCGCAGTCCGTCATCGTCATCAACTCGTTCTCCAAATATTACTGCATGACCGGCTGGCGGATCGGCTGGATGGTCCTGCCCGAGGAACTGGTCCGGCCGGTCGAGCGGATCGCGCAGAACCTCTACATATCGCCGCCCGACCTGTCGCAGCGGGCGGCGGTGGCGGCGTTCGACGCGAGGCCGGAACTGGAGGCGGTGAAAGCCGGCTATGCCGCCAACCGGGCCCTCCTCCTCGATGCCCTGCCGCGGATCGGCTTCGACGACTACCTGCCCGTCGACGGGGCGTTCTACGTCTATGCGTCGGCCCGCCGGTTCTCGAACGATTCGGTCGATTTCGCGCGCCGGATGCTGGCGGAGGCGGGCGTGGCCGCAACGCCCGGACCCGATTTCGACCGCGCCCGCGGGCATTCCATGATCCGCTTCTCGTTCGCCGGGACGGGCGCCGACATGGCGGAGGCCATGCGCCGCCTTCAGGGCTGGCTGAAATAGTCGCCGGCAGCGACGAATTTCCGCCTGACCCGGCGGCCAGGGTTCGCTAGGCTTCGCCGATCGCCTGCCGGAGTCCGACTTTCGTGAAATCGCCCACCATCCAGGCTTTCGCCGATCTCGAAGCCCACCGTCCGGCGGTGGCCGCCGTCCCGCTCCGCCAGCGCTTCGAGGACGACCCGGACCGCTTCGCGAAGTTCTCGGCGTCCTTCGGCGACATGCTTCTCGACTATTCGAAGAACCTCATCGACGAAGAGGCGATGCGCCGGCTGCTGGCGCTGGCCGAGGCGGGCGGGGTCGAGAAACAGCGGGCGGCGATGTTTTCCGGCGAGGCCATCAACCGTACCGAGAACCGGCCGGTCCTCCACGTCGCGCTCCGCGCGGCGGCGGAGGAGGTCTATCGGGCGGAAGGCAGGAACGTCGTCCCCGACGTCCAGGCCGTGCTCGCGGCAATGACCGAGTTTGCCGACGGCGTCAGATCGGGCGGGATTTCCGGGGCGGGCGGCGCGTTCACCGACGTGGTCAATATCGGCATCGGCGGCTCGGATCTCGGGCCGCGCATGGCGACGCGCGCGCTGTCCCCCTACCACGACGGGCCCCGGCTCCATTTCGTCTCCAACGTCGATGGCGCCGATCTTCGCGACACGCTGAAGGGCCTCGACCCGGGGCGGACGCTCTTTCTCGTCGCCTCGAAGACCTTCACCACGATCGAGACAATGACCAATGCGCGGAGCGCGCGCCGGTGGATCGTCGAGGCGCTCGGCGAGGGGGCGGTCGGCAAGCACTTCGCGGCGATGTCGACGGCGCTCGACAAGGTCGATGCTTTCGGGATTGCGCGGAGCCGGACCTTCGGTTTCTGGGACTGGGTGGGCGGGCGCTACTCGATCTGGTCGGCGATCGGCCTGCCGCTCATGATCGCGATCGGTCCGGAGAACTTCCGGCGCTTTCTCGCCGGCGGCCGGTCGATGGACGATCATTTCCGCGCCAGCCCGCTCGACAAGAACCTGCCTGTCATTCTCGGCATGATCGGCATCTGGTACCGCAACATCCTCGGCTTCCCGACCTACGCGGTGCTGCCCTATGACCAGCGGCTGGAGCGGCTGCCGGCCTATCTGCAGCAGCTCGACATGGAATCGAACGGCAAGCGCGTCCGCCTCGGCGGCGCCACCGTGATGGGGGCGACCGGGCCGATCGTCTTCGGCGAGCCGGGCACGAACGGCCAGCACGCCTTCTACCAGCTGCTCCACCAGGGCACGGATGTGGTGCCCTGCGACTTCCTGCTCGCGGCGCAGCCGGACCGCGAGGACGGGCATCACGCCATCCTCATCGCCAACTGCCTGGCGCAGAGCGAGGCGCTGATGCGCGGCCGCACCATCGCGGAAGCGCGCGCGGAAATGCGGGCGGAAGGAAAGAGCGCCAAGGAAGTCGAACTGATCGCGCCGCACAAGGTGTTCCCGGGCAACCGGCCGTCCAACACGCTCCTCTACCGCCGGCTCGATCCGGAAACGCTCGGCCGCATCATCGCGCTCTACGAGCACAAGATCTTCGTCCAGGGCACGATCTGGGGGATCAACTCGTTCGACCAGTGGGGCGTCGAACTCGGCAAGAAGCTCGCGAGCGAGCTGCTGCCGCTGGTCGAAGGCGAGGGCGCCAGGGGGAAGCGCGATTCCTCGACGCTCGGCCTCGTCGAGGCCATCCACAGGACGCGACGCCTTTGACCCCGATCCTGCCGAGCGGGCCGGCGATCGCGCGCGACCCGATCCTGCGGCCGCTCAACCTGACGCTGGGCACGCTCGGCTGCATCTGGTTTCTCTTTGCCCGACTCGACTATTTCTGGTCGGGGAGCTCCGACCTCGCCTTCACCACGCTCCTCGTATCGCGCCGGATGGAGGCGTTCGACCTCGTCAGCGCCTCGGGGCCGAGCCTCGGCACCCTCTACAGCATGCCGCAGCTCGCCTTTATACCGGCGGCGATCGCCGGGGCGCTCTTCGGCTCGCCCGTGGTCGGCGTGCAGATCGTCTCGCTGCTGGCGCTTCTGGCGGTGTGGCTCGCGGGCGCGCTCGCCGCGCGGACCGTGCCGGCCGGCATCGCGCCGTCGTTCCTCGTCACCGCCTTCGTCCTCGCCATCCTCAACGACGCGTCGCTCAGGGTCGAGCTTTTCGGGGGCGAGATCGTCGGCAACTTCTTCTACGCCCAACTCGTCGGGCAGGCGCTGACGATGGTGGTGATCGCCGCCACAGTGTTCCTCGAAGGGCGCGGCGGTCACCCGCATACGCGCTACATCGTCGTCGCGCTGGCGATCGCGGTGCTGGTCAACATCCATCTCATTCCGGCGGCCGAACTCCTCGTCTTCCTCCTGCTCACGGTGTTTCTCGACCTCCGCCGGTCGCCGCCGGGAATGCGCCTCTGGCGCCTCGGCGAGGGCGGCCTCGCGGTCTTCGGCGCGCTGCTCCTCATCGTGCTCCATCCCGGGTTCGCGGATGCCGCGAGCGCAACCTTCAGCGACGGCACGATGCGGCTGCGCTACACGCCGGAGGCCTTCCACGTCCTCATCCTGGCGCTCCTCGTCGGCGCGCTCTCGATCGCTGCGCTGGTCGCCTGGCTTGCCTGGCTCGACGACGACGGCCGGCGGCAATGGGCCTACCTCAAGGCGCTGGCGACATTCGGCCTGGCGGTCTCGGCCTGCTGCACCATCCAGTACGTCGCGCTCGCCTTCGGCTACGGCTCGGCGCAGGCGGTGAAGCGGTACGCATTCGCGCTCAACACGACCCTGTTCATGGCTCTGGCGCTCGCGATCGCCGTGCGCGTGACGGTCGAACTTCGCCGCCGCCGGGTCGGCGCCGCGTTCTTCAGCGAGCGGAGCGCGCGCACGCTTGCCTGTCTGGCGCCGCTCACGCTCGTCTTCTCCGGCAATTATCAGCCGCCCGGGCAGGTTTCGGTCTCGCGGCTGGCCGAGGTCGACGAATTCGCGCGCGACTACCGGAATCTCGTCCTCGGGGCCGAGCCCGGCAAGGAAGACATCGCGATCGGCGTGCGCGGCATCGGCGCGGTCGGCGATCTGCTCGTCTCGGTTGACGGACTGGCGGCGCCGGCGACAGGGAATGTCGGGGCGGCGTTCCGGCGGCAGCCGTTCCCCGAGCCGGGATCGATCCGCTACCTGCTGACGGCGCCGGGCGCCGCACCCTTTGACGTTCCGGCATGCCGGAAATACGCGGCCGCGATCGGGCTCGTCGTTGTTGACGCGCAGTGCGCCTTCGCCAAGAACGGGCCGGTCAGCTAGAGCCGGCGCTTGCCGCACCGCCCGCTTCGGATAACATTGGCCGCGCCACAGCCCACCCACTCATTTCGATCGCATCAGGAGCGGCACCGTCCGCATTCGCCATGAGCAACGTCGCCACCACCAACGCCGCGCCGATGAAATACGGTATGGGAGCCTCGGTCCGCCGCAAGGAGGACCGCCCGCTGCTCGTCGGCAAAGGCCAGTTCACCGACGACTTCGCGGCCGAGGGCGAGCTTCGCGCCTACGTGCTCCGCTCGAGCATGGCGCATGCGAAGATCCGGGTCGGCGACCTGTCGGCGGCAAGGGAGATGCCGGGCGTCCGCCTCATCCTGACGGCCGCCGACCTCTCCGGGATCGGCGGCCTGCCGTGCAAGGGCAAGGTCCGCCAGGTCGACGGAACGCACCCGAAGTTCCCGCCCCATCCGCTGCTGGTCGGCGATGTCGTCCGCCACGTCGGCGATCCGATCGCGTTCGTCGTGGCGGACAGCGTCGAAGAGGCACGCGCCGCCGCGGAAGCAATCGAGGTCGACTACGACCCGCTTCCGGTGGTCGTCGACATGAAGGAGGCGGTCAGGAAGGAAACCCCGGCGATCTGGCCGCAGATCGGCAGCAACGTCGCCTTCGAGGTGGCGCGCGGCGCGCGCCGCGCCACCGACGACGCCTTTGCCCGGGCGGCGCGGGTCACGCGGATCGAGATCGTCAACAACCGCCTCGTCTCCAACTACATGGAGACCCGCGGCGTCATCGCCGAATACGATGCGGCGACCGACCGCTACACGCTGACGCTCGGCACGCAGGGCGGCCACGGGATGCGTGACCGCATCACCAAGGACATGCTGCACATCCCGCCGGCGAAGATGCGCGTGATCACGCCCGATGTCGGCGGCGGCTTCGGCACCAAGGGTTTCCCGTACCAGGAATATCCGCTGGCCGCGATCGCCGCCAAGCGGCTCGGCAGGAAGGTGCGCTGGATCGGCGACCGCTCCGAGCATTTCCTCAGCGACAGCCACGGCCGCGACAATGTCGCCGTGGCCGAGATGGCGATGGATGCCGACGGAAAGTTCCTCGCCATGCGCGTCGACCTCCTCGCCAACATGGGCGCCTACCTGTCGCAATACGCGCCCTACATCCCCGAGGGCGGCCTGACGATGTCGACGGGCCTCTATTACATCCCGCTCCTCTACGCGCGCTGCCGGGGCGTCTACACCAACACCGTGCCGGTCGACGCCTACCGCGGCGCCGGCCGTCCCGAGGCGGCCTATCTGATCGAGCGGCTGGTCGATCAATGCGGGCGCGAGACCGGGCTCGGGCCGGTCGAAATCCGCAAGCGGAACTTCATTTCGCCGTCCATGCTGCCGTTCGAGACGCCGGGCGGGCGCATCTACGACTCCGGCGATTTCTCTGGCCATCTCGACCGGGCGCTGGAACTCGCCGACTGGAAGGGGTTTGCCGCCCGCGCCGAGGCGGCGAGGAAGGCGGGCAGGCTCCGCGGCTTCGGCGTCGCCAGCTACGTCGAGGCCTGCGCGTTTCCCGGCTCGGAACCGGCCACGATCGAGCTCAATCCTGACGGAACCGCGACGCTCTTCATCGGAACCCAGACGAACGGTCAGGGCCACGCCACGGCCTACGCCCAGTTCATCTCCGGGCCTCTCGGGCTTGACTACGACCGGATCAATGTCGTCCAGGGCGACACGGACCAGGTGGCGCAGGGCGAGGGAACCGGCGGTTCCCGGTCGATTCCGCTCGGCGCGGTGTCGGTCGACCGGGCGGCGGTGAAGCTCGCCGAACAGGTGAAGGAACTCGCGGCCGACCGGCTCGAGGCCTCGGCGGGCGACCTTGAACTCAGCGGCGGCAGCGTGCGCGTGGTCGGGACCAACCGCGGGATAACGCTGGCCGAACTGGCGAAGACCGCGAACGATCCGAAATTGCTGGTCGCGCGGGCCGATTTCGAGCAGCCCGAGCCGACCTATCCGAACGGGACCCACGCGGTCGAGGTCGAGATCGACCCGGAAACGGGCGTGACCGAGATCGTCAACTACAACATCGTCGACGATTTCGGGGCGACGGTGAACCCGATCCTGCTCACCGGCCAGGTGCATGGCGGGGTCGCGCAGGGGATCGGACAGGCGCTCTACGAGAACACGGTCTACGACAGCGACGGGCAACTGCTGACCGCATCCTTCCTCGACTACGCGATGCCGCGGGCGGACGGCCTGCCGAGCTTCAATTTCGAGACGCGGAACGTGCCGTCGGTGACCAACGCCTTCGGCATCAAGGGGGCGGGCGAGGCGGGCACCATCGGTTCCTGCCCGGCGGTGATGAACGCGATCGTCGACGCGCTCCATCGCGGCTACGGCATCACGCACATCGACATGCCGGCGACACCCGATCGGGTGTGGAACGCCATTGCCGCGGCCAAGTAGCGCGGAGCCGCGCGTTCCGGTCGCTGGCGAAGGCGTCTCTGAAGGTTGCGACTCCCTGAGGCTTGTGGTCCCCTTGCCAGTTGAATGCCTGCCTCGGAACCGGCCCGGCCCCTTATCGGGATCGGGCTGAAAGTCGCATCGACGCTCGTCTTCACCGGAATGGCGACGCTGATCAAGCTGGTCAGCGGCCGCTATCCGGTCGGCGAACTGACCTTTTTCCGCAGCTTCGTCGCGGTCGTCCCGGTTGCCGTCTGGGTTGGCTGGCGGAACTTTCCCGGCGTTTTCCGGACGACGCGCTTTCCCGGACACGTTCTGAGGTCGATTGCCGGGGCGAGTTCGATGTTCATGGGCTTTACCGCGCTGTCGCTCCTGCCGATCGCCGACGCGACGGCGATCGGCTACGCCTCGCCGCTGATGACGGTCGTCTTCGCGGTCGTCCTCCTCCACGAGAAGGTGCACATCTACCGCTGGTCGGCGGTCGGGGTCGGCCTCTTCGGCGTCCTCGTCATCCTGTCGGACTATGTCGGGCCGGAGGCGAGCCAGGCAGGCACGCGCAGCCTTGCCGGAGCACTGTTTGCGGTCGGCGGGGCGGTGGTCGGTGCGCTCGCGGCGACGCAGACACGGAGCCTGACGCGGGTCGAGCCGGCGGCGACGATCGTGCTCTACTTCTCCCTCCTCACCGCCCTTCTCTCGCTGGTCACCCTGCCGTTCGGGTGGAAGCTTCCCGACGGCGCGGATCTCCTGTTCCTCATCGGCGCGGGCCTGTTCGGCGGCGTCGGCCAGGTGCTTCTCACGCAAAGCTACCGCTTCGGCGACGCTTCGCTGATCGCGCCGTTCGACTATACGTCGATGATCTGGGCGCTGACCGTGAGCCTCGCGGTGTTCGGCACCTGGCCGAGCGGCATCATGCTGATCGGAACGGCCATCGTGATCGCCGCCGGGCTCTTCGTGATCTACCGCGAGCACCGGCTCGGCATCGAGCGGACGCGGTCGAAGCGGGCGCAGACGCCGACGACGCCGCTCTCCTCCGGTTGAAACCGGGGCGTGCCGCCTATAGCTGGAAGGCGATGAGCAGGAAGACGCCGATCGCGGTGACCATAGCCGGCTCGGATTCCGGCGGCGGCGCCGGCATCCAGGCCGACCTCAAGACGTTCTCGGCGCTTGGCGTCTATGGCGCCAGCGTGGTGACGGCGCTGACCGCGCAGAACACGCTCGGCGTCACGGCGATCCACGACACGCCAGCCGATTTCGTCAGCGCGCAGATCGACGCGGTCTTCTCGGATCTCGACGTCGGCGCGGTGAAGATCGGCATGCTGTCGCGCCCGCAGACGATTCACGCGGTCGCAGAGGGGCTCCGGAAATACGGGCAGACCAGAATCGTGCTCGACCCGGTGATGGTGGCGACGAGCGGCGACGCGCTGGTAACCGGCGACGTCGTCGAAACCCTGATTGCCGAGCTGCTGCCGCTGGCGCTGCTGATCACGCCCAATCTCTTCGAGGCGGCCCGCCTTCTCGGCGAGCCGCCGGCCGGCGACGCGGCGGGCATGGAGAAACAGGGAGAGCGGCTCCTAAAAAAGGGCGCACGGGGCGTCCTGGTCAAGGGCGGGCACGGCAGCGGCGCCGAAAGCGCGGACTATCTCCTGACCGCGGTGGGCGGGCGCTGGCTGACGGCGAAGCGCGTCGAGACGCGCAATACGCACGGCACGGGCTGCACGCTCTCCTCGGCGATCGCTGCCGGGCTGGCGAAAGGCATGGACCTGGACAAGGCGGTCGACGAAGCGAAGGCGTATGTCACCGCCGCGATCGCGGCAGCCGATACGATTCGGATCGGCAAGGGCAGGGGGCCGGTGCACCACTTTCATCGGTGGTGGGGGTAGCCGGAAGGTCGCGAGGTTCGCGGAGTTGGGGCTACCTCAACACCGCTCGTCCCCGCGCATGCGGGGACCCAGACCCGTGACAGGGCACATAGCGCAGTGACAGGGCGCGGGAGGAGTCCCCCGCGACCGTGCACCACGCTTTGCCAGAACCAGGCTGGGTTCCCGCATGCGCGGGAACGAGCGGTTCGTGGGTTGGCGCTTCGTTTCGGACCGGCGTTATCGGAACCCTTGGCCCGCTCGCCACGCTTTGCACGGGGACGAGCGGAGCAGGGCGCGGTGGGGCGCTGAGCTACTTCCCCTTGTAAGCCAGCACCTTCTGCGTCTGTTCGCCGAGGCCGGCAATGCCGAGACGAACCGTCTCGCCGCCCTTCAGGAACTGCGGCGGCTTCATGCCGGACCCGACCCCGGGCGGCGTCCCGGTGGTGATCACGTCGCCCGGCTCGAACTGCATGAAGCGGCTGATGTAGCTGACGAGATGGGCGACGCCGAAGATCATGGTCCTGGTATTGCCGGTCTGCATCCGCCGGCCGTCGACGTCGAGGAACATGTCGAGGCTCTGGACGTCCTTGATCTCGTCGGGCGTGACCAGCCACGGCCCGAGCGGACCGAAGGTCGGGCAGCCCTTGCCCTTGGTCCACTGGCCGCCGCGCTCGAGCTGGAATTCGCGCTCCGACACGTCGTGGCAGACGGCATAGCCGGCAACGAAGGACAGGGCCTTCGCCTCGTCGATATAGCTGCCGCGCTTGCCGATGATGACGGCAAGTTCGACCTCCCAGTCGGTCTTCTTCGAGTCGCGCGGAATCTGAAGGTCGTCGTTCGGGCCGGAGAGGCAGCTCGGCGCCTTGTTGAAGATGATCGGCTCCTTCGGGATCGGCGAGTTGGTCTCCTTGGCGTGGTCGACGTAGTTGAGGCCGATCGCGATGAAATTGCGGACCTCGTCGATCGGCGAGCCGATGCGCGGCTTGCCCTTGACCTTGGGCAGGCTCGCCGGCTTCAGCTTTCTGAGGCGGGAGAGCTGGCCGAGCGTGTCGCGATTGATGTCGTCGATTTCGCCGGAGAGATCGCGGATGGCGCCCTCCTGATCGAGCATGCCGGGCTTCTCGCGGCCCTTTGGCCCGTACCGCAGTAGCTTCATTTTGTTTTTCTCCCTGAGGTTCAGAAGGCGCGGGCGAGCAGCCCGCCGTCGACGAGGATGTTCTGGCCGGTGATATAGCCGGCGTGGACGGAACAGAGAAAGGCGGCGATCCTGCCGAATTCCTCGGCCGTGCCGAGGCGCCTTGCCGGGATCGAATCGGCGGTCTCGGCCGCCACGTCCTCGACCCGCCGGCCGCTCCTGCCGGCGACCCATTTGAAGCCCGACACGAGCCGGTCGGTCTCGATCTTGCCCGGCAGGAGGTTGTTGATCGTGACGTTGCGGTGCGCGACCTCGCGCGCGACGCCGGCGAGGAAGCCGGTGAGGCCGGCGCGCGCCCCCGAGGACAGGTCGAGACCGGGAATCGGCGCCAGCACCGAAGACGAAGTGATGTTGACGATCCGGCCGAAGCCGCGCGCCATCATCCCGTCCACCACCGCCCGGATCAGTTCGATCGGGACGGCCATGTTCTGGATGACGCCCTCGACCAGAGCCTCGCGCGTGACGTCGCGGAACTCGCGCCGCGGCGGGCCGCCGTTGTTGTTGATGAGGACGCTCACTTCGGGCGCGGCGGCGAGCAGCCGCTCCTGGACCTCGGGGCGGCTGACATCGCCGGCGACCGCGGTGACGGCGACATTGTGGCGCCCGCGAAGCTCGGCGGCGGTTGCGTCGAGGGCCGCCTGATCGCGGCCGTTGAGGACGATGTCGCAGCCGGCTTCGGCAAGCGCGAAGGCGCAGCCCCTTCCCAGTCCGCGGCTCGATGCGCAGACGATCGCCTTCCTGCCCGAAATGCCGAGATCCATTGTTCCCCCGCCGGAGAGGGGACTAGCCCGATCCACCCGGCTTCTCAAGCGGAAAACCGGCTGTCGGACAGGGACCGGCTTGCACCGGCGCCGCTCCGCTGATAGGCGGCGACGATGAACGAAGTTTCCAGTCCACGGCTCGCCGACATCGCCCTTGCGGCGCATCGCCTGTCCGGCCTCGCGGTGCGCACGCCGCTGGTCAGCAGCCCGTTCCTCGACGAGCGCACCGGCGGACGCATCCTCCTCAAATGCGAGACGCTGCAGCGCACCGGGTCGTTCAAGTTCCGCGGCGCTTACAATGCGCTGGCGAGCCTCGACCACGCGACGCGGGCGCGCGGCGTCGTCGCCGCCTCCTCCGGCAACCATGCCCAGGGCGTGGCGGAAGCGGCCCGGCTCTTCGGCGTGCGCGCGATCATCGTCATGCCGGCCGATGCGCCGGCGGTGAAGCGCGCGCGGACGGAGCGGAGCGGGGCGCGGGTCGTTCCATACGACCGGGCGACCGAGGACCGCGACGAGGTCGCGGCGCGGATCTTGGCGGCCGAGGGCGGGACGCTCATCCATCCTTTTGACGATGCGCGGGTGATCGCCGGGCAGGGGACGATCGGGCTCGAAATCCTCAACGATACCGCGGCGCTCGGCGTCAGGCCCGATGCGGTCCTGGTTCCGTGCAGCGGCGGCGGGCTGGTTGCCGGGATCGGCCTCGCCGTGCGCTCGGGCGCGCCGAAGGCGGAGATATTCGCGGTCGAGCCGGAGGACTTCGACGACTACCGCCGTTCGCTCGCCGCCGGCGAGATCGTCCGCAACGAACGCGCTGCCGGCTCGGTCGCCGATGCGCTGCTCGCCGAAGCGCCCGGCCCCCTCGGCTTTGCCCTCAACCGCGAGACGCTTGCCGGAAGCCTGGTGGTTTCAGACAGCGAGGCGCTCGCCGCGGTCGCATTCGCGTTCCGCGAACTGAAGCTGGTGGTCGAGCCGGGCGGCGCCGTCGCGCTCGCGGCGCTGCTCGCCGGCAGGATCGCGGCGCGCGACCGGGTTGTCGTCGTCCTTCTCTCGGGCGGCAATATCGACGAAACGATGCTGACAAGGGCGCTGGCGGGCGCGGCCCTGTAGGCGGGCCGAATTCGCGCTATCGTCGTCCGCCCTCCGATTCCGCTTCCACGAAAATGTCTTCGCCTCCCCCCAGTTCGACGGCGCCGCGCGGCTTCGCCTTCCGCATGGCGCTCTTCTATTTCGGCTACTTCATGATGGGCGGCGTGGTCACGCCGTTCTATCCGGTCTGGCTGCAGGGCCGCGGCCTCAGCGAAGTCGAGATCGCGAACTGCATCGCCATCCCGGCGCTGGTGCGGGTGCTGCTGACGCCGTTTGCGGGGGTCTTCGCCGACCGGGCGCCGCACCGCCGCTTCGCCGCGATCTCGCTGGCGGTGCCGGGAGCCCTCATCTTCCTCCTCGCCTATCCGGCCCAGGGCTACTGGCCGCTCCTCATCATCACCGGATCGGCCTTCACCCTCTACTATCTCACGATCCCGGTCGTCGAAGCGCTGGCGCTGACCGGCGTGCGGCGCTTCGGGATGGATTACGGGCGGCTGCGGGTGAGCGGGTCGATCGCCTTCATCATCGTCAACCTCGGCAGCGGCGCGCTCCTCTCGCTCCTCCATCCCGAGGCCATCTTCTGGATCATTGCGGCGACGCTGTTTGCGGCGATGGCCGTGTCCTTTGCCCTGCCGGTGACCCCGCCCGAAATCCGCCGCCTCGACGACCTGACGAAGCCGCGGGCGCGGCCGGACTGGCGGATGCTCGCCGATCCCGGGTTCGTGGCGCTCATCCTCGTCGGGGCGCTGGTCCAGGCCAGCCATGCGGTGCTCTACAGTTTCGGCAGCATCCATTGGCGCTCGCTCGGCTTCGACGGGATCGAGATCGGGGCGTTCTGGGCAATCGGCATCGTCGTCGAGGTCGCGGTGTTCTCCTTCTCGGGCCTGGCGGTGCGCACGTTCGGGCCGTTCGGCCTCCTCGTCCTCGGCGGAACGGCAGCAATCGTGCGCTGGCTGGGCGAGGCTCAGGACCCCGGCTTCCTCGGCTTCTTCGCGCTGCAGAGCCTGCACGGCGTGACGTTTGCGGCAACCTATCTCGGCAACCAGCACGCCATCGCGCGCGCCATGCCGGAGGAAATCACAGCCTCGGCGCAGGGCATTCTTGCCATGGCCACCGGCCTTGTGATGGCCGGGTCGACCGCGCTCGCTGGGCCGCTCTACCGCTCCTACGGCGCGGAAGCGTACCTTTTCATGATCGCGTTCCCGGTCGCCGCGTTCGCGATACTGGCGGGCTATTACGCAGTGCGGCGGGCGCGCATCTAGCCCCAGAGCGCGGGCGGGGCGGGGAAGATGCGGCTGCCCTCGTAGCGAAGCCCGGGCACGCGGTCGCGGGCGAGGAGGAGAGGGCCGTCGAGGTCGACGAAATCGGCGCTCCCGGCGATGAGCATCGCGGGCGCCATTGCCAGCGACGTGGCGACCATGCAGCCGACCATCACCTTGAAGCCGAGCGCGCGGGCCTCGTTGAGGACATCGATCGCGGCGGTGAGGCCGCCGGTCTTGTCGAGCTTGATGTTGACCGCGTCATAGCCGCCGATCAGCCGCGCCAGATCCTCGCCGAGATGGGCGCTCTCGTCGGCGCAGACCGGAATCGGCCGGTCGACGGTGAACAGGAATTCGTCGGCCTCGGCTGGGAGAGGCTGCTCGATCAGCTCGACCCCGGCCGCCAGCGCCGCCTCGACATTCTGTCCGAAATTGGCCGGCGACCAGGATTCGTTTGCGTCGACGATGAGGCGCGCCGCAGGTGCGGCGGCGCGCACCGCGGCGAGGCGTTCGGGGTCGCCGTCGCCGCCCAGCTTCAGCTTGAGGATGGGCCGGCCGGCGAGCCGGGCCGCCGCCGCCATCGCCTCCGGCGCGGCGAGGCTGATCGTATAGGCCGTCTCGAGGACGGGCGGCGCCGGCAGGCCGCAAAGCGCCGCGACGCTGGTGCCGGCGCGCTTCGCCTCGAGATCCCAGAGCGCGCAGTCGACGGCGTTTCTTGCCGCGCCGGCGGGGAGGAGCGTTTGCAGGAAGGCGCGGTCGATGCCGTCGGCGACCGCCGCCGCGACGCCGCGAATCGCGGCCACGCTCGCCTCCACCGATTCGCCGTAGCGGGCATAGGGCGTCGCCTCGCCGCGGCCGACGAGGGAGCCTTCCCTGATCGTCGCCACCACGACGACCGCCTCGCGCTTGGCGCCCCGCGAAATGGAGAACACGCCGGCAATCGGCCAGCGCTCGACGGCAACCTCGAGGACCCTTGCCATTTCAACGGATTACCGTCTTGCCGCGATGGGGCATCGCGGGCACACTCCCCACCGCGCGACACTAGATTCCGGGCCGGGCCATCTCAAGGCGCGCGGAAGAGACCGGGCAGCAATGGCGGCCGAAATTCTCGAGACAAGGCCGGGCCTAGAGCGCGGAACCGTCGGAGGCGTCACCCGGCTCGCGGCGACCGGTCACTGGACCATCGACACGATTTCCGGACTGGAGGAGATCGCAGAGACGGCAACCGCCGGGATAGGCGGGCGGGTGCTTCTCGACCTCGCCGGGATCGACCGGATCGACACGGCCGGAGCCTGGCTGATCCGGCGGATTTCGTCCGAACTGGCTGACTCCGGTGCTGCGGTCGAGGAGACCGGCGTCTCCGACAATACCCGCCGCCTGCTCGACGCGGTGTCGTCAGCCGTCGCGCTGGAGCGGCCCGAGCCGCAGCGCCCGCCCAACGCCGTCATGCGGGCCCTTGCCGCGGTCGGACAATCGGTCAGCAATGCCGGGGTCGATTTTGTCAACGCGATCGCGATCCTCGGCGGCATATCGCGGGCGCTCGGCCGGGCGATCCTGAGACCCGCGCGCTTCCGCTTCACCTCGATCATCTATCACGTCGACCGCACCGGGCTGCAGGCGGTGCCGATCGTCTTCCTGATGTCCCTGCTCATCGGCGGCATCGTCGCCCAGCAGGGCATCTTTCAGCTCCAGTACTACGGCGCCAGCATCTTTGTGGTCGACCTGGTCGGCATCCTGGTGCTGCGCGAAATCGGCGTGCTGCTCACCGCGATCATGCTCGCCGGCCGCTCGGGCAGCGCCTACACGGCCGAGATCGGCTCGATGAAGATGCGCGAGGAACTCGACGCGCTCAATGTCATCGGGCTCGACCCGATCGAGGTCCTGATCATGCCGCGGATCATCGGGCTGATCATCGCCCTGCCGCTCCTCACGTTCATCTCCGATATTGCCGCGCTGATCGGCGCCGCGCTGGTCTCGCTCGTCTATGCCAATCTCAGCATCCAGTCCTTCATCCTGCAGCTGCGGGATGCGGTCGGCCTCAACACGCTGCTCGTCGGCATCTACAAGGCGCCGTTCATGGCCCTTATCGTCGGGCTGATCGCGGCATCCGAGGGCCTTGCGGTTTCCGGCAGCACGGAATCGCTCGGCCGCCGGACGACATCATCGGTGGTGAAGGCCATATTCATGGTTATCGTCGCCGACGGCATTTTCGCCGTCTTTTTCGCGGCAATTGGCTATTGATGGCGGAATTTCTCGGAAACGGTTCGAACGGCAGCCGTGAAGTCGTCCTCTCCGTGCGCGGCCTGACGGCCGGCTACGGCGACGGCAACGTGCTCGAAGGGCTCGACCTCGACGCCTACCGGGGCGAGATTCTGGGGGTGGTGGGCGCGTCCGGCACCGGCAAGACGGTGCTGCTGCGCGCCATCCTCGGCCTCATCCCGCGCCGCGCCGGTTCGATCCGGATCCTCGGGACGGACCTGGCGACCGCCTCGCATGCCGAGAAGGAAGCCATCGACCGGCGGCTCGGCGTGATGTTCCAGCAGGGCGCCCTGTTCTCGTCGCTCAACATCCTGCAGAACGTCGAGGTGCCGATGCGGGAGTACCTGAAACTCTCGCAGCGCATGATGGACGACCTCGCCCGGGTGAAACTCGAGCTGGTCGGGCTGCCGCAGGACGCGGCCCTCAAGTTTCCCTCCGAGCTTTCCGGCGGCATGACCAAGCGGGCGGGCCTCGCCCGGGCGCTGGCGCTCGATCCCGACATCGTCTTCCTCGACGAGCCGACCTCGGGCCTCGATCCGATCGGCGCAACCGAATTCGACGAGCTGATCGTGACCCTCCGCGATGCCCTCGGACTGACCGTGTTCATGGTGACCCACGACCTCGACAGCCTGCACACGATCTGCGACCGCATCGCAGTGCTTGCCGACCGCCGCGTCCTCGTCGAGGGAACTTTGTCGGATATGCTGCGATTCGATCATCCGTGGGTGCGCAGCTATTTCCGCGGCGCGCGCGCCCGCGGCATCGGTCTCTAGGAAAGCCGGCAAATGGAAACCCGGGCGAGATACACGATCATCGGCCTTTTCACGCTGATCGTGATCGCGGTTGCCTTTGTCTTCGTTTACTGGCTGAAGCGCCTCGACGAAAGCGGCGTGCGCTCGACGATGTACCTCGAATTCCCCGGTACGGTGAGCGGGCTCGAGCCCGGCGGCTCGGTCTATTTCAACGGTCTGAAGGTGGGCGAGGTGGTCGGGCTCTCCTTCAAGCCGGAGGATCCCAACATCATCGTCGTGACGACCTCGGTCCGCGCCGACACGCCGATCAAGACCGACACGAAGGCCAAGGTCGGTTCGAGCATCCTCACCGGCGTCGCCTATATCGAGCTGAACGGCGGCTCGTCCAAGGCGCCGAGCGTGTTCACGGCCAATCCGCCGCTGGTCGTCGGGCAGACGGGCGGCGACATCATGGCCGAACTCAGCATCGTCGGTCAGAAGGTCAGCCAGATCGCTACCCGGGTGGACACGCTGGTTGCCGAGAACCAGGCCGCGATCAAGGAATCGATCGAGAACATCAGGCAGTTCAGCGGCGCGCTGGCGCAGAATGCGCCGGGGGTCAGCGACTTCCTGAAGAACGTCTCGGACATGTCGCAGAAGATCGCGGCGCTGTCCGGCCGCCTCGACCAGGTCGTCGCCGAGGCGGAGAAGGTGGTCGCCGCGGTCGACCCGACCAAGGTCAAGTCGGTGGTCGACAATGCCGCCAAGGTCGTCGGAGACGTCGCCGACGCCTCCAAGGGGGTGGTCGACGACGTCAAGAAGGCGGCCGCCGACCTGTCCGACTTCACCAGCAACGCCAAGGCGACGCTGGCCAAGGTCAACGACGCGATCTCCGCCTTCGAGAAACAGAAGATCAGCAATATCGTCGACAACGTTTCGCTGTTCAGCGACCGGCTGAAGAGCGCCGGGCCGGATATCGACGCCATCGTCGCGGACGTGAAGAAGACCGCGGCCAACGCCACCGCGTTCACCGACAACCTCAACAAGCACAATGACGAGATCAACTCGATCGTTGCCGACGCCAAGTCGCTGGCGGCGCGGCTGAACGAGTCCTCGAAGAAGCTCGACGTCTTCCTCGGCAAGGCGACCGACCTCGTCAGCGTGGAAGGCGGCAAGAACTTCTTCCAGGAGGCCGCCGACGCCTCCGCCTCGATCAAGCGGCTGGCCGATTCGCTCAATGCCCGCGTTCCCGAAATTGCGGCAAGCATCGCCAAGTTCAGCGACCGCGGCCTTGAGAACGTCGATGCGCTGGTATCGGAGCTCAGGAACACCGCCACCCGGATCGACCGCGTCGTCGGGAACATCGAGAAGAACCCGTCCAGTCTCGTCTTCGGTGGCAATTCGGGCGTGCGTGAGTACAATCGGCGTTGATGTGCATGCGGCGGCCGCTGGGGCGGTCTGTTCTGTTACCGGGCTGGGTACGGTCGCGAGCCAAGCGCTTGACGCCATTGGCGTTTGCGCTGGCGCTTGCCGGCTGCAGCCTTTTCCGCGGGCCGCCGCCGGAGACCTTCGATCTCGCCGGGCCGGATTCGATTCCGCGCGGCGGCAGCACCGCGGCGCAGATACTTATCCCCGAATCCAGCGCTATTCGCGTCCTCGACACGGACCGGATCGTGGTCGTCACCGGACCGAAGATCAGCTACTTCCCGGACGCGCAATGGCCGGACCGGCTGCCGAAGCTCTTCCAGGCCCGGGCAATCGAGGCGTTCGAGAAATCGAAGCGGGCGCGGGCCGTCGGACGGCCGGGCGAGGGGCTTTCGATCGATTACCAGTTGCTCACCGACGTGCGCGCCTTCGAATACCGGAGCGACAGCCAGACCGCCCATATTGAGGTGTCGACGAAGATCATGGACGACCGCAACGGGCGGGTCGTGGCGACGCGCCTGTTCACCGCCGACATGCCGGTCGAGGGCGAGGCCGCCAAGGACGTGGTCGCGGGGCTGCAGGCGGCGCTCGACAAGGTTCTCCGCGACCTTGTGCGCTGGACGGTGGCGCAGGTCTGAGGCGCGGCAGGGCGGGTCGGCGCTAACCATTCCACGCGGAAGCGGGATCCGGTATCCGTTGTGCGCTCAGAAGAAGCCTCAGTGCACGTCGCGCTTTTTCTCCAAGCGTCTCGGTTACTGGGTCCCCGCTTCCGCGGGGATGACAGGCAGGGAAATCGAGAGAGGGGTACGGCCACTGGGCCGAGGGCCCAAAAAACGAAAGGGCGCCCTAGCGGCGCCCTTTGTTGTTCCTGGTCGCCCGCTTGGCGCCTACGCGTCGAAGCGGCCGCTGGCATGGGCGAGCATCGTGTAGACCTTGCCCGTATCGGAGGTGAGGTAGGTGGCGCTCGCGGCCTTGTTGTTCTTGGTGACCTCGGCGAGCAGGCGCTCGAAGTCGCCGATATAGCGGTCGACGGCGGAGCGGAAGCCCTCGTCGCGCTGATACTTCTTGCGAATCTCGTCGAAGGTCTGCTGGCCCTGGAGCGTGTAGAGCCGGCGGGTGAAGAGGTTCTTCTCGCCGCGGCGGTGACGCTCCCAGAGGTCGACCGACGCCTGGTGATCGATGGCGCGGGCGATATCCGAGGCAAGGCCGTTGAGCGGGCCGCTGGCGACCTCCGCCGGAGGCGGCGGCTCGGGCGCGGCCGGCGCGGAGGCTGCCGCGCCGTTGGTCACGGCAGAGGCTTCGCCCGGCGGGTTCTCGATCCGCGCGGCAGCGGTGTCCGAGGCGGTCTCTTCCTCGGTCGAGGCGCGGCGGAGAAGGTCGGTCACCCAGCCGCGCTCGCCCTCTGCGGGCGCTGTCGCCGCGGCCGGCGCTTCCGCAGCCGGCGGCGTCGGAGCCTGGACCCTGGCGACCGGGGCAGCCGGCGGCGGCGCGAGCGGACGCGCGGTCACGGTCGGGCGGGACGACGGCGTGCCGGGACGCAGCGGCTCGCTCCGCACGGTGGCGGGGGCAGGGCGGGCGCCGTTCCCCGCCGGCGGGCGGCGGGTTTCGAACGGGCGGACGGCGGACGGTGCCGGCGCCGGTTCGCCGCGCTCGCCGGCATCCTGCCAGGACGATTCGGCCCCGACCGCCGAGGCGACGGGCTGCATCTCGATCGAGCGGACGGCGGCGGAGGCACGCGGCTCGCCCAGCGTCGGGCTCGACAGGTCGAGCGTCTTGCCGTGCCGGCTGATGATCTCCGACAGTTCCGACAGGGCCTTGATCTGGTCGCCGACGACCCGCCGCATCGCGTCGGCGCTCTCGCGGGCCTCGTCGGGCAGATCCATCACGCCCTTCTTGATCTCGTTCCGGGTGAGGTCGAGATCCTGCTGCAAGTCCACCGTCGCCTGCCGCATCTCCTTGGTCGCTTCCGAGAAGCGGCGGGTCGCCTCGGCGATAGCGTGGTTCATCTCGTCGAGCAGCGCCCGGTTGGCATCGCGGACGGTCTCCGCCGCCTTCTTGGTCTCGCTGGTGGCGCTCCGGTTGAGCGTCTCGAAGTTGTCGAGCACGCCCTTGGTTGCGCTCGCCGTGTTCTCGGTGAGCATCCGGCTGACGGCGGTGGCGCGCTCCTCGGCGGTCTTCAGCGTCTCCGAGATGATGCGGGTGAAGGAGCGCATCATGCCGTCGAGTTCCTCGCTGCGCGAGCGGAGGCCGGCGGCGAGGCTCTCCAGCGCCGGGCGGCGCTCCTCGACGGTCTGCTCGATCTGGCGGTTGACCTCGGAAAGATGCCGCGTCGCTTCGGTGAGCGAGGTGCTCTGCGTCTCGAAGCGCTTCACGACGCTGCTGACGCCTTCGAGGATTTCCTTCGACACGCCGGTCAGCTTTTCGACCTGGCTGGCGAGCTCGCCCGACGAAAGCTGGGTCGACTCGACGGCATGCTCGATGGCGCGGCTGAACTCCTGCGCGCGCGCGGCAAGCGACGTATCGATCTTGGCGAGGTTGTCGGAGGCGTCGGCGAGGAGGCCGGCCAGCAGCTCGTTCGCCCGGCCGAGCCGGTCGACGATGTCGGTGACGTCGCGGCGGAGCCGCTCGTTGGCCGAGGAGAAGGTCGCCGCGACCCGCTCGCCGCTCTCGATGAGCGCGCGGGCGGCCTGATCGCCGCGGCTGACCACCATTTCGACGATGTCGCCGCCGCGCTGGTCGAGCGTGCGGAGGAACACGTTGCCGCGGCCGTCGAGCAGGGTCGCCAGCTCGCTCGAACGGCCGCCCAGCACGTCGTTGAACTCGCGCGTGCGCTGCTCGAGCGCGTCGGTGACCATGTTGGCGCGGGCACCGAACATGCCCTCGATCTCGTTGACCGCGCGGCCGAGGATGGTCGAGGCCTCCGAAGCGGAAGCGCGGAGCGCGCGGGTGGCGTCGGCCGATTCGGTGACCAGGCGCTGCGTGACATCGCTGATCGCGTGGCGGACGCCCTCGGCGACCTGGTCGGTCTTGGCGGCAAGCGCCGCGGTGATCGCATTGGCGCGCTCGGAGAGGGTCTCGGCCAGTTCGTTGGTGCGCGAGGAAAGCTGCCCGCCGACCTCGATCAGGCGGCCGTCGATCAGGGCCGCGAACTCGGTCTGGCCGCTGGTGAAGGTCTCCGCGATCTCGCGCGTGCGCTCGATCAGCGTCTGGTTGATCTGGCGCGAGCGGTGGTCGAGGGCCTCGGCGATGCGGTGCGAGTTGCT
>Ga0070741_10004582_pt1 | contig 32100 bp, 25 predicted proteins | sample Coa_R1_4_FD_66440 | JGI IMG/M metagenome (GOLD analysis project Ga0070741, IMG submission 66440) | Surface soil microbial communities from Centralia Pennsylvania, which are recovering from an underground coalmine fire - Coalmine... | ecosystem: Environmental > Terrestrial > Soil > Unclassified ... | reverse complement strand
AAGGGACACGAAGAGGCAAATATAGCCCAAACTCTGTCCTCCTGTTTTGCTCCATGTCTCCGTGCCTCTAGCGCAGCGGGTGGTTCCAAGGGCTTTTCAGGCGACGGGCGGAGTCGGTTCCAGCAGGTAGGCGGGCGGCTTCTGCGTCAGCTTGGGGAAGAAGAACATCAGCAGAATCTGGATGGAGGCGGCGACCGGCACGGCGATCAGCATCCCCACGATGCCGAACAGCGTCGCGCCCGCCATGAGCGCGAAGATGCTGACGACCGGATGCAGGCCGACGGACGCGCCGACGACGCGCGGATAGACGATCTGATCGAACAGGTTCTGCGCGATGACGGCGCAGAGAACGACCGTGAGCGCGTAGCCGATGGAGTTCGCGGGGACACGAAAGAGAAAGAACGCCGTATGTTCGCCCATCGAATAGGCGACTGCGCCGGAGATCACGGACGTGAAGAGTTGGCCGACGTAGGGAACGGCATAGAACACGCCCGCCAGAAGGCCCAGAAAGAGCCAGTATTTCAGGCCGAACAGCTTAAAGAGGAGGACGGCCAGCAGGCCGAACAGCGCGCACACTTTCGCCAGCCCGCGAATATAGGCTCCGAACACGTCCACGATCTCGCGGCTCATCTTATCTATCTGCGCGTGGTAGGCTTCCGGGAACAGCGAGATGATGCGGGCGCGCAGTATCGGGTAGTCGCGCAAAAAGAAAAATGTGGCGACCGGGATGATGAGGATCCAGAGGATCTTGGAGGCCGCGCCCTGCAAAAAGCCGGTCAGCCCGCCCAGCGCCGAACTGATCATGTCCTTGATCGGACTCTGATTGAGCAGTTCGCTGATGCGCTTCTGTTTGATGCCCAGCATCTGGAGGGTCTTGTGGTTCTTTTCCAGGAGGGCGTCGGCGGTCTTCGTGACGTTCGTGTAGTAGTTCGGGTAGTTCTTGCCGAGTTCCACGATCTGGTCAAAGGCCGGAGGGACGATGAACCGGAGGAAGATGCCGAACATCGAGAGGGCCAGCAGATAGAGCGTCAGGATCGCCCGGATGCGTGAGCGCCCATGCTGCTCCAGATAGCGCACGGACGGATCAAGCATGGAAGCGAGGAAGAAGGCGATCAGAAACGGCATCAGCGCCGACTGCACCTGCCAGAAGAAGATGCAGGCGACGACGCTGGCAAGGATCAGCGCGATCAGCCGCTGCCACTCCCGTTTCGAGACCGTCAGAGGCGGCGCGGCGAGAGGAGGCAGCGAGGCGGGGGCGTGCGCCTCGGTGGCTGTGGCGGGAGTGACCTGCGTCGTGGCGACGTCCAGAGTCAGCGTGTTCGGCGCGGCCAGGTTTGTCGAAGAGACTGGCTCCTCCCCAACGGAAGGAGGAGCCTTGCCGTTGCCCTCCGAGGCAGGCGGAGGGGAGGGGGTCTGCGCCAGGGCTGCCGCCTCCGCCTGCTCCTGCGGCTGATTCTCGGAAACGCTTTCCGACATGCCGTTAGCCGGTCACTTCCTCACTATCGCCGGGGGTTTCCCCGAGTTTCTGCGCCATCGTCGCGCGCGTGCGGTCTACGGCGGTGGAGACGCGCTGGCTGATCTGTCGGCCCAGTTCCGTGATCTTTTCGCTCAGATCGCTCACCGACTGGCCGAGTTCGTCTCGTGTTTCCTGGCCGGATTTGGGAGCGAGGAGCAGCCCGGCCACCGCGCCCACAAGAACGCCGATACCGATGCCTGTCAGCACGCTGACCAATACGCCGCGATCTTCCTCATTGCTTGCCATACGAACATACCTCCTGAGAGTCGTGGTACTGCCTGTATACGCGCAAAAGCATGTCGGGTTCGCCGGTTCGGCAGCCGGGCCGCGCACGGCGTCTCCTCTATTATCGTTTGCGCCTGCCCGCCCCCACAGGCTGCGGTGCGGATTCCGGCTCCGTGATCCGTTCATTGGTCGGCGGCGAGTCCGGCAGTTCCGGGCGCGATGCCGGGCTTTTCACGGGCCGCACGGTCGTCCTGGGCGCGCTGCGCCGGGAGAGCAGCGAGCGCAGGCCGCCTCCCACGCCGGAGAGCAGCCCGCCTGCCGCGCTGGCAGACTTTTTCAGGACGAACTGCGCGACGGTTCCGCCGACGGCGAGGAGGCGCTGCGTGTCCACCAGTGTGTCGGCGCGCTCCGCGATCCGGCGGGCCACCAGGGTCGTGTCGGCGACGGCGCGGGTGGTCACCTCGATATCGGTCAGAGTCTCGCGGGCCACGCGCAGCGTCGGGGCGACCTCCTCCCGCATCACCTGCTCGGTGGAGGCAGCGACCGCTTCCAGACGCTGCAAGGTGCGATTGGCCTCGGCCAGCGTGGCGTCCACGTCTTTGCGTGCGGTCTCCAGCGTCGCCTCGACGCTGACGAGGACGCGCCGCAGCTTGACGAGAACGATAAGGAGATAGATCACCGCTGCGATAGCGACACCGACCAGGGCCAGGGTCGCGCTCTGTAGCGCCCATGTCATGGCTTGGATTCCGTTTCTCGTTGCGGGGCTTCGCGGGCTTCCTGCATCTTCAGGTCACGCAGTCCCGGCTTCATATAGAGCGTATCGGCAGGAAAATCTATCAGTACATAGTACCACGCCAGAATGCTCATCCCGATATGCGGCGGAAAATTGTCCTGCTCCTGCTCGGAATACTCGACCTCTTCCTCCTTGAAGACCATCGGGCCGAGCGTCAGCGTCTTTAGCGTCGTCCGGTTCTTTTTCAGGTCGCCATAGACGGTCCGGCTGTGCAGGCCGCGCTGCCGCGGCTTGAGTTTCAACTGCCGGACGGCGCTCAGCGGCAGATAGGTGGTCGCCCCGCCGGTATCAATCACGAGATCGGCATCCACGCGGCCGTTCAGCCGCGCCGTGACATAAAAAGGCAGCTTCCCCGTGCTGGCTCTGGGAATCACGAACGCCTCGGCCATATCCAGACGGCTTATCTCGTCGGGCGACAGCTTGCCCGGAGTGAGCAGCGTGATCTCGCGCCGCTTGAAATTGAACAGGACGGCGAACCGGGCCAGCGTCTCCGCGCCGATAAGTCCGTCCACCGGCGGCCCCGCCCCGATGGCAAGGGACTGTTCCGGCACGACGAGAAACGGGCCGGTGTAGGCCACGCCGCCGAACCGGGCCGTCGTCTGCACGACCTGCGCGGGTCTGCCGGCGTCCAGCAGCAGCGGCCTGCCGTCCGCGCCATAGGCCGGTTTCGGGCGCAGCCCCAGGCGGTCTGCCATCGTGTCGGTGAGAACGCTGATGTCCGCGCCGGTATCGAACACGAAGTTCCCGGACAGGCCGTTCGGCAACTGCACCTGGATGAGAGGCGAGCCGTTGTCTCCCACCGGCCGATATGGGATCGTAAACTGTCTGCGCGCCTGCGCGCCGCTCGTATACGGAGCCAGCAGCAGGAGGCCGACTCCGATCCAGAGCGCGGCGCGTGGGAAAGACCGCCATGGCATTGCTGAGGCCCTCACCCCCCTGGCCCCCTCCCTAATCGCTCGGACGATAAAGCGTATCCTCGCCAGGGAGGGGGAGCGAAACATTCACGAGTGCGCTTTTTTCCTCCCCTGTTCTTGGGGAAGGGGCTTTCAACATCTTTACGAAAGCCGGAACGCCGCCGGAAGCAGATCGGCCAGGCTCCAGACGCCTGCGCCATCCACGACCACGGTCGCCTCCGGCTGCATAAACTCCATCATCACCTGCCGACAGGCCCCGCAGGGCATCCGACTGTCAGGCGCACCATCGGCAGCGGCGCGCAGGCAGGAGACGGCCAATCGCTTGAACTCCCGCGCGCCTGCCGCCACCGCCGTAAACAGGGCCACCCGCTCCGCGCAGACCGCCAGGCCGTAGCTGGAATTCTCCACGTTGCAGCCGACGAACACGCCCTTGTCGGTCTCCACCGCCGCGCCGACGGGAAAGTCCGAGTAGGGACAGTAGGCCGCCTGCGCTGCCGTTCGCGCCTGTTCGAGCAGCGCCTGCTCCGGCTCGGAGAGCGTCTGTCGTGCCATGATCACGCCAGCGCGCGGCGGATCAGCCCGCCGCCGATAACGACCTGCCCCGCCTCTTCGCCTGCGCCGCCGTAGAAGACAGCCGATTGGCCGGGCGTGACCGCGCGCTGCGGCGTCTCGAAGCGCGCTTCCGCCGTGCCGGGTTCCACACCGGGCGAAATGGCCGCCGGACAGGCGACGCCATTATAACGTATCTGGGCCGAAACCGCAAGGGGCCAGGCCGCGCGCTCCAGGTCGGGGATGGCGCTCCAGACACAGGTATCGGCGATCAGGCCGGAGGCATACAACTCCTCATCGCGCCCGACGACGACGGTGTTCGTCTCCGCATCCAGCGCGACGACAAAGAGCGGCCCGTTCGCGCTGGCCGGGAGCCGCTTGCGCTGCCCGATGGTGTAGAACGCGACGCCGGGATGCTCCCCGAGTACCTTGCCGCCGGTATCCACCAGCTTGCCGGGGCGCACCGCCGCCGGAGCCTTCTCCTGCAAGAACGAGATATAGCCCTCCTTCGGCACGAAGCAGATCTCCTGCGAATCAGGCTTGTTGGCGAGGGCCAGGCCGAGTTCGGCGGCGAGGCGGCGCGTCTCCTGCTTGCCGGACAGATGGCCGAGCGGCATCAGCGTCTTGCTTAACTGCGCCTGCGTCAGCGTGTAGAGCGCGTAGGACTGATCCTTGTCCGGGTCGCGCGCCCGCAACAGTTCGTAGCGCCCGGTGGACTCGTTGTAGCGGATACGCGCGTAGTGGCCCGTCGCCAGGTAGTCCGCGCCCAGGTCTTCGGCGTGCCGCAGCAGTTCATCGAACTTGACGCTGCGGTTGCACTCGACGCATGGGTTCGGCGTGCGGCCCTTGCTGTATTCGTCCACAAACCTGTTGATGACCCTGTCGGCGAAGTAGTCGCGGAAGTTGAGGACATAGTGCGGGATGCCGATCTTCGCGGCGGCGCGGCGGGCGTCCTCGACCGCACCGAGCGAGCAGCATCCGCCGTACTTGCCCTGCTCCGCGTGTTCCTGCCATATCTGCAGCGTGATGCCGATGACCTCGTAGCCCTCCTGCTTGAGGAGCGCCGCCGTCACCGCGCTATCCACGCCGCCGCTCATCGCGGCCACTACCGTTCCCTTGCTCATCCTTACCCCTATCTCACTGCTCAGGCCGCCTGCCCGCTCGGACTCGATCCGCTCGCCAGATGTCAACAGGACTCTTGACAGTCTGACGGCTCTACAGTTATACTCACAGCACGACATATTGTGAGGGAGCGTGTCCATGGGAGTAATCAGCGACTGTGCAGACAAATTCATCGCCAGAGACGCTCGTTGTAAGTATACCGCCAGCCTTTTCGAGGTCTCAGAGATAAAATCCGAGACCCAGATTTCCGCTTCGGAGGAAGCCCCTGTAGTCTCCAGGAACGAACATAATTCCTCCTCAAGGCGAAGCATAGATATGGCGGCTATCAACTCTCCCTTTCGGTATGCAGGCGGCAAGTTCTATGCCCGCAAACTGATACTGGAACACATTGCTCCCCACAGCTTCTATATCGAACCCTTTGCAGGCGGCGGGTCTATTTTTTTCGCCAAGCCGAAAGTCACCTGCAATCAGCTGAACGACGTGGACCCGGAACTGATGAACTGCTATTTGCATATCCGAGATCATGTCGAGAAGCTGATCGCTCTACTTCATGGACAGGAAGCCAGCAAAGAGAAGCATCATTTTTTCAAAAACATCTATCAGCCGACGAATGACCTGGAAAGAGCCTTCCGATGGTACTACCTGAACAGAACGAGTTACTCCGGAATCATGAACCTTGCCAACTGCTACTGGGGCTATGGTGACAAGTACAGTATGCAGCCCAAAAACTGGCCCGCGCACCTGCGGCGATGTTCCCTCAAGCTTCAAGACACGCTGCTGACGCGCCTGGATTTCGCCGAGGTCATCGAACGCGCGCCTGATGGCGCTTTCCTGTTCGTAGACCCACCTTACTTCAACGCGGATCAGGATAAGTTCTACACGCACAGCTTCACGCGGCAGGATCATCTGCGCCTTGCGGACACCTTGCGGCGTCACGCATCCCATCTCAAATTCCTTCTCACCTATGATAACAGCCCGGAAGTCCGCGCGCTCTACGCCTGGGCGCACTGCGTTCTGGAAAAAGAGTGGAACTACACCATCAACCGCACAGACGATCAGACAAAGAAGACGACCGCGAAAGGCAAACGCTATACAGGCAAGGAGATATTCATTCTCAACTACGCGACCGCCGACGCTGCTCCTGTCGTTGACGAACCGCCTGTTCTAGCTGGCTTTCAAGACGATCCATAGAGCGCCAGTTGGGATCGTCCGTCAGATACACGACCGGCGTTCGCGGAATATAGCCCTGCTCTGCAATGACCGGTGGGAACACGAAACGCCAATCTTTCAAGGTCGCCTGGATCAACTCCTCGTTACTGGTCACGCCGTACATCGCAAATAGAACGCGGATAAGCGCAGGATCCTCCACGACTTCAAAGGCTTCGCCGATGGTTCCTCCTTTGAACAGGGCATTAGAAGGATTCGTCACAAGAACATCGAAGCTATCAGTGCTGTAGCGATCATTCATCGCCGCCGTTGTATTGCTCCGGCTTCGATGGCATTTCACTTTGAAATGCGGCGTCTTGTGCAGTTTCGCGCGCGTGCCTGCGGTCATAGAGCCGCGACACGCGCTTTTCGACTCAGCGATGAAACGTTCGCCCGTCCTCCGGTGCGTAATCTCGATATCTTGATCCGGTGTTCCGGGCTGTGGGTTGAGGTTCAGCTTTCTCACCGCCCAAGCCGCCGGGTTTAGGGAATCCCGAATGGCGGGTAGTGTACCGGTAAAGAGTTGATGCTTCGTCGCCGACGCCCTTACCAACTCTGTAGAGGTATACTACCGAATGGCGTAGAGTGCATTATACTCCATGCCTTTGCCACGCAGCATCGGAACGACTTTCTGATCTCGCAGGATTTCCATGAAGTCCTGGATAGGAATAGCGTACTGTTCGCAGTAGGAAAGGACTTGCTCCCCTAACTGCCTGCTCCATTTCCGCCTTTCGTCCTCTGCGCTCAATTGTATCTCCCTTTACGTTGGGTTTCTGACGCGCGTTTCGCTCCTTATTATCCCATATCTCAGAGGAAGATGGAAGGACGTAACGGCTAGCGGGCCTTTGAAATACCCGCCAGGGAGCGCGCCGCTGGCAGCGCTCCTACGGACAAGCGTCCTGGCGGACTGACGGCCTACCGTTTGCGCGGAATGCGGCAGCGGACGAGATGCTTATCTGTCACGGCGTAGAGCCACTCTCCGATCACGGCCTTGCCGACCGAAAGCGCGGCGTCGGCCTGCGCGAAGGTGCGCGCCTGCCACCTGCCGCCTGCATATCGCAGGAACAGCGCCGAGGAACCTGCCAGCGCGACGACCCGCCCATCGTCCAGCGTGAGCAGCCCGGCCCGCGCGACGCCGCCCTGCTTGAGCGCGGTTTGCGCCAGCGCCTTGCGCGCCTTCGGATCGAACACGAACACCTTGCCGCCTGCCGTGCCGTAGACCAGCCCATCGCCGCCGCGCGCCAGGTTGACGATAATGGACGCGCCGGGGACCGGCACGCACTCGAAAACCTTCTCCCTGCGCGCCGTGTCCCAGAGGAACAGCACGGCCTCTTTTGCGCGCGGCTGCGTTCCCGGCCCGCCCTCGATGGACGTGCCGCCGACCAGCAGGCCGTCCGGCAGGGCGCAGATTGAGGCGACCGCCTGCTCCGCGACCGGCGCGAACGCATAGCCGAGCGTGTCCGTCTTGGGGTCGTACCAGGAGATCGCGCCGCCGTGATGCCCGTAGGACGGCACGCAGGCCAGATAGACCTTCCCGTCCGCGCCGAGCGTGATGTCGTAGGGGCGATCCTGTTCCGGGGCGGTCGAGCCGTAGTAGGCCGGATTTTTGCTGCGCTCCGCGCCGGGGTCGAACGGCTTCGCAGGGTCGTAAATCTGGAGAGTCGCGCCCGTGTAGGAGGCGATATAGAGCCGGTCGTGCGCGGCAAGCATCGAGTAGGCTTCCGCGCCGGGGATCAGGCCCATCGTGACGGGCTTCTTATCCGCCGGATCGAACCGCAGCAGGTATTCGGGCAGGATGGCGCTGCCATAGAGTTTGCCGTCCGGCCCGGCGGCGATGCGAAAGATGGGCAGTTCGCGGCCCGGATAGGTGTTCGGCTCGACAGCCTCTTTGCCGTTTTTGAGCCGGGTGCGCGGCATCGCGGCGGGCAGCGCGTCTATCGGCGTGGCGGCCCCCTCGTGCAGGCGATAGCTTTTGCCGTTGCAGGTTCCGTAGGCGATGCCGTCCGCGCCGCGCACGATCTGTCCGAAACCTGGCTCTCGCTCCGCCTCCGGGATAAGGCTGCGCCGCTCTTTGGTCTGCGGGTTGTAGGCGACAAGATCGGCCTTTTCCGAGCCGATGGCGCAGTAGACCCAGCCGTCCGGGGCGGCGTAGAGCGTGCGGTTGTAGTTCTGCGTCGGGTCCATGCGGCCCAGGTCGGTCATCGCGCCGGTGGCAGGGTCGAACTGTAGCAGCTTTGCGCCCGGATAGGTGCAGCCGTAGAGCTTCTTGTCGGGGCCGAGCGAGAGTTGCCAGATATAGGTCTCGCCCGGAATCGCCTGCCCCAGGTCTTTCAGTTCTCCTGTCTGCGGGTCTAGTTTCAGGATATGGCCGTTGAAGTAGGTTCCCAGATAGAGGCAGCTGTCCGGCCCGTTCTCCATCGCCCAGGCTCCGCCCTCCGGGTTGTGCCACACCTGCGCGTGGCCCGTGTCCGGGTCGTAGGCGACCAGGTCAAGGCTGGAGATATAGGTATAGCAGACATAGAGCCGTTCCGTGCCGTTCGGCCCCGGCCCGACCAGCGTACTCATCGCGCCGCCCTTGCCGAGAAACACGCCCAGGTCTTCGAACTTCGCCTGGGCGTTCGCCCCAGTCATCGCTGCGCAGAGCGGCAGCGCCAGCGCCATCAAAACCAAAGCTGTGCGTATCAAGACCTCCCCTTTCTATAAACGGCCCTCACCCCCGTCCCCTCTCCCACGCTGTGGGAGAGGGATGACTATAGTGCCAGCTTGTGCCTCTCTTCCACATCGGGGACGAGTTGGAAGGAACAGAAAAGCCGAGAGTTTAGCTCCCCCTTCTCCCACAGCGTTGGGAGAAGGGGGCCGGGGGGATGAGGGCGATATTTCCCACTTGCTCGTCCGCCCAACAGCCCGACAGGAATTCACGCTCCCTGTGGCGAACAGAACTGCGCTATGAGCCGTTCTCAAACCGATTCGCGCAAGCCGTCTCCCATACGACCCGATGCCCGCCCCACGCGCGCCCGCCTGCTGGGAGCGGCGCTGCTGGCGGCGCTGGCGGTCGGCCTGCTGGTCTACCGTATCGCCACTCTGCCGAAACCGAACCCGGAATCGGAACACCTGCACCTGAGCGATGAGGTCGTACTGACGCCCCCGCCGCCGCTTCCCGGCGATGACCGCCTCAAACTGCGCCAGCGCCTGGATCATCTGCGCCAGATGCGCCAGGACGCGCAGGCGCATCCCGACGACATCGTGCTGCGTTCCCGCGTGGCGGAGGAGGCGCTGCATGTCGGCGATCTGTTCGCGGCGCGCGAGGAAGGACTGGCGCTGCTGCGCGCGCATCCCGACGCGCCGCCCGGAGTCTATGTGACGCTCGGCGATGCGCAGGCGCAGTTGGGCCTGTTCGCCGAATCGCGGCGCACCTACCAGGCGCTGCTTGCCCGCGCGCCGACCAGCGCCGACAGCTACATCGGCCTCAGCCGCGCACAGGCTCAGCTCGGCCAGAAGGCGCAGGCCCGCGCCACCTGGCAGCAGGCCGCGCGCGCTATCCCGGCCAACCTGTTCCCGGAACGCCTGCACCTGGCCTACGAGTACGAGAAGCGCGGCGATCTCGAACGCGCGCTGAACGAGGCGGAAGCCGTCCTCAAAGTCGCGCCGGACGATCCGGTCGCGCTCCTGATGGCCGGGCATCTTCAGTTCAAACTGGTGCATCTGTCGGAGGCGCAGACGCGGCTCGAAAAACTGGTCGCGGCGCATCCCGATGACCGCGCCGGACGCCGCACGCTGGCCGCCGTGCTGGATAATCCGATGCTGCCCGGACGCAATCGCGGGCGGGCCGAGCAGCTTCTTCTGGAGACCTTGCAGGCCGCGCCCGACGATCTGCCGTCCTATTCCCAGCTTGGCAAGATGTATCAGGAGCAGGGGCGCTATCGGCAGGCGGCCTATATCTATACCCGGCTGCTGGAGAACTCCCCCGACCTGGCGGCGGCGCGGCTCCAGCTTTCGCGGGCCTATGCGCGTCTGGGAGATACGCGCCAGAGCCACGAGCAGGATCAGATCGCGCAGCGCCTCCTCGCGCGCGACAACGCCGAGGCGCAGTTGAGCAAAAAGATAGACCGGCATCCCGCCGATCCGCAGGCGCGGCTCGAACTCGCGCGCCACTATATCCAGTCGGGACAGTTCACGAACGCGCTGGCCCAGTTGCAGGCCGCCTATGCGCTTGCGCCTACCGCGCCGGAGCCGCGCCGCGAACTGACCGCCTTCTACGCGCAGGTCGGCCTGCCGCCGCCCACCCTTCCCGCCGCCCAGGAACTCCAAAAATGAGGAAGCCCCCAGCCCTGACCCTGCTTCTTCTCTTCGGCCTGCTCTTGACCGGCTGCACTCCCAGGCCATCCGCCTCGCGATCTGCCGCTCCGGTCGCTCCGGCGGCGAATATCGTCTTTGCGGACGTGGCGCGCACAGCCGGGCTAAACTGCACGCGCGCTAACGGCGGCTTCGGCAAGAAATGGATGCCGGAAACCGTCAGCGGCGGCGGCGCGTTCCTCGACTACGACAACGATGGCTGGCTGGATATTCTCATTGTCACGGACGAATACCTGCCCGGCTCCTCCCCAAACAAAAGCCGCCGGCCCACCCTGGCCCTCTACCATAACAAGGGCAACGGCACGTTTACCGATGTGACGCAGCAGGCCGGGCTGAACTTGCGCCTGTTCGGAATGGGCGTGGCCGTCGGGGACTACGACAACGACGGCTACGATGACCTCTTTATCACCGCCGTCGGGCAGAGCAAGCTGTTTCATAATGTCCCGGACGGACACGGCGGGCGCAAGTTTGCCGAAGTCACGGCTTCGAGCGGCATTCGCGATACCGGCATGGCGACCTCCGCCGCCTGGCTGGACTATGACAAGGACGGCAAACTCGATCTGTTCGTCTGCCACTACGTCAAATGGTCGCCGCAGACCGACGTGTTCTGCGGAACGGACACGAAAGAGTACTGCCGCCCGACCGTCTATGCCGGGGAGTCGAGCCGCCTCTATCATAACGAGGGCAACGGACGCTTTACGGATGTCACGCAGAAGGCGGGACTCGTCAATCCCAACTCGAAGGGGCTGGGCATCTGCGTCTGCGATCTGGATGGGGATGACTGGCCCGACCTGGTGGTGGCGAACGATATGGAGGCGAACAGCGTTTTCCGGAACCGAGGCAACGGAACCTTCGAGGAGATCGGGCTGAAGACCGGCATCGCCCTGGATGACAATGGCAAGCCGCGCGCCGGGATGGGCATAGATGCGGCGGACTACAAGAACAACGGTACGTTCGGCATCGCCATCGGCAATTTCGCCTTCGAGGGGCTGGCTTTCTATGAGGTGACGGGCCAGCCGCCTTTTGTCGAGCGCGCCAAGCAGATCGGACTGTTCGAATCCAGCTATCCCTTCGTAACGTTCGGCGTGCTGTTCGCCGACTTCGACAACGACGGCTGGCCGGACCTGTTCGCCACCAACGGCCATATTCAGACGGCTCCCAACACCACCAACCCCGAACAGATACTCGCCCAGCATGGCCTGCTCTTCCGCAATCGCGGAGATGGCACGTTCGCCGATGTGAGCCAGCAGGCCGGGGCCGCCATTATGAAGCCGACCTTCGGGCGGGGAGCGTGCTGGGGAGACTATGATAACGATGGCAGGGTGGATCTGCTGCTGATTCCGAATATCGGCGCTCCCGCCCTGCTCCATAACGAGACGCCCACACGGAACCACTGGCTGGCCGTCAAGCTGGTCGGCACAAAAAGCAATCGAGACGCTTACGGGGCGAAGGTCGTTGTGGAAGCAGGCGGAGTCACGCGGACGGGCTGGGTTCGCAGCGGCACGAGCTACCTCTCGGCCCACGACCGCCGCCTGCACTTCGGCCTGGGTTCGACCGCGCAGGCGGCGCGCATTACGGTTCACTGGCCGAGCGGAGTCACGGAGTCCTGGGGGGGGCCAATCGCCGCCGATAAAGTCCTAACGCTGACGGAAGGCCACTCACCAGACATAAAGTAAATGCTGGCCTGATGTTCCTTTAAACTCAAACTGACAAAGTATTGACATTCTACTTGCACAGTGTTATACTACGGTGGAATTGCCGGTTTGAATACTCTAAAGCTTGAAGGAGGATCAGAAACCATGCAGACATTGCCGGGACGTATGCTCTACCATCTGTTTGGTGTATCTCTCATCAGCTACCTCTGTTTGGGTCTTGTTTCGATTGTCTTTGCTCAAGGAGCATGGCCGCCAGCGCGTGTCAACGGAGACCCGAACAACCCTAACCGCTTCTCCTCGAATGGCAAATGGTACACGATTACCTACGTCTCGACCGCCAACAATGGCACGCCTCAATCCCCTACAACTGCCTACGTTGACCTAAGCTACAGTTACGGCACCGATCTTACAGCCATTCTTAACGTTACCGTCAACAAGGCAGTTATTACCCTTTCAAGAGCCCAGACTTCCGTGCATTTGCCGATTGACCGTCCAGGCCAGCCGAATAATCGCAGCACCGATGCGAATAACGGTACAGGTGGGCTTGACCGTTATCTGGAATACCAGACCTCTGCTGTGGGAGCGGTCGCGAATGGGGGGCCAGCCTACGCCTTTTTGGATGGAAACTCCAGCCCTGCCCCCTGGATAACGTATAAGATCGTCTGTAGCGATCCGACGGCTTCGTTCGGCATTACGGTGCGTATCGCTCATGGAGCGTATGCTCAGGCTTTTGGAGGTTTCCCTCCTTTCGGCAGTTGGGGAAGTGTTCAGTCGAGTGCCTCCGCTGATAACAAATCGGCAAATGTCATGGTCTCTAGTGGCGTTGGCATGACATCCGACGGGTCAACGACTTTAGTGAACACTGGTAACAGCACGTCCTATACTTGCACCTTGAGCGGCGGGGTGGGTTATATAGCCGTGCCGCTCACTTCTCCACTAACATCTATTTCCGTAACTACAAGCGGCGGAAGGCCACCAGAAGGCGGGGCAAATGCACGCCATGATATTATGCCGATTGAAGTGATTGGGCCTTAACCTGAACACTTTAATCTGGAGCATACAGACGGGAGGAGAGGCTCTCGCTTCTCCTCATTTCGCTCGATAAGGAAGCGAACAGCCTGCACAGGGCATTCGTGACAAAAGAAGCCTCTCTACGCTTTTGGCGGCCCTGATGTGAATACTTCCTCGTTCACTGGCTTATTGATCTGAGGGGTAAAGACCTCGGCTGTTCGGGCTTCTGCCCCCTGAATCTGGCCTACTTGTAGCAATTTCAGGATCAGGTAACTCTCTTTAGCGATCCAGACTGTCACTGTATCGTGGTACTTGTTACTGCCTTCCAGCTTGTAACAGACGACTCCAGCGATTGGTTCTGTGTCTACGAGGCGCACGCCGGTCAATTCCTTCAATGACCAGCCACCCAATTGAGGAAGTAGCAGACGCGGGATAGTCTGCCCTGACCCACCGGAAAAAGCCCGGGGACGCTTCATGGCATCTTCCAGATTAGTGTAATTGTTAATCCCCGGTTCCTGAGACCACCAGCTATGAATCTGCTTACCTGTAGCCCAGACAATATAGTGATCTTTGGGGACGCCTCGTATGGTCTTGTAGGTAAAATAGAAACGATCCGGGCGTACAAAAACTGTCTGAAAAGGCTTGATACTATCAAATTGTGGTCGCCCGGCAATGGTCGTGGTGACGCTACCTGCATCTTGATAGGAGCGGCAGGAGCCATAGACTTTAGCCGTTTGGGCGATGATCCGGGTCGCTTCCGGAGTGGAGGGAATGGAAGCCAAACGGCGCAGAGGAACCGGCCGGGCAGGTGTGGGAGACTGTAAGACGAGTCGCCAGGCAACAATGGCGAGAATGACCAGCACCAACAAGATGATTCCCCTCGCCTGGGGGCTTTTGGATTTGGCGGGACGAAGCTGGTTGGACAACATGTTTCTCTTTTGCGCCTCTTGTTCCGTACCGTGAACTTGCTCATACGGCACGTTCTGATTGGCGTGCTACTACTGGCTCCTGGGTGTCTGCCCTCTTGGCAGCGGATTATCCGGCCCCATTGGATGCAATAAGCGCTGGTTACCGGGTTGGTAGGCTGGCCCTAGCGGTGTGGTTGGACGGGCGAAAAATAACTTGTATCCCAGGAAAAGGACGACGACTGCAAGTATACCGATGACGATAGCCGCCGTCTTAGGATTGATCTCTTGCTTCATGAGCAATCTCCTGAAGAACAGAGAAGCAGAAGTGTGGATTCCTCCGCTTCTCTGTTTGAAGACTTGTGCGACTCTTATCGCTGGAAGGGCGGATCTTCGGGGCGAACTTCGTCACGATCTGGCCGGAACCAGATGCCATTCCACTTTACGTAAAACGCCTCAGGCCGCATGGCCTTAACATGTCCATCCAGAAAGCCGACATTGGATGTCTTAGTATGTCGGTCTTCCGGCCCCCATTCTGAACCGGACTCGGCGGCTTCACGAGTGGCGATCCAGGGAGAAGCTCCGCAGTGCTGGATACCTACGCACTGAGGCCAGTACTGGGCGATCTCATTGGGATCAGAGTTCCACATCTTGCCTGCGTCTGCAATGTTGACTGTCTGTGCCGGATGGGTTACCGCTGCCAGCGCATATCCTGGACAAAGATAAGCGTAGGCTCCCGTCGCACCACAATTATGTACCAGTCCTGAAGACAAGCCCGGTCCCCAGTCATTTGTGATGTCATTGGGATACATGTTGATGCCGATACCCAGATTGGGCGCACCAAAGGTATTCAGTCCGGCAATAGCAGGATCCTGGCCGACGCTCGGACAGGAAACGATCTGGTAGTTCTTCAAGTAGGGTTGTACAACTTGATCCCAGTTCTCGTAGGGCAAGTTGTCACCACAGATATAGCGCCAGGCGCAGGGGCCATCGCCATCCGAACTATTTTGACGCCCTGGACGGTATAACCAGTTCTCGTCGTAGTCCTGCATATACATCTGGAAGCCGAGGTTGATCTGCTTAACATTGCTCAGGCAGGAGATCGCGCGGGCTTTCTCACGGGCCTGGGCAAACACGGGGAAGAGGATGGCAGCCAGAATCGCGATGATGGCGATAACGACGAGCAGTTCGATCAGGGTAAAACCAAGATTTCTACGCTTCATAAAGAGACTCTCCTTCTGCTTGACTGAACAGAACGCAAAATGAGGTTGGGAATAGAGCGCCGGATCGCGAACGAGCGGCGAGAGAAAGAGTGAAATTTCGTCCCAGCGCGCGACCAAACAGTAGCTGGCGCGCGGCGACTTGTGCGGTGCGGTATCACCTCCCCTGAAGCGGCCGGGCAACGGCAGAATAGTGAGAAGAGCGGGGTTTTGCTCCCGCCGCGCAAAAGATCGGATTGGTCATTCCACTTCTGTCCTCTTGATATTAACACAATGCCGTCTGCTTGTCAACGGCTTGGGACGAAAAAATCTTTACTTGCGCCGCTTTTCTTCCGGTTCCCATGCGATTTCCCCGCGATGACCGCGCCGCAACGCTTCTCACAGACCCTCCTGACGAAGCAAGCCCGACTTCGTTGAGCGAAAAGCAAGGCGTCGGTTCGGCTTTAGGCATTGACAGCAGAGCCGTTGGCTGTTACACTGGCTCCGGTCACGATTGGAATGACCAGTTTACAGGCCGGTTGGCAGACAGAAATCGCCATAAGGCTGCGCGGCGCGGCCCTGCTATTTTTGCGGAGACTCTCCGGCGCGGGCAGGAAAAACGATTCGCGATAAGCTATAAGAGACTATAAGCCTGGCCGGGTACAGAACGTACCCGTCTGGGTGGCGCTGCGCGCCGAGCGTCCTTCGGACGCACCTGTTTGGAAGCCTTCTCCTTTGTATGCAGCCGAGTGCGATACGAAGAGGGAAGCCTGCAATAAGGTTTCCGTCCGGCAGGACGGTTGGCTGTCGCGCGAAGCGGCTGCCTCACTCGTGTGAGGCGTGTTTAGCCGCATTCCGCAGTGGCCCTCCAGACGGGTACGTTTAGTACCCGGCCAGGCGTAAATATCGGCTCTTAAGGAAACGCCATGACACAGACACTCTCTCTGGAAAAACCCGCCATCGCAGGCGGAGACAAGATCAAGACCACCCCCTACGGACGCGAGCAGCGCTACGGCGAGGAGGAACTGCGCGAACTTCAGGAGGCGCTGGCGCAGGGGACGCTCTTCTACGCGCAGGGCCAGAAGGTCAAGCAGTTGGAGCGGGAGTTCGCCGAGAAGAACGGCGTCCGCTTCGCCATCGCTAGTACCAGTGGGACCGCCTCCATCCACTCCGCCCTCATCGCGGCGGGCATCTCGCCGGGCGATGAGGTCATCACCGGCCCGATCACGGACATGGGAACGCTCGTGCCGATCCTGTTCCAGGGGGCCGTTCCCATCTTCGCCGACCTGCATCCCCACACCTACGAGATGCTGCCGGAGTCGGTGGCCGAGCGCATCACGCCGCGCACTCGCGCGATCGTGGCCGTCAACCTCTGGGGCAACGCCAACGATCTCAAGGCGCTGCGGGCGCTGGCCGAGCAGCACAACCTGATGCTGATCGAGGACTGCGCCCAGGCGTTCGGCTGCCGCTACGAGGGCAAGCCCATCGGCACGTGGGGCAAGATCGGCTGCTTTAGCCTGAACGAGTTCAAGCACATCTCCTGCGGCGATGGCGGCATCATCATCACAGATGATGAAGACCTGGCGGTGCGGCTTCGCATGGCGACCGACAAAGCCTACGACCGGCGGCCCGGCGCCACCATGCGCAATCCGGGGTTCCTCGCCAACAACTATCGCATGACGGAGCTGCAGGGCGCGGTGGCGGTGGCGCAGTTGAAGAAGCTGGATGACATCGTGGCGCGGCGGCAGAGGTGGTGCGGCGCGCTGAGCGAGCGGATCGCGGACGCGCCGGGAATCACGCTTCCCACGCCCACGCCGGGCTGTTCCCCCTCCTGGTGGTTCTACATGCTGCGTGTCGTGCCAGAGGAACTGCACGCCAGCGCGGATCAGTTTGCCGAGGCGCTGCGGGCCGAAGGGCTGCCCGCCGGAGCGCACTATATCGGCGTGCCGGTCTACGAGTATCCCATCTTCGTCAACGAGAGCGCCTTTGACCACGCGCCCGCGCCCTACGCCGGATATAGATACGGCAAGGGCTACTGCCCGAACGCGGAAGCGATTCTCGATACTTGTGTCATGCTCTCGATCAACGAAGCCTACACCGAAACCGACCTGGACGAGACGGCCCGCGCCATCCGACGCGCCGCTGCATGGTTCGCCCACCAGTAAAGACGACTTAGCCCCCCTCCCTGGCCCTCCCCCCAAGAACAGGGGGAGGGTCAGGGAGGGGGGCTATAAAAAGGAAACATTCCCGATGCCCATGACCGCTTCGCCGCTCGGCGTGTGCGTGTTCCCCGCGCCTGGCGACAACGCTGCCCGCACAGTCAGTTACCCGGACTACCTGCACGAGATACTGGCGCACGCCGGAGTCTGCTATACGCCGCTCGCAGTGGAGGAACTGCCCGAACGTCTCCCCGCGCTGCGCCTGCTCCTCACGGTCGGCGAGTATGCCCTGCCGGAGAACACACGCGAGGCGCTGCGGGCCTGGGTGGAGGCAGGCGGCGCCTGGCTGAGCGTGGCCGGAACCTGCGGGCTGGAAGCCCTGTTCGGCGCGAGAGTGGAGCCGCCAACCTACTCCGGCTGGACCAGCGGGCAGGGAACGCTTGGCGAGGGCTATCTGATCGCGCGCCCGCCCGCGCCTCCCCTGCTGCAAGCGCAGCCGATTCCCCTGCACTTCTTCAACGGCCTGCCAATGCAGGCGGACGGCGGGACCGTGCTGGCGGACGTGCTGGACGCCCATCAGCGTCCCACCTCGCGCGCCGCCATCCTGGAAAATCGGGCCGGACAGGGCCGCTGCCTGCTCCTGGCCCCGGATATTCCCGGCACGGTCGTCTCCATTCAGCAGGGCATCGCCGTCACGCGCGACGGCGTCCCGGCCCCGGACGGAACCGCGCCCCTCGCCGACAATGTCCTCAAGAGCGGCGACGGCGGCGTGCTGGACTGGATTTTCGACCGTCAGCCGGTTCCAGGCACGCCGGGCCTGAACGCCTTTCTGCATCCTATCGCCGACCAGTGGCGCGGCCTGCTGCTCCGCGCCCTCTTCACGCTTGCGGAGGCGCAGGAGATCGCGCTGCCCCTGCTCTGGTTCTACCCGCGCAATCTGCCCGCCCTCGGCCATCTCTCCCACGACACGGACATCAACGATCCCGAACACGCCGCCGCGCTGCTGGCCGCGCTGAAGCAGGCCGACGCGCGCTCGACCTGGTGCGTCATCCTGCCCGGTTACGACAAAGCCCTGCTCGCGGCCATTCGCGCGGCGGGCGGCGAACTCGCCACGCACTATGACGCCCTGGAACATCCCTGGAGCGAGGCCGAATTCGACCGGCAGTGGCGCGAACTCTGCGCCCTGTTCGCGCCGGAGGTTCCCGTCTCCAACAAGAATCACTACCTGCGCTGGGAGGGCGATACCGAGTTCTTCGACTGGTGCGCCGAACGCGGCATCCGCCTCGATCAGTCGAAAGGGGCCTCGAAGTCGGGCGAAGCCGGGTTCAACTTCGGAACCTGCCATCTCTTTTTCCCGGTCGGCTGGGATGGGCAGCTTCGCGACGTGCTGGAACTGCCCACCCCGACCCAGGATTTGAACGTCTTCGCGCCGGACACGCTGCTGGAGCCGCTGCTTGAAGCGGCGCTGCGGCACTACGGCATCCTGCACCTGCTGTTTCATCCGGCGCACATGGTGAAAGCGCCGGTGGTTCAGGCGTTTCTACGGGCGGTGGCGCGCGGCAAGGAGTCCGGCTTGGAGTGGTGGACGGCGCGCGAACTGGACGCCTGGGAACGCGCCCGCCGCAGAGCGCGGTGGCGCGATTACAGCGCCAAGAACGGCGGCGCGCAGGTCACGCTGCTACTGGGCGAATCGCTTCCTGGCGCAACCGTGCTGTGGCTCTCTCCCAACCCGCGTCCGGTCACGGTCAATGGCAGCCCACAGTCCGCTCAGACCGTCGAACGCTGGGGCTTCCGTTTCCAATCCGTCGTCCTCGACGCGGAACGACCGGGCGCATACCGGATCGCACTGGCCGGGCATTGAAATACCCGTCTGGGAAGCCTGCGGCTAATCGTCCTGCGGACGAAATGGATATTGCCGGCTTGCCCGTCATATCGCACTCACCTGCATACAGAGGGAACGGCTTTCACAATGGATGCGTCCGGCAGGACGCTCGGCGCGCAGCGCCACCGAGACGGGTACTTTCAGTACCCGGACACAGACAGGAAAGAAGGTTACAGGAGTGATGGGAATGCCCCTGTTGGGCTGGCTCTGCCTGGCGGCGGCCCCGAAGGTCGTGGCGCACGCAGGCGAGATCAATCTGGCGCGGCTGCCCGGTGTGGTGGCCGTCGTGGACAGCGAACATCGGGATCGCTGGGGAATAGATGGCTACCATGCCGCGTGCCTGAACGATGGCATCGTGTCCGGCAGCGAGACGCAGGAGTGGATGTCGGACAACTGGGAGGTCACGCACACCGCCGCGCTCGTCTTTCCGCAGGCCGTGCGCGTGCAGAAGGTGACGTTCCACTGGGGCAACAGCCTGACGCCGCGCCGCGCCACGCTGGAAGGCTGGCATGACGGCCAGTGGCGCGCACTGGCCGCGCTGAAGACGCGGGCCGATGCGCCCACGACAACACTGACCCTCGCACTCACGACGGTAGACGCCGTGCGCCTGGTACAGCCGCCGGACGGCGCGAACCCGCGTGCGGACAGACGACTGCGTATCGGCGAGATGGAGGTGTTCGGAGAGACCGTCGGACCGAAGCACGACGCGGTGAAATTCGCCGCGCAACTCCAGGCCGAACTGAAGCAGCAGCGCCAGCGCGAAGACGCCGCCCGCGTCAAACCGGCCCTCGACCTGGTGATGCGGCGGCGCAAGCCGCGCGGCTTCCTGGGCATCATCAATGCGGAGGACGTAAAGCGCGGACGCGAGAACGTCGCGACCCGGCCCTGGGCGAAGGCGCTGGCCGACAGCATCATCAAGGACGCCGACTGGTGGGTCGCGCAAGACGACAGCTATATTCGCAGCCTCGTCCCGGAAGGCAACCCCCGCGCTATCTGCCCGCAGTTCGAGAAAGGCTGCCCGCTCCATGGGGGCGGACGCTACAGCTTCGATACCACGATGGAGACGCCCTATCGCTGGCGCTGCAAAAAAGGCGGCGAGTGGTGGTACGATGGCGCGGTCGTGAAGAACCCGAAGACCGGCAAAGACGTGGTCGTGCGGGACGACGGCAGCGGCTGGCTCGCGCCGGAGGGCTTTCCGAACGCCGGACGCCGCTACTTCTTTGTCGCCGCCTACCGCTACTATCTCCTCGGCAAGCTGTTCTCCTACCCCTACGAACCGGACAGCGGCGCGTCGAAATACGAGGGCGGCACGCCCGTCACGCAGCTGGCGCTCGCCTATGCCCTCACCGGGGACAAACGGTACGCGCACAAAGCCGCCGTGATGCTCTCCCGCCTGGCCGATCTCTACCCGCACTACGACGGCTGCATCGAAGGGCCGACGCAGCGGCAGGACGGCTATATCGGACAGACCTTCGAGCGGTTCCTCGTGCAGAACCTGATCCTCGCCTGCGACTGTATCTGGGACACGCTCGATGACAAGCAGCGCGACCACATTCAGCGCGACCTGCTCGGTTATGTCTACGAGTACCTGCACCGGCTCATGCCCTATTTCGACGGCGACTTCATCATGTATGAGATGACCGCGCTGGCCGGGCTGGCGAGCATCCTGCAAAATCCCGACATGATGCAGGAGGTCCTGGAGGGCGATACGGGCCTGCGCGTCATGCTGACCAACTCCTGGTTCCGCGACGGCAAATTCATCTACGATAGCTGCGGCTACAACATCGGCAATGCGCAGACCGGCATCCTGATCGGCGAATGGCTCTACGGCGCGACCGCGCCGCCGCGCTATCCGCGCCCGCTCGATCCCTACAATCAGCCGGACTACCGCCTGAACGCGCTCTACGACTTTCTGCGCCACGTGGACTGCGACGGGCGCGTGCCGCCCATCGGCGATGGAGGCAGCGGGCGCGGGAAGGCGCTCCGAACTACGCCTCCCTACAGCCGCGACGATGAGCGGGCGCTGCTCCGCCTTCCGGCAGAACGTGACATCTATACCGCTCAGTTGCAGGCCGCTTCCGGCGGCGACCTGGAAAACTATCGCAACGGCAATGCCGACTGGTGGCTGCTGTTCCACGCGCAGGAGCCGCTGCCGAAGCTGGCCGCGCCGCCACAGGCTCCGCCGCAAACCAGCCATCTCTTCCCCGATAGCGGCATCGCCATCCTGCGGGCAGGCGAGTCGCCGCTGACCCGGCAGCATGTCATTCTTACCTTCAGCAAAGGCAGCTACGGACACGGGCATCGCGATAAGCTGGCGATCAACCTGTTCCGCTACGGCTACGACCTGACCGCCGACATCGGCTATCCTTCGACCTGGACGGATATCAAGACCGGAGGATGGGACACCAACACGGCAAGCCACTGCACGGTGATGCTCGACGAGAAGGCGCAGAGCGGCGACTCTATCGGGGAACTCGACTACTACGCGACGCAGCCGATGGCGGACGTGGTCGAAGCCTCGGCGGAGAAAGCAGCCTATCCCGACGCCTCCCTCTATCGCCGGACGGTCGCCCTGGTGCGCGATGAGGCGGGCGAACCGCTCTACACGTTTGATGTGTTTCGAGTCGCGGGCGCAAAGACGCGGGACTATCTGTTCCACTCGCTCGGCAGGCCGGAAGACCTGAATATCACGCTGCACGACAGCGCGGCGCAGTGGCAGGCGCAGTCGAAAGGCTCGCTGGCGGGCGAGAACGTAGAACCGATGACGCAGGGCGGCTACGGTTTCCTCTACGACGTGCAGCGCGCCCCGCTCGCGGCAGGCGGCGTGGCGGTCTGGCGCTCGCACTCTGGAGCCGAGCAGGGCGACAACTATCTCCTCACACGGCAGACCTATCGCGATTTCACGGTCGAGTTCACCATGACGCGCACCGGCAAGGCGAGCGGCAGCAACGAGCGCGCGTTCTTTGTCTTCGGCGCGGACGCCGCCAACCCGCAGCGCCGCCGCTCGGTGGGACTGGACTCCGGGGAGATGCCGGTCGGCAAGCCTGTGCATGTCCGTATCGAGGTACGCGGCGACAGAGTCACGACGACGCTGGACGGCAAGCCGGTCGAGCGCAAGGTGGACTCCTTCGGCGCGCCGCTGGAGGCGGGCAACGTCGGCTTCCTCCACTACTACAACTTCGCCTACGACTACCGGGACTTCACGCTGACGCCCCAGGACGGCGGCCCGGCGCTGACGCCCGACTTTACGCGCCCGCTCGATCCGCAGGTCTGGCGGATAGATACGGCCTACAGAACTGCCGATGGCGCGCTGCAAGCGCGCGATGGCGACGAGGTCGGCTGCGCGCTGCATCTGCTCGGCGGGCCGGGACGCGAGATCATCCGGGCGAAGGCGGAAGGGCCGGGGGTGCGGGGACAGTCGCCGCTAGAAGGCCATGTCATCGTGCGGGACCGGGCGACCGACCCGGCGGCGGGCAGCGCGTTCGTTGCGGCGATGGAAGGGTTCCAGGAGGCTCCGAAGATAACCGCCCTCGACGCCATGACGCTGACGCCCTCTGCCGACGTGACGCCCGACGGCCGCGCGCATCTGAACGCCGTCGCCGTGCGGATCAAGGCGGGCGACAGGGTAGATTATCTCCTCAGCGCGCTCGACGCGGTTCCGCGCGTGGCGGAACTGGACGGCGTGCGGATCGAATTCGGCGGACGGTTCGGGCTGGTCACGACGCGCGGCGGTCAGGTGACTTCGCTGACCTGCGTGGGCGGCGCGCTGGCCTGCGGCGAGAAGCGCGTGGAAGCGCCCCCCACCCTGCGCGGCGAGATCGTCCGCACGGACATCGAGAAGAACGCGCTCGTCATCCGGGTCGCGGACAGACGGATGCAGCCCATCGTCGGCGCTCCCCTCCTGGCGCACAATCCCCGCTTCGTCACGCCCGCCGTCTATAGCGTGCAGAAGGCCGAACTCCTGGGAGACGACCTCTGGCGTGTCGAACTGGATATGCCGCTGACGCTGGCGCGGGGCAGGGTCCAGAGCGCCGATGCGGTGAAGGGCTGCTTCGCCTCGCAGACGCCCGTGATGAAGCTGCGCGTCAATCGCGGCCTGTTCGACGGAAAGCGGGTGCGCGCGCGTCTCGCTAACGACGCCCCGGAGTTCGCCCTGACGACGGCGACCGAGGAGGCGTTCCAGCTTGCGCACGCCCAGGATGTGCGCGCCTTCTCCAGAGGCGGCGAGTACGTCGTGCTGGATACGGGCGCGGGCGACACCGTCGAGCAGATCGGCAGCGCGCACCGTTGAATCGCGCTTTGCCGGGTACAGCGCTGTCGGCGCGGCCACAGGCCGCGCCGACAGCCGCACGTACTCCTGGAGGCGAGGAGAGGCGATTTTTGCAAAATCTTCGCTTGACACAATTCGTGTCGCTAACTATAATGGTGCGTACCGCCTGATTTTGCCCTATAGAACGCCCCCTGGCTCCTCTATGGCCTCATGGCTTCCGACGGCCCGTGTTCCGACAGGGCCGTCTGCCGCATCGCAGGCTTCGAGTGTAGAGGAAGTTGCGGATACAGCAACTACATATATCTTGGAGGAAGCGCACTCATGTCTGGAAAACGCAGCAAAGTCCCTCGGACACAAGATGTCGCTCTGCAGCGACAACAGTTGACTCGCCGTGATCTTCTCATTCTGGCCGGGGCGAGCGGCGCAGGCATCCTTCTCGCCGGTTGTGGGAGTGGGAACCTTTTCACGGGATCGCAAGGCTCTCAAGCCTCGCGCGCGGCGGGCAAGGTGACGATCAGCCCCAACGCGCGGGGGTTAGCCAACGAAAACGGACAGCAGATCACCTACCTGGGCGGCAACACCGGCGACAATCAGGTAATCACACTCTACTATGGAACTCGCGGCGCGGACGGGCTGGCCGCCCGTATCCTGCAATCGCTTACCTTCTCCGACGACATTACGCAGGCAGCGCGCGCGGTCTATAACGAGCAGGGGCTGCCGATCCTGGTGCGTCACGAGGCCAATAGCGCGTTCCTGACCCTGGCCTGGGAGCCGACCCGCGCCGTTCTCAAACTGTATCAGCCGGACGGCAGTTTTATCGGCGGGGCCACGGTCAGCGCGGCTTCCAGTCGAGCGAGCGCGGGGCAAGCGGCGACTGTTGACGATTTCGTTATCGTTCCTCTCCCTACGACGACGCCCATCGGGACCTATGTGGGAACCCTGACGGGCCTGACAGACGCCGTGGTGACCCTGACGATCGGCGCGAACAGCCAGGGAGCCAGATCGGTCTATGGAGTCGGGCCGAAACCGTTCGATACCAATGCCCTGCACAACAGGGCGGCCTCCCGCGCGGCCGCGGCCCCCTCGGCGACAGACCTGGTTCCTGCCCTCGCCGCGCTGCAAAAGGCCGCCCAGGCAACAACGGCGCTGCCGTTCGCCAACACCCTTCTCTCTGCGCTGGCGGTCTCGGCAGCAGGGACAAACGATCTGCTGCCGGCGATATTGACCCGCGCGCTGGGGGGAATCGCGCCGTCGCCGCCCTTTGTCGGCAGTGGCGCGCCGCTCGCCCCGGCCCTCGCAGCGCCCCTTTCACTGGCGTCCTCCATCGGCGCCCTGCTGACACGTATCCAGGCCCAGGAAAATCCCATCGCAACCAACGATCTGTTCGTCGGGGATGAATCGCCCCTCGCGGACGGCTATCAGTCGCCCGTGACCTTCGTCACGCCAGGCGCGCAGGGCGATAACACACGAATCGTCGGGGTCGTCAGCGCGCGGGAGTTCGGCTCTGCCAGCCTGGCAGGCACGATTGACGGCACAAACACCCTTACCATTGTCGGAACGGCGAAGGACGGCACCGCCATCGCACTGACCGGCACGGTGCAAAATGGCAAAATTCCGAACGGGCATTGGACGACGACGCCGGGGGCCGCAACGAGCCGCGCAGGGGGCGGATCGGGAGATTGGAGCGCGGATCAGAAGCCGTTGGGCCAGTGCATGGAGCAGCAAAACAGCGGCAACCAGGGCATCTTCACCAATACCTACGACATTGGACGGACGTGCGGCACGCTCCCCTTCAGTTACGATGCCTTCTTCATTCCCGACCAGTTCCAGATCTTCTACGAGGGAGATATTCTGGTGGATACCGGCTCGGTATCCGGCGGACAAGCGCTGTCTCTGCGCTACACCGGCAGCACCTCGCTTGTCACTGTCGTCGTCACGGCTGCGCTGGAGGGAACCGCCTGGACCTACACAGTGGGCTGTCCCTGACGCTTCCGCTTTCCGTGTCGCTCTCCTCACCCGGCCGGGAAGAGGCAGAGGCTCACTCCCTGAAGTACCCTCTATGCAAAGGAGAAGGACTGTGCGAACCGAACGAACTTCTTTCACCCACCTCATCGGGTTCTATATCATCGCCCTGTGTCTGCTGGCGGGCTGCGGCGGCAATGGCTCCGGTAAGCAGGCCGCGACCGGTAACAACCCCTTCAACCTGGGACGATCTGCCTACGTTGGGCGCGTGCTGTACCGCTTCCAGATCACGATGACCAGCGAGCAGGCGGCGGCGCTCCCGCAGGCGGATCGCGCCGCGCTCGCGCAGCAAGGGGCGACCATCAGCGGCAATACGATCACCTTCCCCGATATTCCCGCCGCCGGTCACTGGGTGCGCATCGGCACGATGCAGGTGAATACCGACAGCCAGGGCCGTTTCGGTTTCAGCACGCTGCCCGCCAATGTCAGCGAGGGCAGCGTGTATATCCAGTTGAGCGATAGCACGCCGCGCACGACCTTTCCGGTCAGCCAGTATGTCGTTCCCGCCGACTCCACGGCTCCCGATCTCATCATCGTCCAGTCCACCCCGCTGCCCGGCGATATGAATCCGACTACAGGGGGGCGGGCCGCCGCGCAAACCAGCAGCGGCGCGTCCTGCTGTGCCAACACGCGCACGGCAGGGAGCAGGCAGGCCGATGGACGCGCGCTCGGTCAGTGTGTAAAGCGCGACACCTCCTACTGCGGCGGCAACGACGGGCCTTGCTGCCTGGACTTCGACAACCCCTCTGGCGATGGAATAGGCTACTTTCGCGGCGTTACGTGTCCTGAAGCCTATTTCAACTGGCTGCATAGTACGTGCTACGAATGGTCAGGGACGTTCACGATCACGGCCAACGGAAAGTACGGAACGGCCTGCGCGAATGAGGGAGCCTATGTGTCCGGCGGGCCGGGCTGCTATGCCAACCATAAATGGCGCAACTGCCAGCATCTCGATAACAACGACTTCTCCATTAAGGCCGAGAGACAGCGCGTCTACGCGGGCGAGACGATGAAACTCACCGTCCGCAACAATACGCAGGCCAACGAAACGGACGTGCAGATGTCCGCCAATCCGGGCAAACTGACCGGAGACGGACTGGACGGCACCATGCTCAAGCACTATAAGGACGGCACGCGCACCATCACGATAGGAACGAGTTCCGTCACCGTCGGCGACCATTACATCGAGCGTGTGCTGACCTATACCGCGCCCGCCGCGGCGGACTTCCCCGCCGGAAAAGACGACTTCGACGTGACCGTGACTGTGCGTGGTTTCGACAAGACAGACAGCGTGACATTCAAGGTCTGCAAGTGTCCGCCGGGGCAGTAGCAGGATAGTCGGCAGCCCATGGTTTTGCTTTTCCCGAAACAGCGACAGAATTACCAGCAGCGTGAACATGGAGGGAACATTTGGAACCATACCGTTGGATATGCGCCTCTGCACTCGTCCATGCGATGGGAATGTGCCTGTTTGCCGGAACTCCCCTGCGGGCGGAAGAGACCACGTCTTCACAAGCTGCCGTAGTCTCCCATCGGCAGCTTACAACCGATTCGTTTCGGCTTCCGAGTGAAAATCGCCTGCTTTCCCCGCAGACTCAAGCCTCGGACATGCCGGGAACGGGCTGCCAGGCAGGCAGCGTCCGGACCGCATCGATTCGGCAAGAAAGCGGAACCCAGCGCAGATCCACACCCTGCGCATCCATGCCTGAACACAGCGGCGACCCACGCTGGCGGCTGTCTCTCGGAGCATTCCTGCCGACCGATCTTCCTTCGGGCATAGATGCGCGCGAAGGCTACACCTTAGCGATCGGAGGCGAAATCCTCAGCGACAAAAGCGGCTGCCTGCTCGGTTCGCTCCGTTACAGCCGCTATGTGGCGACCGGAGGGAGCAATATCGGCCTTTTGAACCCGATGCTGGAGTATCACTGGCGCATCGGCGAGGACCGGCGCTTCTATATCGGGCCGGGCATCGGTTTCATATTCGGCGATAACTCTAACGGAGGAACGACCAGCAGTTTCGCCTACAGTCTTGCTGCCGGGGTCAACTTCTCGAGTTTCTTTATCGAGGCGAGCTGGAGACGCGGCACGAGGGACGGCGAACATGGCGTTGCTGCGGAGGCAGGCATCCGTTTCTAAACCGGCCTCTCGGCGCTGACAGGCAGTTCCCTTTCCCATAACCTTCTACTGAGCCGCGCTCGCTTTGCTAAACTCTCCCCCTCTCCCGCAGCGTGGGAGAGGGGGCCGGGGGATGAGGGCGGTTCCCTTTCCCATGTCCTTCTAAACGCAATAGATGCCAAAGGCGCGAATCTGCGGGCAGGCGCGAGATTGCGACAGCGTCAGGCGGACCTTGCGCGCGGTGACGGTCGGGAAGCGATCCAGCTTCTTGTGGCCGATGGTGGTTCCTCGATAGAGTTCTTTCCAGCCTGCTTCCGTCTCCGCCTCGATGCGGTACGCCTCGACACGCTGCCCCTCGGCAATGAACTCCTGCGTCAGGATGAGGTTGAAAGCGGTAGGCGTTCCGAGATCAACCTCAAGTGGGGTCGTTGGCGCGTCCTCACGCGGCATCCAGAAGGTCGCCGGGTCGCCGTCAATCGCGCGCTGAGCCGCATGGCCGGGCGCGGCGCCGTCAGCACGGGCGTGTTTGCCGCGCGCCAGATCGTGGGCGAACATCCTGTCCAGCGCGGCACGGAATTCGCGCAGCCGCGCGATGTCCGGGCCGCTGATGAGACCCCGGTCGTTCGGCGGCACATTGAGCAGCAGTACGCTGTTGCGCCCGACCGACTGGAAATAGATGTCCAGCAGATGGGAGAGCGACTTGACCTGCGTATCCTCTTTTTTATGCCAGAACCAGCCGGGGCGAATGGAGGTGTCGCACTCGGCAGGCCACCAGACCGGATGCTGAATGCCGGGGTGAAACGTCGGGTTGGGTTCCTGCACGCTCCACTCCGTCTCGTGCGCGACGCCGTCCTCGTTGCCGACCCAGCGGACATCCGGGCCGGAGATGGCGATCAGCGCCTTCGGCTGTAGCTTGCGGATCGTGCTGTAGAACGCCTGCCAGTCATACTCCTGCTTCTTCCCGTTCGGCCCCTCGCCGTTCGCGCCATCGAACCAGACTTCCGCGACCTCTCCGTATTGGGTCAACAGTTCCGTAAGCTGGTGGATGTAGTGGCGATTGTACGCGGGCGAGTCGCCATAGGTCGGCTCGTGCCGATCCCACGGCGAGAGGTAGAGGCCCATCTTCAGACGCGCCTCCCGGCAGGCGTCGGCGAACTCCCGCACCACGTCTCCTTTGCCGTCACGCCAGGGGCTGTTCTTGACCGAATGCTCGGTATACCGGCTCGGCCAGAGGCAGAAACCATCGTGATGCTTGGCGGTCAGGATGAGATACTTGAACCCCGCCTCCTTCGCCACCCGCACCCACTGCCGGGCGTCCAGTTCCGTCGGGTGGAACAGTTTCGGGTCTTCATGGCCTTCTCCCCACTCCCGGTCGGTAAAGGTGTTCATGCCGAAGTGGAGGAACATCGTCAACTCAGCGTCCTGCCAGGCCAACTGCTGCGGTGTCGGCGTTACCATCTTCCCCTGCCCTCCCCTCTTGCGCCCGCTCCCTGCCGCGCCGGAGGCCAGCGCAACGGCCCCCAGTCCGGCGGCGCGGAGAAACTCGCGGCGTCTCACGGCTTTGCTCTCAACCCGAACGCCTGCCGGAGCAGGGCCAGGCTCTTCGGAACGCCCGTCGCCGCGTCTTCCTTCCCCTCGAACTCCAGCGAGACATAGCCCCGATAGCCGACCCCGGCGAGAATGTCCGCGATTCGTTTGTAGTCCAGATCGAGCGTATACCATTCGCCGCCGCCGAAGTAGGTCTTGGCTTGCACGAAGACCGCTCGCGGCGCAAGCTGTTCCAGCTTATCGTAAGGAGCTTCGAGGAAATTGCCGGTGTCCATCAGCCCGCCGAGCCAGGGCGAGGGAACGGCGTCGAGAATGCGCAGCACGCCCTCCGGCGCAAGGGTCAGCCCCCAGTGGTTTTCCAGCGCCAGGATGACGCCGCACTCCTCCGCTTTCGGCAGGCACTTCTCGATGCAGTCAATGCACCAGCCGAACGCATCGTCATCGCTATAGCCGGGCAGGGGCGGCTCGATGCCGCGCAACTCCATCAGCCGGTCGAAGGACTCGACGGTTCCCCAGCGGCCCGAATTGAGCCGTATGCAGGGAATGCCCATCTGGTACGCAAGTTCGATACAGTGGAGGGTATGGGCGATGTTCTGCTGGCGGATGTCCGGGTCAGGGGAGACGAAGTTCTGATGAATGGAGAGGCAGATCAGGTCTATCCCCTTCACGAAGGCCCGCCGCTTGAGATTCTGGCAGTAGGCCCGGTCTTCGCCGTCCATCTGTCGGTGCAGGATGTCCACGCCGGACGCGCCGAGTTCGCAGGCTTGGTCTATGACCGTCTCGATGGAGACCTTCGGATCGCGGAAATGCCAGTAGGAGTAGGAGGAGATGCCGAGTTTGACGCCCGGCGTCTGTGCGTTTTGCATCGTGTCTATCCTTTCCAGGCCATGAGCGCGATCCCGGCCATCATCAGCAGGGCCGCGCTCAGCTTGGCCGCAAGCCGTCCCTCGCCCAGCACCCGGACGCCCAACAGCACGCCGAAGAGAACGGACGTGGTGCGCAGCGGGACGATATAGCTGACGGGCGTGCCGGGCATCGCCATCGCGTAGAGGACGAGCAGATAGGTAAAGAGGTTGAGGATGCCGACGGTCATGCAGGCCCGCCCATTGACCCGCCACTCTTCCCGTAAGGTCGCGCCGCCCTGCCGCCAGAGAACCCAGAGCAGCACGAACAGGGCCGAGGTCGTATAGGTCAGGTAGATATAGATCGGCGGGTTGATGTGCAGGCGGCCTACGCCGATCTTGTCTATCAGGCTGTAGAGGCTGTACATCAGCCCGACGAACAGCGCCGCCAGCGTCGCGGGAGAAAATCGCCTCGCGTGCGGCGCAGCGAACCGTTCTCCCGGCGCGCGGCCCCGCCAGCCGAGCGCGCAGACGCTCAGCAGCGCCAGCGCGACACCTAGCGTCCCCGGCATGGACGGACGCTCGGAGAAGAGCAGTATCCCGCCAAAGAAGGCAAACGCAGGCCCGGCCCCGCGCATGACCGGATAGGCGACCGACAGTTCGCCGTGCCGATAGGCTGCCGCCACGCCGGTGAAATAGCCGAAATAGACGATTCCCGTTCCCAGGATGCAGAGCCAGCCTTGCGGCGTGATATGGGCATGAGGAAACAGGGTGAGAAAGAGGGGCAGATAGAAGACGGTGGCGGAAGCCAGGTAGAGCGCGGTGAACGCCAGCTTATCGTGCGCCCGCTTGACGAGCAGGTTCCAGGAGGCGTGCAGCAGGCACGAGAAGAGTACCAGGCCGACGGCCAGATAGGGCATGAGAGTGCGCAGGCTCCTTCCGTTCTCGCTAGGGTCACGCCGCGACGATATGCGCGCGTTCGGGCCGCAGGTGTCGCCGCAGTTCCTGATCGTACCGGCGTTTCTGCGCGGCCTGGTCGGGCGGCAGGCCGATCTCCACGCCCGCCGCCGTGAACGTGAGGACCAGAACCTTGCGCGGCTCGCTGTCCACGTTGACCGATGCGCCGTGTACCGCCGATGTCGTCAGCACGCTGACCTGCCCTGCCTTCGCGGTCAGGGGAACAGGTTCGGCATAGTCCAGCGCGGGCAGGTTCGCCAGCGAGACGCCCGCGACGGTCGGCGTGACTCCCTTCAGCGCCGGGTCGCGCTCCCGCTCGGCGGCGATCAAGAGATGGCTGCCGGGCCGGAACATCAGCGGCGCGCGGCGTTCGTTCACATCGGTCAGCCAGAGAAAGTAGCTGCACACGATGTTGCGCGGCACGGCCTGCCAGTCCGAAAGGCAGTACTGAATATCCACATGCTGCTCGAAATCGAAGGGCGTATCGGGCTGTGGAAACGCCGTCACGATGGCGGTCTGGAAGAACCAGACGGCGTCCGCCTTGAGGACTTTCCTGGCGACCTCCTCGAAGAACGGATGCTGGATGATGTCGAGCAGTTCCGGCGTGTCGTAGCTGCAGGTCATCGCGGCCCGATGCCGCGCCTGACCGTCTTTCGGCGGAGTGTAGGGCAGCAGCCGATCCAGCGCCGCCGATGCCGCCGCAATCTGCGCCTCGGTCAGCGGCGTGTCTATCGTTACCGCGCCTCTCTCCTCAAACTGCCGCACCTGTTCCTCGGTAATCATGTCGGTCTCTTGCCCTCACCTGTGGTCCCCCACTTCTGCCTGGCGAATGAATTCGCGGCTGGAAAAGCACGCAG
>Ga0070741_10004581_pt1 | contig 32100 bp, 29 predicted proteins | sample Coa_R1_4_FD_66440 | JGI IMG/M metagenome (GOLD analysis project Ga0070741, IMG submission 66440) | Surface soil microbial communities from Centralia Pennsylvania, which are recovering from an underground coalmine fire - Coalmine... | ecosystem: Environmental > Terrestrial > Soil > Unclassified ... | reverse complement strand
CAGCGGGATGTCGTAGCTGGCCAGCTTGTTCGCCAGCCAGGCCACGGCCACGGCGGGATCGCCGAGCGCCGCGGCGCCCGCGGCAGTGCCCACCACCTCGCCGTTCTTCTCCAGCACGCAGCCGACGAGCCGCAGGTTCACGGCGTCCACGGGCGTCGTCGTCGTGCCGAGCACCACGCGCGCCGACGAGGCGTTGTCGGCCACCGTGTCGCCCAGCTTGATCTTCCAGTCGCGCACGCGGCTATCGATGATCTCCAGCGCCGGCGTGACGTAGGCGGTCGCCGCCAGCACCTGCTCGCGCGTCACGTTCGGCCCTACCAGGTCGTCCTTCAGCACGAAGGCGATCTCCGGCTCGACGCGCGTCTGGATGAGATCGTCAATCGGGCACTCGCCGCCTTCCATAATGGTCATCGTGTCGAGGATGTGCCCGTAGTCGGGCTGGTCCACGTTCAGCATGCGCTGCATGGCCAGGCTGGTGAGCCCGATCTTCTTGCCGACGACACGGGCGCCGGCCACCAGCTTCTGGTCAATGATCGCGAGCTGCACGGCGTAGGCGTCGGCCTCGGTCAAATCGGGGTAGCGCTCGGTGAGCGGCGCGATCGGTTGGCGTGTCCGCTCGGCCTCCAGCAGCTCCGCGGCGAGTTGTTGCACGGTGGCGCGATCGAGGGCCACGCTACTCCTCCGCTGGCCCCCGGTGGGCGGGGGCGCCTTCATTCGGCCTCGGGGCGGCGACCACGGCGGGGCGGCTGGGCAGCGCGCGGCCTGCGGCACGCCCGCCCGCGCCGTACCAGTACCGTAGCACCCGGCTTTTTGCCCTGTCAATCGCGGCCTACTGCCGCGCCTGCTCCCAGTAGCTGAGGTCGACGACCTTGTCGGGGGTGGGCGCGGGGTCGCCCTCGAAGGCGCCCGTCTCGTCCATGAGCTGGATCACGTTGCGCAGCCCGGCCAGGTTGATCCCCGCCTCGCGCGACACCACCTTGCCCGCTAGCTCCTCGAAGTACAGCTCGTACGTCTTGCGGGCGTACACGTCCTCGGTGTTCGTCGCCTCGGCCAGGATGCGGATCGAGGTCTCCTTGTTGGCGGGGTCGTTGAGGAACCGCGCGCCGTTCACGTAGGCGCGCAGCCAGCGGACTAGCGGGTCCGTATGCTCCCGCGCCCAGTTGCGGTTCGTGGCGACGTTGATGAACTGCCACTCCTTGGTGACCTCGGACGAGCTCAGCAGGCGGTGCATCCCCTCCGCCTCGCCCTGGAAATCGAGCGGCTGGCCCACCAGCCCGGCCGCCGCGGCGCCGCTTTTCACCGCCACGTAGCGCTCGCTCGTGCCGCCGACGACGATCCAGTTCAGCTCGCTCTCGCGCAGCCCGTGGTTCATCAGCATGCGCTGCATGATGAGCGTCACGCCGTCACGCAGCCCCGCGATGGCCAGTGGCTGGTTGCGCAGGCTCTCGACGGTCGGGTAGTTCGCACCCGAGATGAGGCTGTAAACCGGGTCCTCCTGGCCGCCGGCCACCAGCACCAGCGGCGCGCCTTTCGCCGCCGCGAGGATCGCCGTCTCGGGCGTGGAGAGCGCCACGTCCGCGCCGCCGTTCGCCAGCATCTGGTGCCCGCCCGCCGGCGAGCGGGTCAGCACGACTTCGTTGGTGATCCCCTGCTGCGTGAACAGCCCTTGCGCCTCGGCCACCCAGACCGGCCAGAAGTAAGCGTTGCGCCCGACGATGCCGGCCGTGACGGTGGCCGGCGCCGGCGCCGCGGTCGGCGGGGCGCTCGGCGCGCTCGCGGCTCCGCCGGTCCCTGCCGCCGGGGCAGAGCTGGCGGCCGCGGGCGCTCCAGGCGCTCCCGCGCCCGGGGAGGAGCCGGTGGGCTGGGCGGCGGGCGCGCTGGGGGCCGACCCTGCCGGGGCGCTGCATGCCGCGAGCGCGAGCGCCAGCGCGCCCGCTATAGAGAACACGCGCCAGGCGCATGGCCGTCGACTCGTGCCAGCCATCCGTCCATCTCCTCCCATGCTCACTGGAGACGGCCGCCCTGGCTCGCCTCCCGCTCGCGCTGTCGGGCTGCAGCGTGTGGAGCCCAGGCGCCGGTCCCAGGATAGCGAACGGCGGCCCCGCGGGCGAGAGCTGCTCGCGCCGGGGGCCGCCGCCGGGGGGCGTGGCGCTTACTTGCCGGCGAGCTCGTCCACCCAGCCGAGCGCCGCCGCCACGCGGGGGAACGGCGCGTTCGCGCCCAGCGTGACCAGCACGGCGTGGCGCAGCTCCTCGATCGTCGCGCCGCCTTCCAGCGCCCGCTTGGCGTGCGTCATGAATGCGCCCTGCACACCCATCGTGGCGAAGTTCGACGAGACGATCAGCTCGCGCGTGGACTGGGGCAGCGGCCCCGCCTCGTTCACGGCCTTGCGCAGCGCCTGGAAGGCGTCGGCCGTCGCCTTCGAGCTCTCGGTGACGATATCCATCGGCGCGCGGGCCCGGCTAGCAGTCATGGTCCCTCTCCTCGCACTGTGCGCGTCGCGGCGGCGACCCGTGCGTCGCCCCGCAGGGCCAATATATGCACCCGCACCCCTCGCCGGCGCAACCCGCTCACGGGGAGAGATACGCCGGGCGGGTATGGGTGGCTCTGCGGGTACCTCACCACGCGTCTCGACGCCTGGTATACTGCAGGCGACTACCGATGACTACAACGGGAGTGGTCATGGCCAAGGTAACTTCGGTGCGGCTCAGCGACGAGCTTGCAGCGCGGCTGGACCAGCTCGCCGCCTCCTTGGACCGCCCGCGAGCGTGGGTGATCGAGCAGGCGCTGGCGCGGTACGTCGAGGAAGAAGCGTGGCAGGTGCAGGCGGTCGCCGATGCCCTGGCCGCATACCGGCAGGGCGGCGCCTCCGTGCGGCCACACTCCGAGGTCATGCAGCGCCTGGAAGCTCGCATCCAGGCCCAGGCCGATGATGCAAGTCCTCTGGCTTGATCGGGCCGAGAAGGATCTCGACGAGGCCTTCGACTACTTGCTCGCCCGCTCCCCGCGGGCGGCGCTGCGCATATACGTAGCCATCCGCGACGGCGTCGCCCAGCTCGCCAACTACCCGAGCCTGGGACGCCCTGGGCGCGTTGCCGAGACGCGTGAGCTGGTCATCGCCGGTACGCCCTACGTCATCGCCTACACGGTCGATCAGCGTGTTGAGGCGGTGATCGTGCTGCGCGTGCTCCATGGCGCTCGCCGCTGGCCCGACGAACTGAAGCCGCCAGGGCCTAACAACGCTGGCTAGGGAAATACGCCGCTCCGTCGGGCTAGCGCCCAACAGTGCGGCGGGTGCGGAGGCCTGCGGCGGCTGACAGCTTGCTCCAGCAGCTCGGCCACGTCGAGCGTCTGCATGCGCCCCTCGCCGCCGACCGCCTTCGCGCCGTCGGCGAACATCTGCAGGCAGACCCGGCCGGCTGCCATCATAGTAGCGGCCCGGCAGAGCGCGCACGCGCTCGCGTACAGTTAGGTAGGCGCCAGGAGCGATGGTGACCATGGCGCACCAGGAGGAGGCATCACACCTGGCCACTGAGCGAGCACTTGCTGTCGGAGCGGATGCAAGACCGAGGGTTGACCGAGGCGATGATCCGGCGCACGGTGCAGCACCCCCACCGGCGCCGCAGCGTGCCCGGCGGGAAGGTCCATTACTTCCGCGCCTGGCGGGAACGCGGCGGCTTGTACTTGCGAGTGATCGTGGACCCTGCCCGGCGTCGCATCGTGAGCGCCTACTTCGATCAGAGCCTGGGGCGCCGCGAGTACCTGAGGAAGAGAAAGCCATGAAGGTCAGTGTCGATCCTGAGAGCGACATCCTCTACGTCAAGCTGTACGATCGCCCGGTAGAGGTCTCGGAGACCGTCGAGCCGGGAATCGTGGTGGACTACGACGCGGATGGCGCCATTGTGGGCGTGGAGGTCCAAGACGTAAGCTGCCGGCTGCGTCGAGAAATCCCCGCGGCACGTCCTGCGGTCTGATACGCGCCGTACCTTGCGGTAGCCTCTGGCGGGCTGATAGCTTGCTCCAGCAGCTCGGCCACAAGGCGTGGCCGCCGCCCGCGCCGCAGCAGAAGCCCTTCTCGCGGCAGTGCAGCATCTCCACCTGGCGCACGTCCCCCCCCGCGTGGTCACCAGATCTCGCGCAGGTCCAGCACGAAGCCCGGCAGCACCGGGTCTCCCGCCACGGACTCGGGCCGCTCCAGCCGCTCGACGGGCGCGCCGGGCCGGTAGACGTAGACGCAGCGCTCGGGCGGGTAGAGCAGCCAGCCGAGGCGCGCGCCGTTCGCCAGGTACTCCGCCATCTTGGCCTGGACATCCCCTAGCCGATCCGAGGGCGACCATAGCTCGATCACGAAGTCCGGGCAGATTGGCATGAAGCGCTGCCGTTGGTCGGCAGGGACCTCCGCTAGCCGATCCTTGCGCAGCCAGGCGCCATCGGGGGAGCGCATCGCCCCGTTGGGCAGCCGAAAGCCAGTCGAGGAATCGTATGCCAGGCCAGTGCCATCCCGCTTGGTCCAGTTGACGAGCTGGTAGGTAATTTCGGCGTTGCGGTTCCCGGTGTCTCCCCCCGTTGGCGGCATGATGAGCCACTCTCCTGCGGCGGTGCGCTCGATGCGCAGGTCGCCGTTGAGCTGGCAGAACTCGTAGAACTGGTCCTCGCTCACGTCGAGCGCTGGCCGGGTCCGTAGCACCAGCGGCCAGGGAGATGGCTCGGCGGCGGCTTTTCGCTTCCGCTTGCGTACGGCAACGCTCATGCTGCGCTCCTGTTGGCTTCGACTGCCGCGGTTGAAATTGCCCCGTGCGGTCATTATCCCTCACCTGCTGGGTTGGGGCGGCGCCTTGAGAGCGTCATGAGAGGTGAGCGGGGCGGGGCTACGTGGCAGGCGAGGGCGGCAGAGCGACGGCCTGCTCCAGCAGCTCGGCCACGTCGAGCGTCTGCATGCGGCCCTCGCCGCCGACCGCCTTGACGCCCTCATCGAACATCTGCAGGCAGAAGGGGCAGGCGGAAATGAGCACGTCGGCGCCCGTGTCCAGCGCCTCCCGCGAGCGCAGGTAGTTGATGCGCTGGCCGCCCTGCTCTTCCATGAAGGCGTGGCCGCCGCCCGCGCCGCAGCAGAAGCCCTTCTCGCGGCAGCGCGGCATCTCCACCTGGCGCACGCCGCCGAGCACACTCACCACGTCGCGCGGTGGGTCGTAGACGCGGTTGTAGCGGCCGAGGTAGCAGGGGTCGTGGTAGGTGATCGTCTGCGCGGCGAGCTGCGCCGGCTGGAGCTTGCCCTGCGCCACTAGCTCGGCCAGGAGCTGCGTGTGGTGCACCACCTCCAGATCCTTGCCGCCGAGCATCGGGTACTCGTTGCGCAGCGTGTGGAAGCAATGCGGGCAGGTCGCCACGACCTTCTTGACGTGGTAAGTATCGAACGTCTTCAGGTTCTTGCGCGCCTGCTGCTGGTACAGGAACTCGTTGCCCAGCCGCCGCGCGGGGTCGCCCGTGCAGGTCTCCTCGTCGCCCAGCACGGCGAAGTCCACGCCCGCCTGCTGCAGCAGCCGCGCCATCGCCCGCGTCGTCCGCACGTTGCGCTCGACCAGCGCGCCGCTGCAGCCCACCCAGAACAGCACCGCGGCATCGGGCTTGTCGGCCAGCAGCGGCACGTCCAGCCCCGCCATCCAGTCGGTGCGCGTGAGCCGCGTGCCCGACCAGGGATGGCCCCGCCGCTGGATGTTCAGCAGCGCCGCCTGCGCCGACGGCGGCACCTTGCCCTTCGCCAGCACCAGGTTGCGCCGCATGCCGGCGATGGCGTCCATCGGCTCGACGAGCACGGGGCAGTGGAAGTTGCAGGCGCCGCAGGTCGTGCACGCCCAGACGCCCTCCTCGCTCAGCGCGTGCTCGGTGAGCGCGGCGGCCTCCGCCTCCGCCGCCTGGCCGTCTCGCGCCCGCGCCGCCAGCCCTTGCAGGTTCACGATGAGCGCCTTCGGGTTCAGCGGCTTGCCGCTCACGTAGGCGGGACAGTTGTCCTGGCAGCGGCCGGCGTGGATGCAGGTGTCGGCGCTCAGCCGCTCGCGGAACGACAGGTTGGCGAACGTCTCCAGGCCGAGCTGTCGCGGGTCCTTGAAGTCCGCGATCGGCCGCAGGGCGCCGAACGGCCGCTGCGGCCGCAGGAAGGCGTTGGCCGGCGCCAGGAAGACGTGGCTCATCTTCGACCACGCCCAGTAGCCGAGCCAGGCGAACACCAGGATGGCGTGGAACCACCACAGCGCGCGGTGGAGTGGCGGGAAGGCGGCGAGCGGCACGCCCAGGCCCAGCAGCGCCCGCGCCGTGAGCAGCCCCACCGGCGACCAGCGCGCGAGCGCCGGGTCCGTCTGCAGCTCGGTCGCGCCGATGCGTAGCCCCTCGATGAGGTAGCCCGTGACCAGGATCACGGCCAGGCCAGCCAGCGTGAGCGCGTCGTCGGCGTGGCTATCGAGCGCCGCTGGGCGCTGCACGTAGCGCCGCCAGGCCAGCCCCGCCACGCCCACCAGCGCCACCACGCCGAAGAGGTCGAGGATCAGCGAGTAGAAGAGGTAGAACTCGCCATACAGAAAGTGGACGCGCAGGTCCTCCTGCGCGGCGATCAGCAGCGTGCCGATGAACAGCGTGACAAAGCCGGCGTAGAGCAAGAGGTGCATCGTCCCGGCGAACGGGCTGCGCACCACCCGCGCCTGCCCCAGCCCGTAGGCGGCCAGCGCCCGCAGCCGCGCCCGCCACTGCGGCCGCGGGTCCTCGTGTGCGCCCCGCCACCACACCCGCCAGCGCCACCAGAAGCCATACGCCAGCGCCGCCAGCACGGCCAGCATCAGCGGGTAGACCAGCCCGCCGTAGACGATGTTCCAGTAAATCTCGCGGGTAGGCGTCATGATCCCGTCGCCTGGGCTCCGAGGGCAGCGGCGGCGAGCGCGACGACACCGATGGCGACGAAGCCGAGGGCGCCGAGCGCCGCCTGCGGGGCGGTCGGCACCTGCCGCGCCAGCTCCCAGGCGCCCCACAGCGCGAACGCCGCGATCGGCAGCGCGAGCAGCACCTGCAGCGCGCGTTGCCAGATCAGCATGGGGGCACGTCGAGCGCGCGTTGCCACATCCGCCTACCTCCCCACTCCAGGAGCGGATTTAGGGGGCGCGGCGGCGTCCCCTAGCCCAAATTACTCACCGGGTGTGGTAGGGTGGGGTCTGGCACCCCGCCGCCCGGCCGCGACAGCCCGCGCCGGGCGGCAGGGCACGAACCCCTGCCCTGCTGTGATGGTACGCTTTCCTTGCCCGGGGAGTGATCCAGGCTGGCCGCCCGCGCCGCTAGCGCTGCCGCAGCTCGCGGCAGGCCGCCGCGAGCGCGGGCACCACCTTCGCGAAGTCGCCGACGACGCCCAGGTGCGCGTGCTGGAAGATCGCCGCATCGGGGTCCTTGTTGATGGCGACGATCGTGCGCGCGCCCGAGCAGCCCGCCATGTGCTGCATCGCTCCCGAGATGCCGACGGCGATGTACAGCTTCGGGCTGGTCATCTTGCCGGTGAGGCCGACCTGCATCTCGCTGGGCACCCAGCCCGAGTCCACCGCCACGCGGCTCGCGCCCACGACCGCGTCGAGCGCGTCGGCCAGCTCGTAGAGCGGCTGGAAGCCCTCCGGCCCGCCCAGCCCGCGGCCGCCCGCGACGACGATCTCCGCGTCCTCCAGGCGCTTCGCGGCGGCACGCTCCTGCACCCGCTCCACCAGCCGCGTGCGCCGCGCCACGCCGCTGAGGTCCACGGCGACGCGCTCCACCTCGGTCGCACGCCCCGTCTGCGGCTCGGCCGGCTCGTAGGACTTCGGCCGCACGGTGACGAGCTGCACCGGCCCCCGCGCCACCTGCTCGGAGAGCGCCATGCCGCCGAAGATCGGCTTGCGGCCCACCACGCCGCCGGCGCCCGCGTCGTACTCGACCGCCGTCGCGTCGGTCACCAGCCCGGCGCCCAGCCGCACGGCCAGGCGCGGTGCCAGGTCCCTGCCGCTCGCGGTATGGCCCAGCAGCACGACGCGCGGCTGCGCCTGGCGGATCACCTGCTCCGCGGCCGGCAGCGCCGTCTCCAGCAGGTACGGCGTGAGGTCGGGGTGGTCCAGCAGGTAGACGTGGTCCGCGCCCGCCACGCCGAGCGCCTGCGCCGCCGCGTTGGAGCCGGCCACCGCGGCCCGCAACGGCTCGCCCAGCGCGTCCGCCAGCCGGCGCCCCGCCGCGATCAGCTCCAGCGAGATCGAGGCAAGCTGCCCTTCCTGCGGCTCCGCCAGCACCAGCACGCCGCGCCCATCAGGCATTGTTGGTCTCCACTGTTACCGGGTTATGCCAAAAAGGTAGCCCTCACCCCAGCCCTCTCCCAGGGGGAGAGGGGGAGGACGCGCCCTCACCCCAGCCCTCTCCCAGAGGGAGAGGGGGAGGAGGCGCCCTCACCCCGGCCCTCTCCCAGGGGGAGAGGGGATGGACGCGCCCTCACCCCAGCCCTCTCCCAGGGGGAGAGGGGGCCAGCGCCCTGTCCTGACGCCTGAAGTGCGCGTCGCCGCCGCGGCGGGGCATCAAATTAGGCCGCGGGCGCGCAGTGCGCGGGCGAGCTGCGCCGCCGCCTCCTCGGGCGTGTCGGCGCTGACCAGCTCGCACGCCATGCGCGCCTCGGGCTGGTAGAGCCGCTGCTGCGCGATGCGCGCGGCGGGCGCGGCCACCCCCAGGTCGGCGGCCGTCCAGACGGGCACCTCCTTCATGCTGGCGGCCATGATGTTCGGCATCGTCGCGTAGCGCAGCGGGTACTGCTCGCTCGTGATCGTGAGCAGCGCCGGCAGCGCCATCTCTAGCACCTCGTAGCCATCCTCCACCGCGCGCTCGACCCGTAGCGTGTCGCCCGCCAGCTCGACCTTGCGCGCCACCGTCGCGCTCGGCCAGCCCAGGTGCTCGGCCAACGCCGGGCCGACGATGCCCGCGTCGGTGTCCGACGCCTGGCGCCCGCAGAGCACGAGGTCCACGTCGCCGAGCTGGCGCACGGCGGCCGCCAGCACCTCGGCCGTGGCGAAGCTGTCGCCGCCCGCGAGCGCCGCGTCCTGCACCAGGACCGCCTCGTCGGCGCCGGTGGCGAGCGTCTCCTGCAGCCACTCGGTCACGTCGTCGGCGGCCAGGCTGAGCAGCGTCACCGTCGCGCTGTGCTGGTCCTTGAGTTGCAGCGCCGCCTCCAGCGCGCTCTCGTCGTAGGTGCTGGTGAGCCACGGCACCGAGCGCGCGGGCACGAACCGCTGCCCCGCCTCGTCCACGCGGTAGAGACTCGCGGGCGCTTCCGGATCGGGCACGCGCTTGACGAGCACGACGATATGCACAGCGCCTCCAGCCAGCCGCCCGGGCAGCCGCGGGCACGGGTAATGTTACTCGTTAACCTAACCCCCCGGCCCCCTTCCCTATCAAGGAAGGGGATGTCCGCCGAGTCGGCCGAGCGGCTCCCCCCTTCCTTCGCAGGGAAGGGGGGCCGGGGGGGTTAGGTCAGCGCCCGCTGCCCTCGACGCCGCCCGCAGCCTGCAGCACACCCTCGGCGGCCAGCGCCCGCTCGCCGGCCGCGCGCAGCGCCTCCGCGATCGGCGCGATCACGCCCAGGTCGTGCGCCAGCGCCACCGCGAGCGGGATGTCCTTCTCGTACAGGTTGCCCAGCCCGCGCACGCGCGGCGCGTCGCCCTCGAACACGAACGCGCCCTCCCAGCGGTCGAGCACCGTGCCCGAGTAGACCTGCTGGAACGTCTCGAAGATTTGCCGCGCGCCCAGCCCGCCGGCCATGCCGATGCGCACGGCCTCCTCGAGGATCAGCGCCTCCGCGCCGGTGGTCATGTTCTTGATGAGCTTCGTAACGTTGCCGGCGCAGAGCGGCCCCATGTGGTACGCCGCCTTGCCCATCTTCAGCAGGTGCGGCTTCGCGCGCTCGAACAGCTCGGGCGGCCCGCCGACCACGAAGTTCAGATTGCCGGCGCGCACCACGGCCGGCACGCCCACCATGCAGGCGTCAATCACGTGGACGCCCCTCGCCGCGCCCGCCTCGGCCACCTGGCGCGTGGTGCGCGGCAGGATGGTGCTGTGCAGCAGCACGAGCGTGCCCGGCGCGGCGCCCTCCAGCACGCCGTCGCGCCCCAGCGTGGCGTCGAGCACGTCCTGCTCGGTGCGCACGACCACGTCCACGATTGTCGAGGCGCGCGCCACGGCCGCCGCCGACTCGGCCACGCTCGCGTCCAGCTCGCGGGCGCGGTCGCGGGCCTCGGGCGCGATGTCGTAGGTGAGCGCCGACTCGCCGGCCAGCCGCAGCCGGTAGAGGAGCTGCGTGCCCATGTTGCCGACGCCGACCATGCCGATCTTTTCCGCCATCGCCTGCCTCCCGTGCGGTACCGCCGCCGGACCGGCGCCCGGCCGGGTACGGCTTCTGCCGCCGCGCGTGCCCCGCGCCCGCGCTCTGGCCGGGATTCTACGCGCGGCTCCCCGCCCCGTCAACGCCACGAGCTTGCGGATGGACGGCGGGCACGGCTGACGCACCAGCAGAGCGCGGACGGCGACATCTCGCCAGCAGGCCCGCCTGCTGGCGAAGGCGAACACGACACCGCCCGGCGGTGGCATCGTCGCCACGGCCGGGCGGTGGGCAGGAGGAGCGGCTACGGGCCGGGCGGCGGCCCGCCGCTGCGCTAGTCGCGGGCCATCAGGTAGCCGATGCCCGGGCGCGTCAGCACGTAGCGCGGGTGGCTCGGCTCATCCTCGATCTTCGCCCGCAGCCGCGAGATGTTCACGCGCAGCAGGTGCGCCTCGTCCTTGTACGGCGGCCCCCAGACCGACGTCAGGAGCTGCTCCTGGGTGAGCACCTTGCCCGCGTGCTGGGCGAGCTGCGCCAGGATACGGTACTCGGTCGGCGTGAGCGGCACGAGCTTGCCCCGCAGCTTCACCTGGTGCTGGCTAAACTCGACGCGCAGGTCGCCCTGCTCGAACACGCCGGGGCTGGTGTCGGCGGCCGTCAGGTGCGAGCGGCGCAGCACCGCGCGCACCCGCGCCAGCAGCTCCTGTGCGCCGAACGGCTTGGTGAGGTAGTCGTCGGCCCCGGCGTCGAGGCCCAGCACCACGTCCCGCTCGCCGTTGCGCGCCGTCACCATGATGATCGGCACGGACGAGAACTCGCGCACGCGCCGGCACACCTCGAGGCCGTCCATCTTCGGCATCATGATGTCGAGCAGCAGCAGGTCGCAGGGCTTCGTCTCGACGTGGTCGAGCGCGGCCAGGCCATCCTGCGCCGTCAACACCTGGTAATGGGCCAGCTCGAGGTTACGTTGCATCAGGCGCAGCATGCGCGCGTCATCCTCGGCGACCAGGACACAGCTCTGCGGGTTGCTCATCGGCAACGACCTCCGCTAGCGGCCGCCGGCCCCTCCTGGGCTGGGTAGCGCGGCGCCCGGTTCGTTTCTGAGCAGCCGGGCGCTCACCGCCCGCCGCCGTCATCCGCTGGCCCGGCCGCTACGGCGCAGGCGGGCCAAGAACGTACCCGAGGGTACCAGCCTGGCAGCGCGACTGCCAGGCTATTCAAATAACAGGCCGATCACAAGGGGCATACGCGCCCGTGACACCGCCCACGGCGCGCGAAGGAGTATACGCCGCCGGCCGGGGGAGGACCTAACCCCCCCGGCCCCCCTTCCCTGCGAAGGAAGGGGGGAGCCGACCTCGTTGATGCCGGTCCGCCCCCTGCTCTTCGTCCACCTTCCCTGGGTAAGGAAGGGGAGGCCGGTGCAGGCTCGGCGGGTGCTCCCCCTTCTCGCATCGGGAGGGGGGCCGGGGGAGTAGGTCGCGCAGCGCGCTGCGCCTCGCTGCATAAGCCTCCGCCGCCGGCGTGTAGCAGCCTGTGGCGGCGATGAACGCGGCCGCCGGGGGCGCCAGCAGGCTGTCCACGTTCTGCCCGGCCGCCAGCGCCGCGCGTACGGCGGTCGCCGACTGGTCGCGGTAGGCCGCGGCGAGCGGCAGCGGCCGCACGCGCGCGCGGTAGGGCGCGTTCTCGGGGCGCGCGAGCAGCGCCGCCAGGTCGCGGCGGCCGGCGCCCGCGCGCGGCGCCACCAGGAAGCCGGCCAGCGCGAACAGGCGGTCGAGCGCGGCCGCGCGGTCGGCGTAGTAGCGCGGGTCGAACACCTGCACGATCTTGTCGAAGCCGATGACGAACCAGAGCGCGGCCCCGGCGGGCAAGAGCGGCGCCAGCGCCTCCGCCTCTTCGACGTACAGGCCGCGGTTGCACACGGCCACACCGCAGCGCGGGCGGCGCGCGCTGTAGCGGGCCAGCACCAGCGCCCGGTCGGCCAGTGCCGCCTGGGCTGCGTCCTCCTTGTCCACGACGTGGACGCTGAGCAGGAACAGCAGGCTATCCAGCCCGCCGTGGCGCAGCGCCGCCCGCGCCAGCGCCGCGTGGGCGGCCGTGAACGGGTCGAACGAGCCGGGAAACACGCCGACCGCCTGACCCAGCCCGGCGCGGGGCGGGCGCAAGAGCCGCGCGGCCGGCGGCGCGGCCGGGTCGAGCCCGGCTAGCTCGGCGGCCAGGCGTTGCGCGGCCGGCAGGCTGTAGGGGGCGGTCGTCGCCATGGTCCTCCACTCGCGCGCGAGTGTTAGTATACCGGCGACACGCCGCGGCGCCGGCGCCGCGCGGCAGGGAGGCGACCGCATGCCCCGCATCAGCTACGTGGACCCCGCGACGCTCACCGACCCCGAGCTGCGCGGCTACCTGGAGGACGCGCGCCTGCACGGCACGCCGCGCCCCGAGAGCCAGGCCGTGCGCGCCCACCACCCCGACGTCCTGCGCCACTTCAGCCGCACCTGGAACGCCGTGTTCAAGGGCGGCATCGTCGAGCACCGCACCAAGGAGCTGTGCCGCGTCTACGTGTCGCAGATCGTGGACTGCCACTACTGAGGCGTGCAGCGTTCTGTTCGGGCCGAACAGCAAGGCGTCACTGAGGACACGCTGGCAAACCTCGCCGGCTTCCGCGAGTCCGACCGCTTCAGCCCCCGCGAGAAGGCCGCGCTCGCCTGGACCGAGGCGATCGCCCAGGACCCGGCGCTGGCCGACGACGCGCTCTGGGCCGAGCTGCACCGCCAGTTCACCGAGCCGGAGTTAGTCGAGCTGGGCTTCTTCATCGCTCTCACCCTCGGCCAGCAGCGCTGGATCAGCACCCTCGCCATCGGCCACGGCCAGGTGCTCGGCGACACGCGCGCGGGACTCGCGGCCGGCGTCGTCGAGGGGGGCTGAGCGTCAGGTCAGCACCGAGCCGCCGTCCACGTGCAGCGTCTGGCCCGTCATGAAGTCGCTGGCGGGCGACGCCAGGAACAGCATGGCACCCACCAGGTCGTCGGGATACTCGGGCCGCTGAATGATGCGCTCGCCGAGCGCCCGCGCGCGCTGCGCGGGCGTCACGTTGGGCGCCAGCGACTCGCTCTCTGTGTAGCCGGGCGCGATGGTGTTCACGCAGATGCCCGTCGTGCCGATCTCGCGCGCCAGCGCCCGCGTCAGCCCCGCCACCGCCGCCTTCGAAGTCACATAGTGCAGCATGTTCGGCGTGCCCTTCCAGGCCGTGCCCGACGCGATGTTGATGATCTTGCCGTAGCCCCGCGCCCGCATGTGCGGGATCACCTCGCGGCAGCAGAGCCAGACGCCCCGCACGTTCACCGCGAACATGCGGTCCCACTCCGCGATGCTGATCTGGTCGTGGGGCGCGTGCGTGAAACCCACCGATGCGAAGATCGCCGCGTTGTTCACCAGGATGTCCACGCGCCCGAAGGTGTCGAGCGTGCGCGCCACCATCGCCCGCACGCTCGCCTCATCCGACACGTCGGTCGGCGCCTCCAGCGCGCGGTGCCCCGCGGCGCGCAGCTCCGCCGCCGTCGTCTCGGCCGCGCCCGCGTCGATCTCCGCCACGACCACCGCTGCGCCCTGCGCCGCCAGCCCCTGGCAGTAGTGCTTGCCGATGCCCTTGCCCCCGCCCGTCACGATCGCCACGCGCTCGTCCAGGCTCATCGCTCGCCTCCTCCCGCGCCGCCCGCGCGCTCGCCGCTCGTCCAGTCTTAGCCGAACGCCGCCCGGCCGGCAACCGGCTCCCACGCCCGCTCGCGGCCACTGGATGGCCCTCACCCCAGCCCTCTCCCAGGGGGCGAGGGAGCCGGGCGCTCTTGACAGGGCCGGGGCGCGGTGCCACACTGGGCGCAATCTCGCCGGGGCACAGGCCCCAGGGGACGAGGCCGCCGCTTGATGGGGCGCCCGCGCGCCCAGGGAGGGCACCATGTACCGCCGCCCGCGCACACCCGCCGAGGTCGCCACGCGCCCCACCTGCCGGGACGGCCGGCCGGCGCTCGCCCGCGCGGCCTGGGCGGTCGGCGCGCTGGCGCTGGCCATCGCCTGCGCCGCCCCGGCGGCCCGCGCGCCAGCCGCGGCACCAGCGGCCCCGGCCGCGCCCGCTGCGCCGGCCGCCCAGGCCGCCCCGCCTGCCGCTCCCGCGCCGGCCAGCAGCGCGCCGGCCGCCCCCGCCGCGCCAGCGCAGATGACAACGGTGCGTGTGGCGCAAGCGGGCGGCATCGGCAGCGCCGGCCGCTTCATCGCCCAGGACCGTGGCTACTACCAGGAGGAAGGCATCGTCGTCGAGGAGATCCCGTTCGACACGTCCACCACCATGCTGCCGGCGCTCGCCGCCGGCCAGATCGACGTGGCAACCGGCGGGATCGCCGCGGGGCTGTTCAACGCCATCGCTCAGGGCATCCCCGTGCGGATCGTGCTCGACGTGTGGAGCGCCACGCCGGGCAACGAGTCCGGCGGCTTGATGGTCCGCAGGGAGCTGATCGACAGCGGGCAGGTGCGCACGCTGGCCGACCTGCGCGGGCGGCGCATCGGCATTACCTCCCGCGGCCACGCGACCGAGTTCGCGCTCGACCTGGCCCTCCAGCGCGAGGGGCTCTCCGTGGACGACGTGGAGCCCGCGCTGCTGTCCTATCCCGACATGAACATCGCGCTCGCCAACGGCAACGCCGACGGCGCCGTGTCGATCGACCCCTTCATCGCGCGGGCGGTCAGCCAGGGCATCGCCGCGCGCTTCAAGGCCTGGCCGGAGCTGGTGCCCTACGACCAGCCCGCCATGCTGATGTTCTCCGAGGATCTCGCGGACAACCGCACGGACGCGGGCCAGCGCTTCGCCAAGGCGTACGTGCGTGGCCTGCGCGTTTACCACGAGGCGCGCACCAAGGGGACGAACCGCGAGGAAGTGATCGGCTCCATGATCCAGCACACGGAGCTGAAGGACCGCGCGATCTACGACACGATGCCCTGGCCGTCGAACAACCCGGACGGCCGCGTGAACGCCGACATCATCGCCACGGCCCAGGACTGGCTGTTCGACCACGGCTACGTGAAGACGAAGGTGGACCTCAGCCGCGTCATTGACCCGCGCTTCGCCGATTACGCCGTGGCCCAGCTCGGTTCCTACCAGCCCTAGCGCGGCCCGCCGTCCGTCGCCAGCGCCGTCAGCTCGGCGATGCTCGGGCCAGCGAGGCGCATGGCCCGCCGCGGGTCCCACTCCAGCACCTGCTCCAGCTCGCGCACGCCGTGCTGGTGGTACGGGTCCTCGCCCGCTAGCGCCCGCGCCGCGTCCAGGTTAGGCGCCAGCAGCACGTACATGCCGTAGCGGCCGTCGGCCGTCGGCCCGGAGAACAGCGCGCGCCCCGCCCGGTGCTGGTCGTCGAGCCAGGTCGCGTGCGCGTCGCGGTGGGTCTGCTTGGCCGCGTCCAGTCCTAGGTCGCGCGACAGCACCATATACCACATGGCGTCTTCTCCTCGTGTGTGCTTAGAGCGCCCCGGCCTCGCGGAAGCGCCGCTCGGCGCCCGGGTGGAGCGGCACGGTCACCTCGCCCGCGACCACCTCCAGCCGCATCGGCGCCTCCAGCGAGCAGTCCTCCGGCGCCAGCCGGTTGTCGGCGGTGTACTGGCGCTCCAGGCGCAGCGCGCTCGTACAGAAGGCGTCGGCCAGCGTGTAGGCGATCTCGTCCGGCAGGTCGGCGTGCGCGACCACGATCCAGTGCTCCCAGCTCAACCCGATGACGGGCTCCTCCTGGCCGGCGATGCTGCCCGCGGCCACGGGGCGCCAGCGGTAGCCCAGCTCCGCCTGCAGCGCCTCGACCGCGTCCTGCCGCATCGAGAGCAGGCGGAAGGGGCGCGCCTTCGCCAGCGGCCGAAACGACTGCGGGATGGACTCGTTGATCATCGCGTCCGCGCGCCCGGAGGCTACCATCTTCCACGCGTCCTGCGCCGAGTCGGTGTCGATCCACTCGCCGCCCCAGCTCTCCAGCGCCTCGCGCGTGATCCCGTGCCGCGCCAGCACGTGGCGGCTGGCGTGGCCGGTCATCATCGCGGGCGCCGGCACCGACAGCCGCAGCGGCACCCGCCGCTCGCGCACGTCGTCCACGGTCGCCAGGCCCAGCTCGCGGTTCGCGCCCATCACCAGCGCGTCGCGGTGCGGCACCACGCCGATGGCCCGCAGGGCCGGCCGCGGGCGCTCGAACGTCGCGCTGCCGTCGAAGCACAGCCGCGCTGCCACCGCCGGCGTCGTCACGCCGATCGGCGCCAGCCCGTCGCCGACTGCCGCAAGGTCCTGGTAGGCGCTGCCGACCTTGATGTTGACCGTCACGTCGGGGTAGCGCTGCCACAGGTGCCCCGCGAGCCAGTGGGCGATGCGGCCGTAGTGCGGATTCGTGCCGCCAGCCTGGAAATCGTAGGTCGTCATCGTCGCTCCCCTCGCCGCTCCCAATCCGTCGCCCGCGCGCCGCCATTCTAGCACCGGCCGGGGGGCGCGCCTGGCCTCGCCGCCCCCCTCCGCTTATGATGAGCACGGCTAGCCCGCCGGGCGCCGCCCGCCAGGGCGCGCGGCCCGGGCGCCCCCCGGCCGAAGCCTGATTGGCGCGGCGTGCCAAACTCTGAACTACCGCAAGGCTATCCTTCTGCCGCGCGTGAGGTGAGCGATGGCGCAGCGCCGCTGGCGAACTCTGATCCTGGGCGCGCTCGTGGCGTTGCTCGTGGGCGGGCTGGGCGCGGCCCCGGGGCCGACGCCGGCCCCTCAGCCCGCCGCGGCGCCCATTGACCACATCATCATCCTGTTCATGGAGAACCGCAGCTTCGACCACCTGTTCGGCCGCTTCCCCGGCGCCGCGGGGCTCGAGGCGGCCGCGGCCGCGCTGCCCCAGAGCGACAAAGCGGGCCAGGCCTACCCGACGCTGCCGCGGCCGATCGACAACAACGACTGGCAGCACCCCGTCCCCGACGCGCGCTTCCCCGCCGACCTGCCCAACGCCATGTTCGACATCGGGCCGTACGTCCCGCCCGATCAGATCACCGGCGACCCCGTCCACGAGTACTACGCGCAGCAGTACCAGATCAACCGCGGCCGCATGGATCGCTTCGTCGCCTGGAGCGGCGTCGGCGGCCTGGCGATGGGCTACTACGACTTACCGGATAGCCACCTGTGGCAGTGGGCGCGCGAGTACACGCTGGCCGACCAGTTCCACCACGCGGCGTTCGGCGGCTCGATGCTGGCCGCGTTCTGGCTGATCTGCGCTTGCACGCCCTACTGGCCCGACCCGCCGGCCGACTTCGTCTCCCAGCCCTATCCCGACGACCCGGAACACCTGAAGGACAACACCACGCGCCCCGACGGCTACGTCGTGAATGACGCCCAGCCGCTCATGCCGCCCTACAAGGCGGGCACGCCGGAGGCCCACCGCGTGCCGCTGCAGACGGCGCCGCACATCGGCGACCGCCTGGACGCGGCCGGCGTGTCGTGGGCCTGGTACGCGCAGGGCTGGAACGACGCGCTAGCGGGCCATCCCAGCCCGCTGTTCGCCTACCACCACCAGGCGTTCAACTACTTCGCCGACATCGGCGCCGACTCGGTGGCCAAGGCGCGTCACCTGAAGGACGAGGACGACTTCCTGGCCGCGCTGCGCGCCGGCACACTCCCCCAGGTGGCCTGGGTGAAGCCCACCGACGACTACAGCCAGCACCCTGGTCTGGACAGCGTCAGCGCGGGCGACGAGTGGGCGCACCAGATGCTGCAGGCGATCCGCGAGAGCCTGCTCTGGCCGCGCACCGCGGTGATCGTGACCTACGACGAGAACGGCGGCTTCTACGACCACGTCGCGCCGCCGGTGGTGGACGAGTGGGGGCCGGGGCTGCGCGTGCCGGCGATCATCGTCTCGCCGTACGCCAAGCGCGGCTATGTAGATCACACGCGCTACGATACGACTTCGATCCTGAAGCTCATCGAGTGGCGCTGGGACCTGCCGCCCGTCGCCAGCCGCGACGCCGCCGCCACGAACCTGCTCAACGCCTTCGACTTCAGCCAGTCCCCGCCCCGCATCCCCAAGAGCGACTAGCGCGGCTGGCGTTCTGGCGGAGCCACCGCCACGGCGTTCGGTAGGGCGGGGTCTCGTACCCCGCCGCCCGGCGCCGCCCTCGGCTCTACACTAGCGAAAGCAGCTACAGCGCACCAGGGGCTGGGGCGTTCCCCACGATCAGCGTCGCCTCCCCGCCGCTGCCCGAGCGGCGTCCCGCGCGACGAGCAGTCAGCGCACGGCCTCCAGGTGCGCGGGGCAAATGCCATCCGAGCGCGACCAGCCGGCCTCATCGGCGGCCACGACGCTGGGCTGGCCGGCAGGATCAATCGCTGTGTACTGGAAGAAAAGCAGCCCACCGTCCACCGGCTCCGCGCCGTGGCACCACGCGCAGCGAAACACCTGCCCGATCGTCGCGCCTGACATACTCATCCCGGCCTCTCCGGCGCCGCGGCGGCGGCGCGTTGCCTTACAGTGCCAGCATACGGCCTCGGCGCGCGATGCGCGGTGAGCTACCTTACGCCCGCCCTGTTAAGTTCTTTACACTCGGCCGTCCGCTGGCAGACGGGTGAGCGCGGCTGGCCCCCGGCCGGATGGCTCGCCGCGGGCCCCGCTTGCGCCGCCTTGACCGCGCGCGGATAATCCCGGCGCGGGCCGGCGCGGCACCGAGCGCCTGGGATGGGGCGATGTTCGAGATCGCGGTTGACATCGGCGGCACGTTCACCGACCTGGCGCTGTATGACCTCCAGAGCGGCGCCATGCACTTCGGCAAGGTGCTCACCACGCCGGCCGACCCGTCGCTCGGCGTGCGCGACGCACTCGACGCCTCCGCCGTCCACCTCGCCGAGGCCAGCGCCTTCATCCACGGCACCACCGTCGCCATCAACACCGTCATCGAGCACACCGGCGCGCGCACGGCGCTCATCACCACGCGCGGCTTCCGCGACGTGCTGGAGCTGGGCCGCGGCAACCGCCCCCAGAGCTACAATATCTACTTCCAGCGCCTGGAGCCGCTCGTCCCCCGCGAGTGGCGCTTCGAGATCACCGAGCGCATCAGCGGCCAGGGCGAGGCGCTCACCCCGCCGCGCCTCGACGAGCTGGACGCCATCGTCGCCGCGCTGGAAGCCGACCAGATCGAGGCCGTCGCCATCTGCCTGCTGAACGCCTATCGCAACCCCGCCCACGAGGTCGCCGTGGCCGAGGCGCTGCGGGCGCGCTGGCCAGGCCGGCCGGTCTCCGTCTCGCATCTCCTCTCGCGCGAGTTCCGCGAGTACGAGCGCACCTCCACCGCTGTCGTCAACGCCTACGTCGCGCCGAAGATGCAGCAGTACCTCGCCGGCATCGAGCGGCTGCTGGCCGAGCGGCGCTTCCGCGGCCCGTTCTACGTGGTCGAGTCGAACGCCGGCATCTCGCTGGCGAGCAGCGTGCGCGAGCGGCCCTGCTTCCTCATGGAGTCCGGCCCGGTGGCGGGCGTCATCGGCTCCGCGCGCGTGGGCGAGCTGCTGGGCTACCGCAACGTCGTCGCCTTCGACATGGGCGGCACCACGGCGAAGACTTGCCTGGTGATCGAGGGCGTCCCGCCGACGACCGACACCTACTACATCGGCGGCTACGGCCAGGGCTATCCGCTCCAGGCGCCCGTGCTCGACATGGTCGAGGTGGGCGCGGGCGGCGGCAGCATCGCCTGGACCGACGAGGTGGGCGCCGTCCACGTCGGCCCGCGCAGCGCCGGCGCCGATCCCGGCCCCGTCTGCTACGGCCGCGGCGGTACCCAGCCGACCGTGACCGACGCGAACCTCGTGCTCGGCCGCCTGAACGCGCGCTACTTCGCCGGCGGCCAGCTCGCGCTCGACGCCGACGCCGCCGAACAGGCGATCCGGGGCGCCGTGGCTGATCGCTTCGGCATGGACCCGGCGGCGTTCGCGGCCGGCATCGTGGACCTGGCTAACCTGACCATGGCCGAGGCGGTGCGGCTCGTCACCATCCGCCGCGGCCTCGACCCGCGCGACTTCGTGCTCGTCGCCTACGGCGGCGGCGGGCCGCTGCACGCGGCGGCCATCGCCCGCGAGCTGGCGATCCCCACGGTCGTCATCCCGCCCACGCCCGGCAACTTCAGCGCCCTCGGCATGCTGCTCATGGACCTGCGCCGCGACTACGCCCAGGCGATCCTGCTGCCGCTCGACGCCGACGCGCTGGGCGCCATGGAAGCAGCCTGCCAGGACTTGCAGGCCGAGGGCGCGCGCGCCGTGGCCGCCGAGGAGGGCGGGCAGGTCGAGCGGGTCGTCTTCCAGCGCTTCGCCGACATGCGCTACCGCGGCCAGCAGCACACCGTGAAGGTGCCCCTGCCCGACCGGCTCGACGCGGCGGCGCTCGCCGACGTGCGCGCGCGCTTCGACCGCACCTACGAGGTGCGCTACGGCCATGCGGCGCCCGAGCAGCCGGCCGAGGTGGTGGGCGTGCGGCTAGCAGTACACGGCGTGCGCCCGCGCGCGAGCTTGGCCGATATCCGCCCGCCGGCCGCCGCGTCCGCCGCCCGCCCGACCGAGCGCCCCGTCTACTTCCGCGAGCACAGTGGGCCGCTCGCCTGCCCCGTCTACCAGCGCGCCGCCCTCGCCCCCGGCCAGCGCCTGCGCGGCCCCGCCATCGTCGAGGAGGCCTCGTCCACAACCCTCGTGCAGCCGGGCGACACGCTGGACGTGAACGAGTACGGCTATCTCGTGTTACACATTGGAGTTGGAGAGACTGGATAGGAGAGGGATAATGGCCGTCGTCACCCGCGTGGTGGACCCGATTACCGTCGAGGTCGTGCGCCACACGATCACCGCCATCGCGGACGAGATGGAGGCCAACCTCACCCGCACGGCGTTCAGTCCCATCGTCTACGAGTCGAAGGACTTCTGCGCCGCGCTGCTCGACACCGAGGGCAACATGATCGGCCAGGCGATGGGCAGCCTGCCGGTCTTCCTCTGCGACCTCGGCAACGCCATCCAGGACATCCGCCGCCTCTACGGGCTGGAGAACATCGAGCCCGGCGACATGTTCGCCGCCAACGATCCCAACGTCTTCGGCCAGCACCTGAACAACGTCGTCGTCACGCTGCCGATCTTCTGGGAGGGGCGCGTCGTGGCGTTCGTCTCCGTGCGCGCGCACTGGGTGGACATCGGCGGCCGCGACCCCGGCGGCTGGAACGCCGACACCACGGAGATCTGGCAGGAGGGCCTGCAGATCCCCACCGTGAAGCTGGTGAAGCGCGGCGTGATGGACGACGAGCTGGCCCGCCTCATCGCCCTCAACGTGCGGACGCCCGAGCCCGTCTTCGGCGACCTGCGCGCCCAGATCGCCGCCTGCCACCTCGGCGCGCGGCGCTTCCTGCTGATGCTGGAGAAGTACGGCCTGGAGACGGTCTACGACTGCATTCAGACCATCTGGGACCAGTCGGAGCAGCGCGTGCGCGACGCCATCGCGGCCATCCCCGACGGCGTCTACACCGCCGAGGCGCAGCTCGACGACGACGGCGTGCGCAAGGACGTGCCGGTGCGCCTGCCGGTGCGCGTCATCGTCGCCGGCTCCGAGATCACGGTGGACTTCAGCGACCTGCCGCCGCAGAACCCGGGGCCGCTGAACAGTGGGCCGGCCGCGGCGATGGCCGTGGCGCGCATCGCCGTGAAGATGATCACCACGCCGCTGGAGATAGCCAACGAGGGCGGCTTCCGCCCGATCAAGATCATCCTGCCCGAGGGCACGATGCTCAGCGCGCGGCGCGGCGCCCCGGTCGCCCAGTGGAGTCCCGCGCTCGCCACGCTCATTGACCTCATCCTGGCGGCGCTCAGCGAGGCGATTCCCGACCGCATCCCCGCCGGCAGCCGCGAGGACGTGGGCGGCACGAAGATCTTCCCGCCGCCCGACAGCCCGCGCCGCTGGTACTACATGCACCCCTGCCCCGGCGGCTGGGGCGGCCTGCCCTTCCGCGACGGCGTCTGCGGCATGAAGTCGCTGAACCACGGTGACTCGCTGGTGCCCGCGGCCGAGATCCTGGAGGCCTCGACGCCGGTGCTGATCGAGGAGGAGGCGCTGAAGCAGGACTCGGGCGGCGCCGGCCAGTTCCGCGGCGGCCTGGGCACGCGCCGCACCTTCCGTGTGCGCGAGGACGCGATCGGCGCCTTCTCGATGCACCGCGCCACCTGCCCGCCGTGGGGCCTATTCGGCGGCGAGCCCGGCACGCCCGACATGTTCTTCTTCGAGATTCCCAGCCAGGCGCCGTTCGCCGCGCCGAAGGTCGAGAACATCCCGCTGCCCGCCGGGTCGCGGATCGTCATGGAGACGGCGGGCGGCGGCGGCTGGGGCGACCCGCTCCAGCGCGACCCCGCCCGCGTGGCGCTCGACGTGCGCCGTGGCTACGTCTCATCCGCCGCCGCCCGCGATCGCTACGGCGTCGTCCTCGCCGCCGACGGCGCCCCCGACCTCGCCGCCACGGCCGCCCTGCGCGCAAGCAGGCAGACTCAGCGAGAGGCGGGCGCCCGGCGATAGACTGCCCGTTAGGGCGCCCCGAGCGACCTGCCAGCGGCCGCCGCAACGCGGCGGTTGGTACGCGCGCGGGCAGGCTGGTACACTATGTAACCAAACGAGAGACGTGCCGCCACGGCGGTGCCGGGCGCGGGCCCGTTATCGCCCGCGCCAGGCGGAGACTGGCCTTGCCAGTCTCTTTTGCTTTCGCCCTCCGTCGCCCACGGAGCGCCACGCGGAGTTACCAGCAACCTATGGACGTGTCATCTGGCCTGGGGCTGATCGCCGTCGTCGCCCTGGTGCTAGCCAACGGCTTCTTCGTGGCGACCGAGTTCGCGATCGTGGCGGTGCGGCGCTCCCGCCTGGAGCAGCTCGCCCGCGAGGGCCACGCTGCGGCGCGGGCGGCGCGCGACGTCGTGGGCCACCTCGACGCCTACATCGCCGCCTGCCAGCTTGGCATCACGATGGCGTCGCTGGCGCTCGGCTGGATCGGCGAGCCGGCGCTGGCGCACCTGGTCGAGCCGCCGCTGGAGCGCCTGGTCGGCCAGTTCGCGCCCGCGGCCGCGCACGGCGTCGCGATCGGCGTCTCGTTCGCGCTCATTACCGCGCTCCACATCGTCCTGGGCGAGCTAGCGCCGAAGGGGCTCGCGCTGCAGCGCGCGGAGAGCACGGCGCTGTGGGTCGCCCGCCCGATGCAGGCATTCTACGTGGTCTTCCGCTGGCCGATCCTGACGCTGAACGCCATCGGCAACGGCGTGCTGCGCCTCGTCGGCCTGCCGCCCGCCGCCGGCCACGAGATGGTCCACAGCGTCGAGGAGCTGCGGCTGCTCGTCACCAGCAGCCAGCAGGCCGGCGTCGTCGAGGCCTCGGAGGCCCGCATCGCCAGCCGCGCCTTCCAGTTCGCCGACCGTACGGCCGGCGCCCTGATGACCCCGCGCACCGAGCTGGAGGCGGTGCCGATCACGATCTCGCTCGACGCGCTGCTGGCCGTCGTCTTGAGCGGCACGCACAACCGGCTCGTCGTGTACCAGGACACGCTGGACGACGTGCAGGGCGTCCTGTACGTGCGCGATCTCCTGAAGGTCGTCGCGCGGCCGGGCGCGGCGTTCGATCTGCGCGCGCTGCTGCGGCCCGTGCTGACGGTGCCCGCGAGCAAGCCGGCCAACGCGCTGCTGGAGGAGATGCAGGCCGCGCGGCGCCAGTTGGCGGTCGTGCTCGACGAGTATGGTGGCACGGCGGGCATCATCACGATCGAGGACCTCGTGGAGGCGCTCGTCGGTCGGATCGACGACGAGCCGGCCCCTGGCGAGGTCAGCGCGCTCATCGGCCCCGACGTGCCGCTCCGCGACGGCTCCCTCGTGCTGGACGGCCTGATGCGGCTCGACGAGCTCGAGGAGCTAACGGGCCTGCGCCTCGCCCCCGAGGACCACGAGCTAGTAGAGACTGTGGGCGGGCTGGTAATGGCCCGGCTGGGGCGGATCCCCGACCTGGGCGACGAGGTCGAGGTCGCCGGCCGGACGCTGCGGGTCGAGCGCCGCGATGGACGGCGCGTGGCGGCCGTGCGCCTGGGAGCCGCCACGCCGGCGCGGGAGGCGGTGGCCGGCGGGGCCGGCGCTCCCGGCGGCGCCGCCGCGCCCCCGCATCGGGGATAATGGGCCAGGGCGCGCGGGGAGGGCTGATGCGGCTACCGTGGGGCGCGCTGCTGCTGGCGCTCGTGCTCCTCGCCGGCCTGGCCATGCCGGTCGGCGCGCAGGAGCCCGCGCCCACCGACTGCGGGGACGACTTCGCGTGCTTCGTGCGGGCGGGCGCGACGTGCGAGCCCGCCCAGGTCATGCGCACCATCGCGGCCGAGGGCCAGGGGGTGATCCTTCTGGCCCTCACACGCTTCGAGCTGCGCGGCCGCGAGGCGGAGCGGTGTGTGCTGTACGAGCGGACGGAGCAAGCCGCTCTCCGCATCGATCCGGCGGTCGTGGACCAGCTTCGTGCGGCCGGCGTGGCCGACGCGCAGATCAGCGAGCAGGAGGAGGCGCTGAGCCAGGCCTACAGCCAGATGGCGGTCGGCGTGGACGGCACGTGTACCCTGCCGCCCGCGTTGCTCGCGAGCCTGCTGGCGTCGCTTAACAGCGGCGCCGACATCCAGTTCGACGCCTACAGCCAGTACTGCGAAGGGCCGATGTTCACGGCGCAGTGAGGCGGGCAGCCCCACGCGGCCGAGGCGCCCCGTGATGTCACGCCCGCCTCGCCGCCTACGCGGCGCTTGACTTTACGCCCGGCGCGCCTTATACCCCCCGTGGCGTATTGCCGCACTACACCCGCGCCCATGTGGCTCGGTCCCGCCGCATCCCTGGCGTCCCGGTCGGCCGTGGCCGCGATTGGGCCGCGGCTTGCTCCTCGCTCGCCGGCGGCACAATCGCCATATGCCTTGTCTCGCTGGCCCGCGTAGTGTGCTATCGTGCTACCGGGAGTGCCCTGGCCCGTCCACCACGCTGGTTGGAGGTTACGTGCAAACGGCCCCTCCCGTCGTGCTGGTGATCGAAGACGACGCGCTCGTCGCCGACATGCTGCGGACCATGCTCAGCCGCGCCGGCTACACGGTCGAGATCGCGGCCGATGGCGTGACGGGCCTGGCCCGCATCGCGGCCGGCGGCGTGGACCTTGTGCTGCTCGACCTGCTGCTGCCCGAGATCAACGGCCTGGAGCTGTGCCAGCGCGTGCGCGAGCGGGAGAGCGATGTCTATCTGCCGATCATCGTGCTCACCGGGCAGGTGCGCGCCGACCAGCGCCAGGCAGCCTTTGCCGCCGGGGCCGACGATTTCCTTACCAAGCCGTTTGAGCGCGAGGAGCTGCTCGCCCGCGTCCAGGTCTGGGTGCGGGCCCGCCAGCGGATGCAGGCGCTGCACGCGCGCCTCCTCCACGAGCAGGAGCAGCTTCGCCGCTCGCAGCGCCTGGAGGCGCTCGGGCAGCTCGCGGGCGGCGTGGCGCACGACTTCAATAACCTGCTCACCGTCATTACCGGCTTCAGCGAGCTCGTCCTCCAGCGGCTGGGCGCCACCGATCCGCCGCGTAGTTATCTCGAGGAGATCACCAAGGCGGGCGAGCGGGCTTCGGCGCTTACCCGACAGCTCCTGGCCTTCAGCCGGCGCCAGGTGCTGGAGCCCGAGGTGCTCGACCTGAACGCCGTGGTGACCGACGCCGAGCAGATGCTGCGCCGCGTGATCGACGATGCCGTCGAGCTGCACACCCACCTGAGCCCGGATCTGTGGCCGGTGAAGGCCGACCGTGGCCAGATCGATCAGGTGATCCTGAACCTGGCGGTGAACGCGCGCGACGCCATGCCGCGCGGCGGCCGCCTGACGATCGAGACCGCGAACGTCGAGTTGGACGAAAGCTACGCCCAGCGCCACGCGCCGGTGCGCCCCGGGTCCTACGTGCGGCTCACGGCCAGCGACACGGGCATGGGCATGACTCCTGACGTGCAGGCGCACATCTTCGAGCCATTCTTCACGACGAAGGCGGCGGGCAAGGGCACGGGCCTCGGTCTGGCGACCGTGTACGGCATCGTCAAGCAGAGCGGTGGCTACATCTGGGTGTATAGCGAGCCGGAGCACGGCACGACGTTCAAGATCTACCTGCCGCGCGAGCTGGAAGGCGCGCCGGCTGCCACCAGCGCACCCGCTCGCCCGCGCTCGGCCCCCGGCGGCACCGAGACGATCCTCGTTGTGGAGGACGACCCCCAGATCCGCGCGCTCGTGCGGGGGGTGCTCGACGCGAGCGGCTACACGGTGCTCGAAGCGCAACGGGGCGACGAGGCCATCCGCCTGGGCGAGGAGCATGCCGACCCCATCCACCTGCTGCTCACCGACGTGGTGCTGCCGGGCATGAGCGGCCGCGACCTGGCGCACCAACTGGCCGCGCGCCACCCGGAGCTGCGCGCCCTGTTCATGTCCGGCTACACCGACCAGGTGGTGGTCGAGCAAGGCCTGGTGGAGCCCCGCGCGCCCTTCTTGCAGAAGCCCTTCACTCCCGAAGGGCTGCGCCGCAAGCTGCGCGAGGTGCTGGACCCCGCTCCGCCCCAGCCCCCCTCTTCCCCGTAGGCGAACCGCGCCAATAGGGCATCCGCCCCATCACAAATGGGGCGCCGGCCCGCGGCGTGGTGACGCGCGCGGGCGTACCCTGTATCCTGTGGCGACCGGGAAGGAGTGGCGCCACGGGAGAGGGCCATGAGCGCAGCGCAGCGTGTCGCGTACCTGGGCGGCAGCTTCAGCATCGGCGTGTTCGCCGCCTTCAACAACTTCACGCTGACGCTCTGGCTCGCCACCTTTACGAGCTCCTATTTCCTGCTCGGGCTGTTGGGCAACACGCGCTCCTTCGAGGGCACCATCATCTCGCCGGCCGTGGGCGTGTGGTCGGACCGCGTGTGGGCCGGCTGGCTGGGGCGGCGGCGCGTGTTCATCCTCGCCGGCGGCCTGCTGTCGGCGCTGCTGCTCGCGCTCACCCCACTGGTCAGCCGCGCGCCGCTGCCGGCCGCGCTCGCCGGCCTGCCGCCCGCGGCCGCGGCGCTCGCCGTGCCCGTCGCCATGATCTTCCTCTTCACCGTCACCTACAACGGCATGGACGACATCCACAAGGCGCTGCTGGTCGACGTCACCACGCCGGTCGAGCGCAACCGCCTGTCGGCGTGGTCGGTGGTCGTCTCGATGGCCGGCCAGGTGGGCATCCTCGTGCTGGGGTTCGCGCTTTGGCGCGACGGGGTGCCCGACTCCGCCTTCGTCATCACCGCGCTCCTCATGGCGGCCGGCGTCGCCCTCTGCGTCCTCGGCGTGCGCGAGCCGCCCCCCGCCGCCTGGGCGGCCGACCGGCGGCGCGAGGCGGCCGCCGAGGGGCCGCGGCCCTCGGCGCTCGCCCTGCTGCGGCTGTACCGGGGCGCGGCCATCTTCTGCCTGGTGACCTTTGCCTACTGGTCGGGCGTGAACGCCGTGCTGCCGCTCGTCTCCGTCTACACGCGCGACATCCTGGGCGCCAGCGTGGGCGAGGCGCAGCTCCTGCCCTCGCTGCTGCTGCTCAGCACCACCCTGCTGGCGCTGCCGATGGCGGGGCTCGGCGACCGCTACGGCAAGCGCCGCGTGATCGCCGCCGGCTACGCCATCATGGGCGCCGCGGCGCTGGCGGCGCTCGTCATCACCACGCGCGAGCAGGGCGCGCTCGTCTTCCTCGTGGCGGGCGCCGGCAACGCGGCGAGCGTCGTCCTGACGGTCCCGCTGCTCGCCGATCTGGTCCCCCGCCCCCACGCGGGCGCGGCAACCGGCCTGCTCGCCGCCAGCGGCTCGGCGGCCGCGCCGCTCGCCAGCCTGCTCGCCGGCGCGCTCGCCGACGTCTACGGGCCGCGCGCGATCTTCGCCTTCATGGCGGCCATGATCCTACTCGCGCTCGCCCTGCTGCCCGCGGTGCGCCCGCCGGCCGCCCTGGAGGCGCCCTACGACGTGCCGGTCGGCCGCCCGGGCGCGCCGCCCCTGGAGGCTCTGAGCCATGACTGAGCGCCCTTCGCTTCGCTCGGAGACGGCCCCCCAATCCTGGGGGGAGCGCGACGAGCACGCTACTGCGCCCGCTATGCCCTCTCCCCCTTACGATGGGAGACTGGACACGCCATCCCCCGCTGGCCTCACACACCTGTATCAGATCGTCCAGCGACGCGCCGCGGCCTACCCCGACGTGGTGGCCCTCGGGGCGCAGGAGGGGCTGGGCTGGCGCACCGTCACCAGCCGCGAGCTGCTCGCCCTGACCGACCGCCTGGCCGTCGAGCTGGCGGCGCGCGGCGTGCGCGCGGGCGACCGCGTGGTCCTCTGGCTGCCAAGCCACTGGCGCACGCCCGTCTATCACTTCGCGCTCTGGAAGCTCGGCGCCATCGTCGTGCCGTTCGACCGCGAGATGAACGCCGCGGCGGCCGCGCGCATCCTCGCGCTCGTCGAGCCGCGCCTCGTGATCGTCGGCTACGACGAGCGCCCCGCCTGGGCCAACGGCGCGCCCCTCACCGACTGGTGGGAGCCCGGCGCGGCCGCCCTCTCCCCCTTCCCGCATCGGGAGGGGGGCCGGGGGGGTAGGTCGGCCGGGGCCGCCGAAGACGTAGCCGCCATCGTCTTCACCTCCGGCACCACCGGCGACCCGAAAGGCTGCACCATCACCCACGCCAACCTCTGCTCGCAGGTCGAGGCGCTGCGCTACACGATCCCGCTCGACCCCTCGTGCCGCCTGGCGAGCATCCTGCCGCTCTCGCACCTGTTCGAGCTGACGGTCGGGCTGCTCTACCCGCTGGCGCAGGGCGCGGCGGTCCACTACGTGCCGAGCCGCCGCGGGCCGGACATCGTGCGCGTCTTCGCCGAGCAGCGCATTACGCACCTGATCGGCGTGCCGCAGCTCCTCACGCTCATGGGCCAGGCGCTCGACGCGCAGCTCCGCGCGAGCCTGCCCGGCCCGGCCTACCGCGCGCTTCGCGCCGCGGCCGAGCGGCTGCCGCTGGGCGCGCGCCGCCGCCTGTTCTGGCTCGCGCACCGCAAGCTGGGCGGTCAGCTCCGCACGATGGCGGCCGGCGGCGCGGCGCTGCCGGCCGAGACGCAGCGGCTCTGGGAGCGGCTGGGCGTGCGCGTGGTGCAGGGCTACGGCACCAGCGAGTGCTCGCCCGTGGTGGCCTGCGGCGCCGCCGACGGCAGCACGCCGCCGGGCAGCGTCGGCAAGCCGCTGCGCGGCGTCGAGGTGCGGCTGAGCGCCGCGGGCGAGTTGCTGGTGCGCGGCCCGAACGTCATGCGCGGCTACTGGAAGGACCCGGCGCGCACCGCCGAGGTGCTGCGCGATGGCTGGTACGCCACCGGCGATCTGGCGACCATCGACGCCCACGGCGACATCTGGCTCGCCGGCCGCGCGAAGGACCTGATCGTCCTGCCGTCGGGCCTGAACCTCTGGCCGCAGGACGTGGAAGACGTGCTGCGCCAGGACGCGGCGGTAAAGGACGCGGCCGTGATCGCCGTGCCCACCACCAGCGGCGGCGCGACGCTCCACGCCTACCTGCTGCCCGCCAGCCCGGCCGCGCGCGCCGCCGATCTCGGCGCCCTCGTCGCGCGCGCCAACGGCCGCCTGGCGCAGCACCAGCGCATCGCCACCGCCTCCTGGTGGGCCGAGGCGGACTTCCCGCGCACCTCGACGCTGAAGGTGCGGCGTAACCTACTGCCGCTGCCCGAGAACGTGGGCGCCGTCAAGGTCGAGAGCGTGCTGGCCGCCGACGACCCGGTCGGCCAGGCGATCGCGGCGGCCGCGCGCGTCCAGGCCGTGGCCGACGACCAGACGCTCGGCAGCCTCGGCCTGGACAGCCTGGGGCTGGTGGACCTGGCGCTCAGCCTGGAGCAGAAGACCGACAAGGCGGTCGGCGACGGCGACCTGCGGCTGGAGATGAGCGTGGCGCAGGTGCGCGAGCTGCTCGCCCGGGCCCCGGCGGTGGACGGCGCGGGCGGTGGGCGCGCGGCCGGCCTGCTGGCGTCCGGCGCCCCAGCCCACTGGCCGTATACGGCGTTTGGCCGCGCCTTCCGTGGCCTGGGCCTCCCTTTCGACCTGCTCTACCGCTACGCCGTGACGCGCACGTACATCATCGGCCGCGAGCACCTGCAGCACCTGCCGCCCCGCGTCATCTTCGCGGGCACGCACCGCAGCTTCGCTGACATGCCGCTCGTGCGCCGCGCGCTGGCGAAGACGCTCGGGCACGACTGGGCGCGGCGGCTGGTGGTGGCCGCGCGCGCGGACGGCTTCGGCCCCGCGGGCATCTTCGCGACGTACGGCATTCTCGCCTTCGGGCTCTACCCGCTGAGCCAGCAGGCGCAGCGCGAGGTGAGCCTGCGCGGCCTGGCGCGGCTGGCCGCCGAGGGCAACGCCATCCTGATCTTCCCACAGGGCACCCACGCCAGGGGCGAGCAAGAGATCGCGGACGATCCGGCAGTGCGCTTCCGCCCCGGCGTGGCGCACCTGGCCGAGGCGCTCGACGCCGCGGTAGTGCCCTTCGGCCTCGCCGGCACGGAGCAGCTCGTCCCGCCGGACGTGCCGCGCTTCCAGGGCCGCGTCATCGCCGGCATCCCCGTGGCGCTGCGCCGCGGCCCGCTCGCCATCGCCTTCGGCGCGCCCCTCAGGCTCCAGCCCGGCGAGTCGCCCCAGGCCTTCGCCACCCGCCTCCAGGCCGTCGCCTACACCCTCACCCGCCAGGCCGAGGCCGCCATCGCCCACGACCCGAAAGGGAAGACCGTTGCTCGGGGCCAGGACGGTTCTTAAGCGTGGCCAGTCACGGGGAGAACTCGGGCTCGGCCGTTAGCCGCCCAGTCGGGTTAGCTCGGCCGACCGCGCTGGTGGCCCGGCGGCACTGTCGGGCGGCGCGGCTCCTGGCGCAGCCGTAGCTCGCTCGCGCCGTGATCGAGTTCCAGATCGACCACGAGCCGGTCCCGGTTGTCGAGCATCGTGCGTACGGCCGTGATCGTCCGGCCCAGCGCGGCCATGATCTCGGCATCGATGGAGAAGTTGCGAACGGCATAGAACTGCGCCAGCTTCCAGCGAAGAATCTTGCGCGCCGGTTCGCTCATGGCGGCGGCTGGTCCCCACAGCAGCGGGCGGCTGACGGCGATCGTGCGCGTGAAATCCAGGTAGCCCTCGTCCACGTCGTCGCTGGCGGCCACGGGGAAGTACCCGATCGGCTGCGCCTGACGCACGGCTTGCGCGCTGGCGAAGCGCAACTGACTGTAGGGCAGCAGCGGCGTTACCGGGACCAGCGGATCAAGCCCCGGATTCGCGCGCGCTTCAGCGATGGCTTCCGCCTCGGCTACGCCTTCGCGGACGCGCCGATCCACGAACGCGTTGAACTCCTTGTCAATCACGCAATCGTCCACCACGATGACGGCGGGGGTGACCCAGCACTCGACCGCCGGCGTCGGCAGATTGCCGCTCGCGGCCCACAGGTCGTAGACCACGCTCGCGCTGCCATCAGGCGGCGGGGCGGGCTGGGGATAGGGCAGCGCGGAGCGCTCGCCCTGCGCCCAGAGGACAGCCGTCGGCACGATCACGAGGTCACCGAGCGCCCAGTCGCGCTGGGGGGGCGCATAGTAGAGCGCCGGGTCGTCAAGGACGCCCACGGCTATGAACGGCCCCGATAATGGCGCCGGGGAGCGGTGGTCGTGCCCAGCG